>Ga0209614_1000536_pt1 | contig 32810 bp, 26 predicted proteins | sample BlaSprsedimmetaG_FD_185484 | JGI IMG/M metagenome (GOLD analysis project Ga0209614, IMG submission 185484) | Hot spring sediment bacterial and archeal communities from California, USA to study Microbial Dark Matter (Phase II) - Blank Spring... ... | reverse complement strand
ACGCTAAGAATTTTAAGTTGCTAATAAATTTTGATTATGAAAAACATTAACATTATTTAAGGTAAATTCAAAAAACCTTTGCGACTTGGCGGCTTTGCGTGAGGTCTGGGCTTTTTTCAGTAGAGCCAGTGATGACTTGCTTTTATTATACACGGAAGCACGGTAAACATACCCCGGTGATGTGCAATGATCCTATTCTAAGGATACAGTGGGCACGTTAAGAAAACGTTAAATGAGGTAGGACTTACGCAATCACGCGGCCTCAACATCTTTAACCGCAGAGCGCGCAAAGGACGTGGAGTTTTTTATTAAAAAACCCGCCGACGTTGCTCAAAAGGACGATTTTCGTTGTGCTAAGATGTTGAGAAAGCACTGAAGGTAATTCTCTTTGCGCGCTCTGTGTACTCTGCGGTTAGGATCTCGATGCTTGCGTAAGTCCTGTGAGGAATACACCGCTTACGGAGAATTGCGTTCTGGGTGTGTGGGGGTATCATGGGGGCATATTCCACTGGTGAAAGTACAGATGATCTTCAAGGAGGTTGTGATGGCAGAGATATTTGTAGATACGGCAAATCTGGATGAGATCCGCGAGGCCGCGGCCTGGGGGATTCTGGATGGCGTGACGACCAATCCCACGCTGATGTTCAAGGCGGGCACGGCGGATCGCAAGCAGACGACGTTGCAGATTATTGACATCATCGGCGGTGGCTCCGTGAGCGCGGAGGTGATTAGCACCGATGCCGCCGGGATGATCGAGGAGGCGCGGGAGATCCTCTCGTGGTCGGAGCACGTCTACGTGAAGATTCCCACGATCCCCGAAGGGCTGAAAGCGATGAAGGAGATTTCCGGCTGGCCCAACGGGCGCATCAACGCGACGTTGATCTTCTCGGCGAACCAGGCCTATCTTGCGGCGAAAGCTGGGGCGGACTACGCCTCGATCTTCGTCGGGCGGCTCGATGACGCGGGTCTCGATGGGCTGGCGGTGGTGCAGGAGACGCGCCAGGTCTTCGACAATTACGGGCTGACGTGCAAGGTGCTGGCGGCCAGCATCCGCAACACGTACCATGTGACCCAGTCGTTGCTGCTGGGGGCCGATATTCTCACGATGCCCTATCCTGTGTTGCGAAAGATGATCTCCAGCCCCTTTACGGATGTGGGCCTGGCGCAGTTCCTGGCCGATTGGAAGCAGGTCGCCGCGAAGTAACCTCCCACAGGCGCTCTGGAAAGTATCCCGGAGCGCGTTGTTTTTATCGTGTCCCGTGGTACAATGACCAGAGTCAATTATGACCGGAGTCAACTATGAACAATCAGCCGACATCAGAGTGTACCACTTCGCGTTGGGAGCGCCGTAAAGAGCGCACCCAACGCCGTTTGTTGGAGGCTGCCGAGCGGCTCTTCCGCACGCAGGGCTTCGATGCCACCACGGTGGAGGAGATCGCCGAGGCCGCCGACGTGGCGAAGGGCACCTTCTTCAATTACTTCGAGAGCAAGGAGAGCGTGCTGGGCGTGATTCTGTACACGCGCATTCAACCGTTGCTGGCGACGCCGCCGGGCGCGGGACAGCCTGCCGACGAGCGCATTTTGCAGCTCATCGTGGCGCTGTGGGAGGAGCTCTATCCTTACCGGCATATCGCGCGTCGCATCTTCTTCCAGGCGATGGCGACGCCCTCTGAGGGATCGCCTGCGGCGGTGCGACCCATTACCACGCTCGCGGCCTTGATCGCAGAAGGGCAGGCCCAGGGGCTATTTCGCCCTGAGGTGGATGCGGAGCTCGCCGCTATGTATGTCAGCGCCTTTTTCTTCAAGCTCTTTGTGCTAGAATGTATCCACCGCGATAGCCCTCCAGATGATTGGCGGGCTTTGCTTGAAAGGGCGCTTGATCTGCTTTATCATGGCCTGAAGGCTGAATCGGGTATCTCGTCCGATAGGAGCTGTACGTGAACTCTCTGTTGCGAACCTTTCGCTATCTCAAACCCTATCTGCCGCTGAGCTTCGTAGCACTGATCGGCCTGTTGCTCTCCACAGCGGGCAATCTGGCCGTCCCCGCGCTCAGCCAGCGGATCATTGACGATGGCATTGCTACGGGCGCGTTCGATGTGGTCATCCGCTTGGGGTTGATCATCGTGGGCGTGGCGCTCTTCCAGGCCCTCTTCTCCTTCTTACAGGGGTACCTCACCGCCAAGGTATCGCAGGGCGTCGCCTACGATCTGCGCAATCTGCTCTACGAGAAGATTCAGCGCCTCTCGTTCAGCTACCACGATCAGGCGCAGACCGGGCAACTGCTCACCCGCGTCACCAGCGATGTGGAACTGGTGCAGCAATTTCTGGGGACGGCGATCTTGCAGACCGTGGGCGCGGCGGTGCTCTTGATCGGCAGTGTGACGTTGATGGTCAGCACCAGCCCGCAGACGGCGATGGTATTGTTGGTGCTCGCCCCGGCGGCGATTGGCATCTTCGTCTTTTTCTTCTCCAAGGCGCGTCCGCTCTTCATCGAGGCGCAGCAGCGCCTGGCCGCGCTCAACGTGGTATTGCAGGAGAATCTCGCGGGCGTGCGGGTGGTGCGCGCCTTCGTCCGCCGGGCGCGAGAGTCCCAACGCTTCGCGGAGCGCAACGCCGGCGTGATGGAGGTGCAGCTCCAGGTAGGCTATATTCTCACGGCGGCGATCCCGTTGGTTTTCTTCATCGCGAACCTGGCGACGCTCGGCGTTATCTGGGTTGGCGGCCTGCAGGTGATTGACCAGCGGATGACCCTCGGCGAGCTGGTTGCCTTCACCAACTACATCTTGATGGCGATCTTCCCGCTGTTTCTGCTCAGCTTCATGCTGGCGAGCATCGCGCAAGCCTCGGCGGGCGCGCAGCGCATCTTCGAGGTGTTGGATACGCGGACCGAAATCGCTGAACGTCCGGATGCCAAACCGCTCCCGCAGATTCAGGGCGAGATCGTCTTCGAGAAGGTTTGGTTCCGGTACTTCGAGAGCCAGCCCTGGATTTTGGCTGATGTCAGCTTCACCGCCAGGCCAGGCCAGCGGATTGCCTTGCTGGGCGCGACCGGCTCCGGCAAATCCACCGTGACCAATCTCATCCCACGCTTCTATGATGTCACCCAGGGCGCGATCTACATTGACGGCTATGACATCCGCGAGGTGCTACTGGAATCGCTACGGCAGCAGGTGGGCATTGTTTTGCAGGAGACGCTGCTCTTTGCCGGCACCATCCGCGAGAATATCGCCTTTGGCAAGCCCACGGCCTCGCAGGAGGCGATTGTGGCGGCGGCCCAGGCCGCGCAGGCCCACGAGTTCGTTATGGGCTTCCCAGAGGGTTACGAGACGCAGGTGGGGGAGCGCGGCGTGAATCTCTCTGGCGGGCAGAAGCAACGGCTGGCGATTGCGCGCGCGTTGTTGGTGGATCCTCGCATCTTGATTTTGGATGATGCGACCAGCAGCGTGGACTTCCAGACGGAACTGAAGTTGCGGCAGGCGTTGGAGCGGCTGATGGCGGGGCGGACGAGCTTCATCATTGCCCAGCGCGTCTCCACCGTGCGCACTGCGGATCTCATTCTGGTGCTGGAGGGTGGGCGCGTGGCGGCGCAGGGGCGCCATGAAGCGCTGCTTGAGAGCAGTCCGCTCTACGCGGAAATCTACTACAGCCAGCTGGAAGGGGACACGCCCGCCGCTGACCGGTTCGTCTACGATCAGACTGTGGAAAGCACGGTCGTGACGAAGGAGGCGGCGCAATGATGCGGGGCGGTCCGGCGCATGGATTGACGCGCGAGGCGGAGAAAGCCCAAAACGTCGGGGAGACGCTGCGCCGTCTATTGGCCTATCTCCGGCCGCATTGGTTGCCGTTGCTGTTTGCCGGGGTGATGGTGCTGTTCAATTCGCTGGCGCAGCTGGTGGGGCCGTGGCTGACCGGTATCGCCGTGGATCAGTTCATCGTGCAGGGCGACCGCGCGGGGCTGATCCGCACGATGTGGCTGTTGCTGGGAGCCTACGTCGTGGCGATGCTTACCCGTGGCGGGCAATTCCTGGCGACCATCACCGTGGGGCAGCGGGTGCTCTACACGATGCGCGAGGAGCTCTTCACGCACTTTCAGGCGCTCTCGCTGCGCTTCTTCGACGCGCGCGAGGCAGGCGATCTGATGTCGCGGGTGACGAACGACACCGACGCGATCAACCGCACACTGAACATGGGGCTGGCGCAATTCGTTGGTAATATTGTCTTCCTGTTTGGGGTGCTGGTGAGCATGTCGGTGCTCAACTGGCGGTTGGCCTTGATCAGCATGAGCGTCTTGCCGTTGATGTTCTTGAGCACTATTCTCTTTTCCAGGCGCGCGCGGAAGGCCGCGCGTGAGGCCCAGAAGAAGCTGGGGGAGGTCAGCGCCGAGCTGGAGGAGAACATCTCCGGCGTGCGGGTCGTCCAGGCTTTTGGGCGCGAGCAGGAGACCCTCCACGAATTCCGCCGCGTCAACGCCCGGAGCCGGGACGCCAACGTCCAAACGCAGACGGTCACGGCAGCCTTCGCGCCCACGCTGGACATCTTCAGCACAGTAGGCATCGCCTTGGTGCTGATTGTCGGGGGCATCATGGCGATTCAGGAAGCTGTGACTGTGGGGCTGATCATCACCTTTTTGAGCTACGTGCGGCGCTTTTTCCAGCCGGTGCGCGCCATTGGTGTGCTCTACGCTCAGGTGCAGACCGCCATCGCCTCTGCGGAGCGGATCTTCAAGCTGCTGGATGAGATTCCGGAGATCGCGGATGCGCCCGACGCGCTCGTGCTGGACGAGGTGGCGGGCCGGGTCGTCTTCGATGGGGTGACCTTTGGCTACGAAGCGGACGCGCCGGTGTTGCGTGAGGTCTCCTTCGCGGCGGAGCCGGGGCAGATGATCGCCATCGTCGGCCCGACCGGGGCCGGCAAGACCACGATGGTCAATCTGTTGATGCGCTTTTACGATGTGGAGGCGGGACGCATTCTGGTTGACGGGCACGACGTGCGCGACGTAGCGGTGGATAGTCTGCGGCGGCAGGTGGGCATGGTCTTGCAGGATACTTTCCTCTTCGCCGATACCGTGCTGGAGAACATCCGCTACGGGCGGCTGGATGCTACTGATGAGGAGGTCATCGCCGCTGCGGAGGCCGCCGGCGCGCACGACTTCATCAGCCGGATGCCGGATGGCTACGCGACCCAGTTGGGCGAGCGGGGCGCGAGCCTGAGCCAGGGCCAGCGGCAGCTCCTCTCGATAGCGCGGGCCATCCTGGCGAACCCCCGCCTGCTGATTCTCGATGAGGCCACCTCCAGTGTTGATACGCGCACCGAGCGGTTGATCCAGGCCGCGCTCGCGCGTCTGATGGCGGGGCGCACCAGCATCGTGATTGCGCATCGCCTCAGCACCATCCAGGATGCTGACCAGGTGTTGGTGCTCTGCCAGGGGCGCATCATTGAGCGCGGAACGCACGCGGCATTATTGGCGGCGGAGGGTTTCTACTATCGGCTGTACCGGAGTCAGTTCGGCACGGAAGGGGAGGCGGTGGCTTGTGCGGAGAGCGGCGAGGCCCTTGCGCCGTGAGGAGCTGCGCACTTGGCGATTTTGCCTCTCTCCAGAACTGTGCTAAAATTAAGTTAGGACATCATCAGGCGCTTGCGCTACATTGAGGGTCGTCTTGACAATGTTTTGTACCTGTGGTAACCTTTTTTATAACTCGTAATATACCCTGCCGAGGTGATACAAGTCGCGGTAGGGTTCATAATCCCCAAATCGGAGGACGTGAAATATGGCCAGTGGATCTCGTACTGAACGCATGGTTGAACGTCTGCGTGAACTTCAGGTAAGCAGCCCCGATGTTGAGGCTGCGGCCATTGTTAGTGTGGATGGCCTCACCATCGCCTCCTCACTCCCCCAAGGTGTGGAAGAAGACCGGGTTTCGGCCATGTCGGCTGCCATGCTTTCCCTGGGGGAGCGTATTGCCAGTGAGCTCGGTCGCGGCTTGTTGGATGAGGTCTATGTTAGAGGGGAGAAGGGCTATGTTATTCTCCGCGCTGTAGGCGAAGAGGCCGTGCTGACCGTGCTTGCGCGGCAGCAGGCCAAACTGGGCTTGCTCTTCCTAGATATGCGTCGGGCTGCTGATGAATTTGCAGCCATTCTCTAGTGGTAAAGGAGGCTCGTAGTGGCTATCAATCCTCAACCAAGTGGGTACTTTTATCCTAATCGCTTTGCGCTGATTCTTCTCGATGGTCTCGAGGAAATCATGGGGCGCAATGGCCTCAATGCGATCCTGAACATGGCAGGGCTGTCACAATGGATCGAGAATCCTCCGCCCGACGATATGGAGAAAGGATTTGACTTTGCCTTCATCGCCGCGCTGAATCAAGCGTTGGAGGAGATGTACGGGCCGCGTGGTGGGCGTGGGTTGCAACTTCGCTTGGGACGTGTCCTCTTTGCCCGTGGTCTGCCCAGCATGGGGCCGTTGGTTGGCGCCAGCGACTTGGCCTTCAAGGTGTTGCCCCTGCCTGCCAAGCTCAAGGCGGGCTTGCCGGCTTTGGCTAAAGTCTTTGACTCGCTGAGCGATCAGGCCTCCAATGTGACGGATCCGGGCGGCGATCATTTCCTCTACAACATTGAGCTCTGCTCGATGTGTTGGGGGCGCAAAGTTGATCGTCCGGTCTGTTTCATCGCCACTGGCATTATCGAGGAGGCCTTGCGCTGGCTGAGCGGCGGGCGCACTTTCCGCGTTGATGAAATCACCTGTATTGGCATGGGTGATGAGATGTGCAGCTACGCGGTCTACAAAGAACCGATTGGGTAACAGGGGTACTTGACTGTGACATCTGGAATGGGAGACGAGGCCTCGCGTCACATCCTGGTTGTTGAGGACGACCCCAACACTGCGGAGATGCTCACCTCTTACTTCACCTCTCTGGGATATAAAGTCTCGCACGCCGCGTGGGGACAGGATGCCCTGGAGATGGCGTTGGAGGCGTTGCCGGACCTGGTGGTCCTGGATATCCACCTCCCCGACATTGACGGCTACGAAGTCTGTATGCGTCTGCGTTCCCAGCGCCGGACTGAGCGCACGCCGATCGTCTTCCTCACCGAGCGGCGCGACCGCATGGATCGCTTGACCGGGCTGGAACTCGGCGCGGTTGATTACATCACCAAACCCTTTGATGTGCAGGAGTTGCGGTATCGCGTGCGCAACATCCTGTTGCGCAGCAACGTGGACACGCTCTTGCACCCGGTCACGGGCCTGCCGACCTCAGTGCTCATCGAAGAGCAGATGGATCGCGTCGCCCACGATGATGGCCTCTCATTGATTGGTCTGCGTCTCAGGGATATGACGTCTTTTAGCGACGCCTACGGCTTCGTCACGCATGATGACGTCTTGCGCGCCGTTGTGCTGATTCTCAAGAACACGGCGGCGGAAGTGGTCAGCCGCGACCCCTTTGTGGGGCAGTTGGACAACTATGAGTTTTTGATCGTCATTCCCGCTGCACAGCGTTACATTGTGATGGGCCGGCTACATCAACGGCTGAGCGAGGCCATTTCGTTTTTCTATCCGCATCGGGATTGGGAGAGCGGCAAGCGCAGCGATGGCTCCCCGCTACCCCGGATCAAGTTCGAGATCAACAGCCTCTCCGCGGATGAGATTGCGCACGAGGGCGGTCTGGCCTCTCTGCAAAAGGACCTGTTCACCAAAAGGGCGGATGCCTGAGAGGCGTAACTAACACAGAAAGACAGGGCCGCAAGAGCCTGGTTCTCTTACGGCCCTGTTTTGTTGGGAGAGAAGGCGATGGCGCCAGTTGAAAGTCCGCTATGGGTGGTCATTCCTACATACAATGAGGTGGATAACGTCGCACCGATGGCAGAGGCGCTCCTGGCCTTGCCCTTGCCACAGCTCGCGTTGCTCTTTGTGGATGATGCTTCGCCCGATGGCACGGGGGCGCAGCTGGATGTGCTGGTTGCGCGACACGTTGGCCGCGTGGCGGTGCTGCACCGGCAGGGATTGCGCGGCTTGGGGCGCGCCTACGTGGATGGCTTCCGCTATGTCCTGGCGCAAGGGGCGCAAGCGGTGGTGCAGATGGATTGCGATTTCTCCCATCAGCCCCAGGATGTGCCGCGCCTGTTCGCGGCGCTGGATGAGGCAGACCTGGTCATCGGCTCGCGGTACGTGTCCGGCGGCGCTACCGATCCCGATTGGGGCGTGGGCCGCCAGCTGCTCTCCAGCTGGGCGAACTTTTACGCCCGATTCATCCTCGGCTTTCGGATTCAGGATGCCACGGCGGGCTTCCGCGCCTGGCGCAGCGCCACCTTGCAAGGCATCGGGTTGGAGCGCATCCTCTCGCAGGGCTACGTCTTTCAGGTGGAGATGACCTACGTGGCGCACAAGCTCGGCTATAAAATCGAAGAGATTCCAATCTTCTTCCCCGATCGTCGCATTGGGCAGTCGAAGATGACCATCCCGGTGAAGATCGAGGCGGCGCTGCGCGTGTGGGAAGTGCGCTGGCGACATCGCCGCCTGAATCCCCAGGCGCGGCGCCAACCATGAAGCGATTCTGGCGCACTTACCGCTCCGATCTGCTCTGCCTCATGCTGTTGCTGGGGCTGCCGTGGTTGCTCTACGCCTCGGTGAGCCTGGGCGGCAAGACGCTGCTTCCGGCGGACATCCTCTACCAATTCCAGCCCTACCGCGCCGCAGCCCCCACCTTCGATGCCCTGCCTGCGCAGAACAGCCTGTTGGGCGATCTGATCCTCCAGAACTATCCCTGGAAGCAGCTGTTGCGGCAGGCCATCGAGACCCGCACCTTGCCCCTTTGGGACCCCTATCTCTTCACCGGGCATCCATTCCTTGCCAACGGGCAGCACTCGGCGCTTTATCCGCTGAACATCGTCTTCTATCTGCTGCCGCTTCCTCGCGCTTATGGGATTTTCACCGCGCTGCAGGTGGGGCTGGCGGGTGTGTGGATGTATCTCTTCGCCAAGACGCTGGGCACAGGGCGGCTGGGGGCGCTGCTGGCGGGCATCGCCTGGCAGTTGAGTGGCTTCCTCACCGTGTCGGTCGTGCATCCGATGATTATCGCGGCGGCCTCGTGGTTGCCGCTGTTGTTGCTGTGGATCGAGCTGATTGTGCGGCGCGCCGCCTTTTTGGGACAGGAGCGCGCCACGCTGCCGTGGGTCCTCGGCGGCGCGGTGACGTTGGGCCTGCAACTGCTGGCCGGCCACGCCGAGATCACCTACTTTGTCCTGCTGGTGATGGGGGCCTTTGCGCTGTGGCGCTCGCTCTACATCGCCGGACATACGGCGCGTGAGCACTGGCGACAGACGTTGCTATCGCCGGTTGTGGGGCTGTTGGGATTTGTGGCGCTGGGATTGGGCCTCGGCGCGGTGCAATTCCTGCCGCTCTACGAGGTGGCGCACGAGAGCTTCCGGCAGGGGTCGGCGACGCTGGCCCAGGTGCTTTCGTGGGCGTACCCCTGGCGGCGCGTGATAACATTTCTCGTGCCAAACTTCTTCGGGAATCCGGCGCATCACACGCTCTATGACCTCTTCACCGGCGAGTGGGTGTCGGCCACGGTCAATGCCTATGGCGACCCCATCACCAGCTTCGATTGGGGCATCAAGAACTACGTCGAAGGGGGGGTGTATCTCGGCCTGTTGACGCTGGCGCTGGCGTTGATTGGCATCGTTGGCGTTGCTGGGCGGAATGAGGAGGAGGCGTCTGGCTTCGTGGCGGCGCTGCGGCGGTGGTGGCGACACCCCTACATCCCGTTCTTCACGCTCCTCTCGCTCTTCTCCCTGGGTTGCATCTTCGGCACGCCTGTCTACGCGCTGGTCTACCAGTTGCCCTTCCTCAACCAGTCGCACTCGCCCTTCCGCTGGGTCTTTCCGCTGACGCTGTCGGCGGCGGTGTTGGCGGCCTTCGGCGCGCAGCGCGTGACCCTCTTCCGCTGGACGCGCGGCCCGGATAAGGGCGCGCGCGCGAATCCCAGGGGCGTGGGGCGGCTGTTGTTGTTCGGCGCGTCACCCAACCTGGTGAGTCTCGTCGCGGCGCTGTGCCTGTGGGGTGGGGTGGGCTTGTTGGGCGCGACCTGGGCCTCGCGGCTCCTCTTCCCGCACTTCGAGCCGTGGGTGGAGCGCGCCTTCTGGTCGCTCGCCAAGGCCGCCTATGCCTTCCCCGATCATCGGGCCTTCTACGCCTATCTCTTCCCGTGGGTGCAGCGGGCCGCCCTGCTGCTGATCATCACCGGGGTGGTATTGCGCGTCTCGCGCTGTCCCATCTATTTGCCCCGCCGGTGGGGAGGGCGTCCCGTGTGGCAGGCCCTGGCCGTCTTCGTGTTGATCTTCGATCTGCTGCTCTTTGGGATGGGATTCAGCCCGGCGGTTGATCCGGCCTTGCTCGATTATACCCCGCCGGTGGTGGATTTCCTCCGGCAGGATACCGACTTGTGGCGCTTCTCCACCTTCGATCCGCACGGCACGAAAGTTTTTGATGCCAACGTGGGGATGTTCTACGGCTTCCAGGATGTGCGCGGCTACGACAGCCTCTTTTCGGCGCAGTACGCGCGCTACATGGGCTGGATCGAGCCGCAGGGCGAGCTGCTCTACAACCGCATCGCGCCCTTCAAAAGCTTCGCCAGCCTCGACAGCCCGCTGACCGACCTGCTCAATGTCCGCTACATCCTCACCGAAGAGGAAATCCCGCTCCCCAAGTACCAGCTGGTTTACGATGATGGCGCGGTGCGCGTCTACGAGAACCTCGGCGTGATGCCTCGCGCTTTCACGCTACCCCAGGCTGCCACGCTGGTCGTCTCTGATGTGGAGGAGATCGGGGCGCTGGTGCAGCGGTACGATCCGCGCAGCTACGTCATCATCGAGGCGGACTTCGGTTTTGCGCCGACCTCGCTCTTGAACCTCTCGCCCTATGTGCCGCAGACCGTCACCGAGTACAGCGCGCTGGAGGTATCTGTTGATGCGCTATCCCAGGACGCCTCCTGGCTCATCCTCGCAGACGCCTATGACGTGGGTTGGAAGGCCTTTGTGCGGCCTCTGGGGGCCGATAGCGACGCCGAGGTGGAGGTTCCCATCGCGCGCGTGGCGGGGCACTTCCGAGGGGTGCAGCTGGAGCCTGGGGCGTGGACTGTGCGCTTCCGCTACAGCCCCAACAGCGTTAAAATCGGCGCGTTCCTCTCCTTCCTCAGCGGGATGACGTTGCTCTTCCTGGCGATATTGTGGCTCTGGCGGCGCACCTATCACGAAGCTGTGGAGAGCAGTACCGTGCAACGGGTCGCCAAGAACAGCCTCGCGCCGATCTTACTCAATCTCTTCAATCGGGTGATTGATTTCGCGCTGGCGGCGCTGATGCTGCGCGTCTTAGGCCCGGCAGGGGCCGGCGACTATTACTACGCCATTGTGCTCTTTGGCTGGTTCGACATCTTCACCAATTTCGGGCTGAACGCCTACCTCACGCGCGAGGTGGCGCGGCATCCTGAGGACGCGAACCGTTATCTCTTCAACACGACGGCGATGCGCTTGTTGCTGAGTGGCCTGGGCATACCGGCGCTGGTCATCTTTCTCTTGCTGCGGCAGGGCATCGTCTCCCCGCCATTGAGCAGCCCGGCCCTGTTGACGATTGGCCTGCTCTACCTGGGGCTGATCCCCAACTCGATCTCGACGGGGCTGACCGCGCTCTTCTACGCCTACGAGAAGGCCGAATATCCCGCCGCCTTGCAGACCTTGTCCTCGTTGCTCAAGGCCGCCTTGGGGACCGGGGTGCTGCTGGCGGGGTGGGGCATCGTGGGGCTGGCCTCCTCCGCCGTGCTGATCAACCTGGTCAATTTGGCGATTCTGGCCGTGCTGGCGGTGCGCCTCTTCTTCCGCCCGCGCTGGGAGCTGGATCGCAGCCTGCATCGTGAGATGGTGCATGAATCGTGGCCGTTGATGCTCAACCACCTGCTGGCCTCGCTCTTCTTCAAGATTGATGTGATCTTGCTGGAATCCTGGCACGGCAACATGGTTGTGGGGTGGTACAGCACCGCTTACAAATTCCTGGATGCGCTCAACATAATCCCCTCGATGTTCACGATGGCGATCTTTCCGGTGGTCTCGCGGCAGGCGCAGGAGGACACGCAGGCGTTGACCCGCTTCTATCGCCTGAGCATCAAGCTGCTGGTGACATTGGCTTTGCCGCTGGCGCTGACGACGACGCTGTTGGCCCGCGAACTGGTGCTGCTGTTGGGGGATCGCGCCTATCTGCCCCACTCGATGATCGCTTTGCAGTTGATGATCTGGTCAATCCCCATCGGTTGGATCAACAGCCTGACCAATTACGTGCTGATCGCCCTCAATCGGCAGCGCTACCTGACGCGGGCCTTTGTCATTGGCTTCAGCCTCAATCTGGTGGGGAACTTGCTCTTTATGCCGCGCTATGGGTACGTCGCCTCGGCGATCACCACGATTCTTTCGGAAATAGCCCTGTTGATTCCTTTTGCGATTGGGTTACAGCGGGAAATAGGGCGCATCCATTGGCGGCAGTTGCTCTGGCGACCATTGGCGGCGGGCGCGGCGGCGGGTTTGCTCGTCGTGCTGTTGTTGCCGCTAGGACGTGGTATCGCATTGTTGGGCGTGCTTGCTTATCCATTGGTGCTATGGCGTGTTGGACTCCTTTCCGCAGAGGAGCGGCGGCTTTTGCAGCCCTTGTGGCGGCGCTGAGGTTGCCTCGCGTCCCGCTGTAGGTATAATGAGCCCGGTGTTTTGAGTGAACTAGGAGCGGCAGAGATTTTGAGATTTGCCGATTTTGAGCTTTGCAGAGGAGCTGAGGATGGAACTCACGCAACTTGAACAGATGATCCGGTGGTTGGACGAGGAGCGCAAGAAGGACAAGGCGCTGATCTCCGCCCTGGAAGAGCGGTTGGAGCTGCAACAGCAGCGCCTTGAGCAGCAGGCGCAGCAGTTGGAATCGCAGCAGCAGGACCTCAACGTTCTGCGCGCCGATCTCCATCGCACCGACGAGTATCCGGCGATCATCGAGAAGACGCATCGCGATTTGAGCGGCATGATCGAGGAGATCCGCGATCAGGTGCGCCGCGAGCGGGCCGAGGCGGAGCGCCTGCGCCAGATGGAGCTCGAGGCGATGTCATCCCAGATAGGCGATTTGGACAAGCGCCTGCGCGTGTTGCCGCAACACACGGAATCCCTCAAGGCGCGTGAGGCGGGTGAACAGCGCCTACAAACCGCTGTCAACCAAATCTCCAACAGCCTCAACGATCTCGTCAAGCGCACCGATGACCGCTTGCAGTCCATCGTCTACCTTGAGGAGCAGCGCCGCGCTGACGCCCGCCGCCTGGCCGGTCTGGAGGGCGATTTACAGCCATTGCGCAAGACGGTGGATGAACTCAACGCCAAGCTGGTGCGATTGGAGGATAGCGTCCGCAAACTGCGGGGCCGGGTGGAGGAGGCCATCCAAATCGCCAAATCCTACGATCCCCGGCTTGAGGAATTGCGCGTGGCCGACTTCCAGCGTGAGCAGCGGATGAAACGCTATGCCGATCAGGCGGATAAGGTCAACGAGGAGATGGCGAAGATGTTGGAGCAGACCCAACGTTATGCCCTGCTCTATAACCAGAACAAACAGGCGTTGAATAGTCTGGAAGCCTTCCAGGCGCGATTGGACAAGCGTCAGAATGAGACCGGCGAGATGCAACGACTCACCGAGGAGCGCCTCAAGCGTCAATGGGAGGAGTGGCAGGCGAACTTCGCCCGCGACTGGCAGAAGCGCCTCGTCACCGAGGAGGATCGCTGGCGCCGGCAAGACCTGGCAAATCAGAAAGCCACCGAGCACCTGGCGCAACTGGATGAACACACCGAGCTCTATTACCAGGAAGTGGTCGGGTTGTGGGAGGAATTCCGCGCTTTGGCGGATCGGTGGTCGCGGGCGGTTCAGGATCTGTCGCGTGTAGGGATGGAAACCACTACAACGCACTTGAAGGAGCTCCGCCGCTTTGCCGAAGAGCAGCACAAAGAGCTGCTGTAAGTTGGTATGTGTGCGATAGGCCCACGGCCCGACGCTTCAAGCGCCGGGCCGTATTTTTTTAGATTGTGTAGCGCCACTCGCCGCCGACCATCGCGCGGCGGACTTGCGTCTCGCGCCATTCCTCTGGCGGCAGGGCGAAGATGTCGCGGTCGAGCACGATCAGGTCGGCGAGATAGCCCGGCGCTAAGAGACCGCGTTGCGTCTCTTCCCCCGCAGCGTAGGCCGCGCCCCAGGTGTAGGCCCGCAGCGCGGCGGCGAGGGTGAGCCGCTGTTCGGAATACCAGCCCTCCGGGCCGGGTGCGCCATCCTCGCGGCGGCGGGTGACGGCGGCGTACAACCCCAAAAAGGGATCGAAAATCTCGATGGGCGCGTCGGAGCCGAAGGCCAGCACCGCGCCGGTGTCCTGTAGGCTGCGCCAGGCGTAGGCGTGACGCGCGCGCGCCCCCCAATGCCGCTCGGCCATGTCCATATCATGGATGGCGTGGATGGGCTGCATTGAGGCGACGAGGTCGGCGCGCGCCAATCGCGATTGATCTTCTGGGGCGATGAGCTGGACGTGTTCGATGCGATGGCGCAAGGTCGGATCGAGCGGGCGGACGCGCTCCAGCACGTCGAGCACCAGCCGGTTGGTGCGGTCGCCGATGGCATGGATGGCGAGCGCCAGCCCGCCCGCGACGGCGCGTTCGGCGATCTCCCGCAGGGCATCCGGCTCGAGTGTGAGGATCCCGTAATTGTCCGGCTCGCCCTCGTAGGGCGCGAGCATCGCGCCGGTGCGCGGCCCCAGTGCGCCATCGGCGAAGAGTTTCAGTCCCCCGAAGCGCAGCCAATCGTCCCCATGTCCGGTGCGCAGCCCTAGGGCCAGCATCTCGTCGAGCATGTCCAGCCGCAGGTACTTCAGCACGCGGACGTGGAGCCGCTCCTCGCGGTGGAGCAGCTGGAAGGCAGCGAAGGCCGGGCCGCCATCCACATCGTGGATGCCGGTGATGCCGGTTGCCAGCAGGTGTTGTTGGGCGTGGGCCAATCCCTCGGCGACTTCGGCGACGGGGGGGGCGGGGATGGCCGCTGCGATGAGCGCCATCGCGTCCTCGAAGAGCAGGCCGTTGGGCGAGCCATCGGGGCGGCGGCCCAGCTGCCCGTGGGGTGGATCGGGCGTCGTGGGTGCGGCAAGCCCGGCGGCGCGCAGGGCGGCGCTGTTGCAGAGGCCCGCGTGCGCGCTCTTGGCGACCAGATAGACGGGATGCTCCGGCGCGACCGCGTCCAGGTCATCGGCGGTGAGAAAAGCACCGCCCGGCCAGAGGTTCTGATCCCACCCTCGTCCCTCGATCCAGGCGCCGGGCGGGGTGGACGCGGCGCGCTCGCGCACCTGCGCCAGCAATGCGTCGGGGGTGCAATCGCGCAGGTCGAGCGCCTGCATGCCGTGGGCATACCACATCAGGTGGATGTGGGCGTCAGTGAGGCCGGGGATGATGGTCGCGCCGCCGAGGTCCTCGCTGCGTGCGCCAGGGGCCGCGCCCCAGGCGTCTGCGGCGGCGTCGAGCGCCACGATGTGCTCCTCGACCAGCGCCAGCTGCGTGGCCCAGGGGTGGCGTGGATCGCCCGTGTAGATATGTCCGTTTTTGAGCAGTGTGATCTTCATGTGCTGTTATAGTCCCAGGAGATTTGCCAGCCAGACGACGCCGACGCTGCCAGCCCAGGCGACGACGATGGCTTTGAGCGTTTTGCCCGACCAGGTCGCCAGATAGAACTTCCACACCGGCATCTTGGAGGCGCCGGCGGCCATTCCCGCCATATCGAAGAGCGGCATGGGCACAGCGCCCATCAGGAAGATGGTGACGGGGCCGTATTTTTCGACCCAGCCGGCGATGATCGGATAGGCCTTCCACTTATCCACCAGGTCTTCCACGGCGTAACCGGCCACAAAGCCCCACAGTTCGCCGAGCGAGTCGCCAAAGCCGGCGCACAGGCCCGCCAGCACGGGGTTGAGCACCGCGCCCATGGTGAAAGTGAAGGCTAGATGGGGGATGGGCAAGAGGACGGTGGTGCTGCCGATGAGCGCCATCATAAAGACGCCCAGATAGCCGTATCCCTGGAAGCGGGCGATACTGATCTGCTCGCGGTTGAGGGCGATGAGTGTGGTGACAGTGACGAAAAAGACCACCAACCCCACGCGCAATAAGGTGCGGCGCGTGATTTTGTTCATGAGCCGAAGACGGTCAGTACCCATTGGAGTCCGTAGTAGCCGCCCCAGGCAACGCCGATAGCCTTGAGGGTCTTCCCGGCCCAGGTGGCTAACAGGAAGCGCCACACGGGGAAGCCGGCCAGGCCGCCCGCGATGCTCGCCATGTCGAAGAGGGGGTTGGGGACGAGGGCCAGGATAAATAGCGTGAGATCGCCATTCATCTTCATCCACCGCTCAAAATGCTGGTAGATCTTGAGGTTGTTGGCGGCATCCTCCAGCGCGAAGCCGGCCAGATAGCCGCTGAGCTCGCCGCAGGTGTCGCCCGTCCCCGCCAGCAGTCCGACGAGCCAGGGGTTGAAGACAGCTCCCATCGTGAAGGTGAAGGCGAGATGGGGGACAGGCAGGATGACGGTCGCGCTGCCAATCATCGCGACGAGAAATATGCCGGGATAGCCCAGCGCCCTGAACTCCGCGACGCGCTCGCGGTTGAGGAAGACGAGCACGGTGATGGCGATGACGAGCACCATCGCGCCCGTGCGCACGATGATGTTGAGCGTCTTGTTCTCCTGAAGCGCTTTCAAGGAAGCGGCGCCCCCAGGCGCACGACGGTCGCCCGGGCTTCCAGGCCGTGCGTGGCATTACAGCAGTCCACGGCGAGCGGCGCGTGCTCCAATACCATATCGTAGGGGACGTCGTGATGCCCGGTGACGATGACGACAGCATCGGCGGCGGCCAGGGTCTCTGGCGTGAGGGCAATGGAGGTCAATTCGACGCGCTCGCGCTGGAAGACATCCCCACCGACGTGATACGTGGGCACGAAGGGATCGTGGTAGCTGACCACGGCGTTGCGTCCCAACAGCAGCTCGATGACGCGCTCGGCAGGGGAGTTGCGCGCATCGCCGATGTCGGGCTTGAAGGCGACCCCCAACACGAGCACCCGGCTGCCGCTTAGGGGCTTGCCCTGCTTGCTCAGCCCGCGCGTGAGCAGCTCGATCACATGGTAGGGCATCGCTTCGTTGGTCTCGGCAGCGAGCTCGATGAAGCGGGTGTAGAAGTCGTACTCGCGCGCCTTCCACAGCAGGTAGTAGGGGTCAATGGGAATGCAGTGTCCGCCGACGCCCGCGCCGGGGTAGAAGGACATGAAGCCGAAGGGTTTGGTCTTGGCGGCCTCGATAACCTCCCAGAAGTCAATATCCATCCGCTCGGCGAGCTGGGCCAGCTCGTTGACCAGCGCGATGTTGACGGCGCGGAAGGTGTTTTCGAGCAGCTTGGTGAGCTCCGCAGCGCCGGTGGAGCTGACCTCGTGGACGGGCGCACCCATCTGGCGGAGCAGCGCGGCGGCAACGGCAGTGCATTCGGGCGTCAGTCCCCCGACGACTTTGGGGGTATTGTAGGCGCTCCAGTTTTGGTTGCCGGGGTCAATGCGTTCGGGCGAGAAGGCCAGGTGGAAATCAACGCCCGCTTGGAGGCCGCTGGCCTCTTCCAGGATGGGCTGGACGACCTCGATGGTGGTGCCGGGGTAGGTGGTGGATTGGAGCACGACGATCTGTCCCGCTTGCAGGCGGGGCGCGATCCCCTCGGCGGCCTGGATGATGTAGGCGAGATCGGGCGCGCGCTGGACGGTGTAGGGGGTGGGGACGCAGATGAAGATGGCGTCCATGGCGCGCAGTTCGTCGTAGTCGGTGGTGGCGCGCAGCGTGCCGGACGTGACGAGCGGGGCCAGCTCCGCATCGCTGACATCTTCGATGTAGCTCTCGCCCCGGTTGATCGCGTCCGCTTTGGCAGCGTTGGCTTCCAGGCCCAGGGTAGGGTAGCCCGCCTTGGCGAGGGCCAGGGCCAGGGGTAGCCCAACGTAGCCCAGTCCAATCACTGCGACGTGGGCGGTGCGGCTGGTGATCTTGTCGGAAATGGATTCGGTCATTTGGTTAGCCTCCGTTAAATGATTTTTTTTGTAACACGCAAAACGGACGTGGGCAACGAAATACCCACGTCCGTGATGGTCAAGGATGGGGCTTGTCTGGCCCGAAGGTCTGGGCGAGCAGCGCCAATTTTGGCTCTACCTCGTACCAGCTGATCTCGGAAAGTCCGAGCTTGTGCCGGAGCTGCTCCGGTTCCATCCCGGCGACGTAATCGCGGGTGGCGCAGGTCCAGCGCAGCATTTCGAAGCTGAGGCGCGATAGGTCGGCGGTTTCGGCGACGCGGCTGAGCACGTATTCCAGATTGCGCGCGGTCCAGGGGAAGAGATTCTGCCGGGGGTCGTATTGCTCGCGGTACTCTTGGAGGATCGCGGGCCACCAGGTGGGCAACAGGATGCGCCGCTCCTTGTGGCGGCGGTCGGGCTTGCGGTAGCGAATCCAGAGCGCGGGGCGGGTGCGGTCGGTCAGGTCAATGTGGTTGATGATGATGTTGACGCATTCGCTCTTCTTGATGCCGGTGTGGAGCAGCAGCGTGGCGAGCAGGTGCGGGCGAGCGTCGGGCTTGTTCTCGCCATCGCCCTGGCGAAGTCGCTGCGTCGCCGCAAGCAGCTGGTCAATTTCCTCACGGGAGAGGATGTCGGGCAGGCCGGTCTCGACGTTGCTGTGGATGAGCGGGGCGCTGGGGTCGCGGGATAGCACGCCGGTCTCCGTGAGCCAGCCGAAGAAGACCTTGAGCGTGGTAATACGGCGCTCGAGAGACTTATCGCTACAGGGGACGCCCCGCCCGCTGCGCAGCCAGGTGAGGAAGGCGTTGAGGTTGGCGGTGCCAATCCGCCCGACGGATTGCCCCGGCCCGAGATATTCGGCCAGCAGCTGCATATCCAGCCCGAAGGCCTGCTGGGTGTTTTCGGTGAAGCCACGCTCGACCATGTACTGCTCAAAGGCCCCCAACGCCACGTTGAGCGCGGAGTTGGGGGTCAGCAGCGGTTTTGGTGACGGTTGGCTTGGCGGCGCGGACGACTGCCCCTCAAACAAAGGCAATTGCTCAGAGACTTGAGACGGATCATCGCTTGTGTTCATATCCTCTTTATTATAGCCAAATTGGGCAGGGGATCAAATGCGTGGCGCCATGTTGCGTATCGCGCTTTTTGAAGATTGTGGTAAACTTATTTGTAACGTGAACGTGTTTTGTGAGGAGGCTAAGTGATGAGCTGGGAGACACAAGCCCTACGGGAACAGTTCCCGATTTTGAAGCAACAGATCCACGGACGGCGGTTGGTCTATCTCGATAGCGCGGCCAGTGCGCAGAAGCCCCAGGCCGTGTTGGATGCCTTGCAGGGGGTTTATACCGAAGCCTACGCTAACGTCCATCGCAGCATTTACACCCTCGCCGATGAGGCCACCCGCCGTTATGAGGGGGCGCGCGAGAAGATCGCACGTTTCATCCACGCGCCGGAGGCCGCCGAAATCATCTTTGTGCGCAACGCGACCGAGGCGCTGAATCTGGTGGCCTACAGCTGGGGGCGCGCCAATATCGGCGCGGGCGACCGGATTCTCATCACCGAGATGGAGCATCACAGCAACCTGGTTCCGTGGCAGCAGCTCGCCGCACAGCAGGGGGCGACGCTCGAATATGTGCCGGTCACGGACGAGGGGCTGCTAGAGATGGATGCCTACGCGGGCCTGCTCGCCGTTGGAGGTGTGAAGCTCGTCGCCGTGACGTTGATGTCCAATGTGCTGGGGACGATCCCCCCCGTGGCGGAGATTGCGGCACAGGCGCACGCGGCGGGCGCGGTCGTTGTGGTGGATGGCGCGCAAGCCGTCCCGCATATGCCGGTGGATGTGCAGGCGCTGGGGGCGGATTTCCTGGCGATCTCGGCGCACAAGCTGGGCGGGCCGGGCATCGGGGCGCTGTGGGGCCGCCGCGCGCTTTTGGAGGCCATGCCGCCCTTCCTCTATGGCGGCGACATGATCCTCAGCGTGAGCAAGCAAAAATCCTGTTGGAACGAGCTGCCCTACAAGTTCGAGGCGGGCACGCCCGCCATCGCCGAGGCGGTAGGCTTTGGCGCTGCTGTTGATTTCTTGAGCGGGTTGGGCATGGATGCTGTGCGCGCACACGAAGAGGCGCTGGTGGCCTATGCGCTGGAGCAGCTCCAGACCGTGCCGGGGCTGCGCATCTTAGGCCCCTTGGATCCCACCGTGCGCGGGGGCGCGGTTTCCTTCTGGATTGAGGGCATCCATCCACATGACATCGCCTCGATTGTGGATGAGGATGGGGTTTGCATTCGGGCGGGGTTGCACTGTGCTGAACCGCTGCACACGCGCTTCGAGCTCCCCGCCAGCGCCCGCGCGAGTTTTTATGTCTATAACGACCGTGACGATGTGGATGTGTTGGTCGCCGCTTTGCAGCGGGTGATCCAACTGCTGCGCCGTTGAGATCAATGAGGAGTGTGACAGATGAGTGAACTCTATCGTGAAGTGTTGTTGGATCATTACCACAATCCCCGAAACTACGGGGTAGTGGAGCCGGCGGATGTGGATGTGCGTATGGACAATCCTACCTGCGGCGACAAGATTCACGTCACCGCGCAGTTAGATGACGCGGGCCGCGTTGCGGAGGTGCGCTTCGAGGGGCACGGCTGCGTGGTGAGCATGGCGGCGGCGTCGTTGCTCACCGAGGAGGCTATCGGTAAGACGGTTGCCGAAATCGGCGAGATGGATCTGCACACCATCGAGGAGCTCATAGGCGGTGTGCGCCTGAGCATGGGGCGCGTCAAATGTGCGACATTGGCGCTCAAGGCGCTCCAAAAGGGGTTGAAGGACGTGGCTCAGGGCTGAGCAGGGGCGTTCGCTGAGCAGGGCGGGGAAACTCCCCGCCCTTTTTTTGTTAGGGCAGGAGCATCTGGCCCTGGAGCTTGCGGCTCAGGCGGACGACGACCGTGCGGGGAACCAGGCTATCCACCTGCACCCCTTCAAACGGGAGGATGATTTCTGGCGTGAGCGAGTGTTCGCCAGCGGTCAGGCCGCTCAGATTGAGAATGGCGCGGATAGCGGCGGGGTCGAGCGTCTCCAACTGGGGCAATGGCCCGCTGATGATCACTGCGATGGTTTCGGGGGCGACGGTTGCGGTGAGGTTATCGGCCAGCCCCCGGATCTCCGGCTGCAAATTGAGCGTGACGCTGCTCTGGAGCGGCTCGATTTGCACAGTGACAGTCACAAGCGGGGGCAACAGCACCGAGAGTCCTTCTGGAATCTGGAGGGTCATAGAGGTGGTGAAGCTGCGGGTGAGATCGGTCAGATCGAGCGGCGCGGTAGAGAGGTAGCCGGCTGCATCCTGGACGATATCGGTGCGGCCCACAACTGTGACGACCGGCGGCTCGACGGTCACATCAGCCAGCCGATAGCCGGCGGCGGGCTGGCCGGTGAATTCGACCTTGACGGCCAGATCGCGGAAATTGCTCAGCTGTTCGATGGGGATGTTGACCGTGACATTGGCGGGTAGCACCTCGAGGTGAGGAAGGCTGTTGCCGGCTTCGTCCACGGGGATGGGCTGGAAGTCGGCGCGCACGGCCTGGCGTTTGTTGTCCACCGAGACTGCGATCTGTGCCCGCGTGGCTTGCGCGACCAGCGAGGCCGGCCCTTGGATGCGCACCTGCTGTGGGGCAATGACGGCGCTCCGCGCAACGTACCCCAGCGCGGGGGTGCCTTCAAGCAGCACATTGACCGGGATTTCACGCTCCGCGATGGGTTCCATGGTGATTGCGACGGTGGCGGGCGTGACCTGCACCACCTGGGAGGGCTGGCGGCGGACGGCAACCTGGATGGGCAGCGTGTGCGTGCCCGTGGTGATTTCGCTCACGTCCACAAAGACGTGCAGATCGTCCGACTGTAGCGCCTCCCAGACCGATTGGGGGGCGCGGACTGTTACTCGGACGGTGGTGTTTCCGCTGCCGTAGGTCATCATGCCGGGCGCGATGCCCGTCACCTGGATGGGGAGCAGGCCCGGAAAGACCCTTTGCTGGGTTGGATTTTCCCCTTCGGTGGCAATGGCCCAAAAGAAGAAGGCCAGTAATAGCGAGAGGAGCAACAGGTTCAGCGTTTGAGTTACTTTGCTCTTCATTGCTCCCTCTTGTGGAACAGGTCGGTGGTGCTCTGTCGCAGGCGGCGGAGAATGTCGGGCGTGGGATGGGTATCGCGGTTGAGGAAGGCGTTGAGGATGGCCTCCAGCCGCGCCGATTCGAGATCGCGGATGATGCGCCCGTTGTGGGCGAGAGAGATACTCCCCCGTTCCTCAGAGACGACGAGGGCGATGGCATCGCTCTCTTCGGTGATGCCAATGGCGGCGCGGTGGCGCAGCCCTAGCTGCCGGTCGGAGAGAAAAGCGGCGGTGAGCGGCATGACGCACGCGGCGGCGGCGATGCGGTTCTCCTGAATGATGATCGCGCCATCGTGGAGCACCGTGTGATGGTCGAAGATGGTGAGCAATAGTTCGGAGGAGAGGGCGGCGTTCATGTAGATGCCGGTCTCGATGTATTCCTGCAAGCCGGCGCGCCGCTCGAAGACAATCAGCGCGCCGACCTTTTGCTTTGCCATCTGGCGCACGGCGTTGACGACAGCTGTGATGACCTCCTGGTCGCTCGTATCGGTGTTGCTGAGGCTGAAGAGCCGGCCCCGTCCCAGCCGTTCGAGCGCGCGGCGGAGCTCCGGCTGGAAGATCACCGGTACGGCGACGATGAGGGCGGGGAAGAGTTGCGCGATGAGCCAGGAGAAGGCATTGAGTTGGATGAGGCGGCTCAACATCGCCAGGGTGATCAGCAACGCGGTGATACCGCGCACCAGGGGCACGGCGCGGGTTCCCTTGAGCGTGTAGAAGATGCCATAGAAGAGCATGGCGACCAGGAAGATGTCGAGCAGGTCGAGCCAGGAGAGCCGTTGGATCAGCCAATTCAGGTCCCACATGGTTTCACCTGCGATGATAAGGGCGGCTACGTTCAGACATGGCGCTTATCGGAGGGACGCTATTCGGCGCGTCGCAGCATAGGCGGCTCTCGGCCTGTGAGTTCTGTGTAGAGTTGCGCGTAGACGTTGAAGTTGGGGGGATTGAGGGCAATGATGGCCTCAATGGTTTTGACGGCGGCTTGTTTCTGTCCGGCTTCCAACTGTAAATCTCCCAGCACATCCAGATGTTCCAGCGCCTTATCGCGCTGCCCGGTGTTCAGGTAGATTTGGGCGATGCGCGCGCGCAGCGGGATGCTGGTGGGGTCCTCCTGGACGAGCTCTTCGAGCACGGCGATGGCCTTTTGGGTGCGCTGGGTCTCCAGGTAACGGCGGATCAGCTTGTCGAGCGCGCCGATGCCCAGTGAGGTCTTGCCTACGCGGGGATAGAGGCGCAGAAGCCCCAGATGCGCGCGCTCGTCATCGGGAGCGATTTTGGTGATCTGTTCGTAATCCTTGATGGCAGCGGGCCAGCTGAGTCGTTGGAGATCGAGGTCGGCCATGCGGTGGAGGATGCGGACCTGCCAGCGCCGGTCAGCGGAGCCGCGCGGGGCCAGGCGGAGCGCCTCGACGTAAGCCTCGCGGGCGCGATCCGGTTGGGCCAGCTGGTAGTAGGCGTCGGCCAGCTGGAGCCGCTGTTCCAGGGCTTCGTCAATGCGCCCCCGTTGGGTGAGCATCTCGATGACGCGCGTGTGAATGTTGATGTCCAATGGCGACAGCGACAGAATCTGCTGGTAGGTCGTGAGCGCGAGCGAGGTCTGCTGGCGAATTTCGTAGGTGTTGGCGATGGTGCGGAATTTGTCCAGCGCGGCCTCGATGTTGCCGTTTTCGAGGAAGAGCGTGCCGAGCAGGTGGTGGAGCGGCAGATAGAAGGGGGCGAGGCCGACGGCATTGAGGAGCTCTTCGAGCGCAGCGTAGATCTTCTTGCGCCGTTGATATTCCTGGGCCATCGCAATGGAACGGAGCACATCTTCGGAACCGGGAAGGCTGATGATTTCCGCCAGACTGAGCACCGTGCCGCTGCGCGCCAGGCTGTCCAGCCGCTCGCGGGCCTTCATCACCTCTTCCTCCCACCCACGCTGGCTGAGGAAGTCCACAAGCGAGTTGGAGAGCTGTTGCACGCGCTCCGGTTCGCCAGTGTTGATCAGGTTTTGGGCCAGGCCCTCATAGACGCGGATCAGGTCGCCGGCTTCGTTGCGCTTGACTGTGGTGAGATCAACGATTTTGACGACCTCGAGGAAGTGTTCGAGGGCCTGTTCGAACTGGCCCTGGGCCTGATAGCATTCCCCAAGGGCGAAGTGGCTGCCGAGGACGTATTCGGCCTCTGGGAGCGAGAGCTGGAACTGCTCGATGGCTTGCTCGAAGTGCATCTGCTCTTTGAAGAGCAGCCCCAGGTTGAAGTGGATGGAGGGCATCGTGACGCCGCCACGGATGAGGCGGCGGTAGGCATCTACTGCTTCGGTCAAATCGCCGCGAGTTTGCGCGTCCACGGCCTTGCTGATGAGCAGGCTGACCTGCTCTTGGGACAGGCCGACGGCTTGGGGGCGTTCTTCGGAAAAGAGGGATTCGGCGAGCGATTCCAGGGCGCGCTGGCGGGCGATTTCGGTGGGGCTACCAGGGTCGCTGCCGTTGCCCTCGCCCGCTTCCTCGTCCAACCAGGCGTCATCGGGTTCGGGCGCGGCGGACTCTGCGGTGAGCAGGTGGGGTGGGGGGAGCGGCCGGTTGCTCTGGAGCAGCGTCATCGCCAGCCCCAGGCGGCGATCGTTGGGCACAAAGCGCTGTATCTGCCGGCAGATGGCGATGGCTTCCTGCGGGTCTTGCGCCTGATAGAGGTGGCTGAGCCAGAGCGCGGCTTCGACCGCTTTGGTGATGTTGCCTTGCTCTTGGTAGTGCTTGAGCAGTTCATCCCAGGCCGTGTCGAGGCGCGGATTGACCCGCACGGCGGCTTCGAGCGCCTCGTAAAGGGGTTTACTGAGTTTCTGGGCGCGGTAGATTTCAGCGGCGCGCAGGTACATTTGGGCGGCGCCCTCGTTTTCCTCTTTGCGTTCCAGAATATCTCCGATGCGTTCGTAGGGGCCGGGATCGTCGGGGGTGAGCCGGGCGAGGCGTTGATAGACTTGCAGCGCCTCATCCATCTCGCCGGCGTTGAAGAGCGACCAGGCGTAGGCCATCAAGGCGTTGGCATCGTTGGGGGATTCGCGGAGAGCGCGGCGGAACATGGCAATGGCTTCGGGCCATTTTTCTGACCAGACAAAGTCATTGGCCCGTTGCAGGTATTCTTCAAAACGTGAGCGATTACCAGCCACGCGACACCTCCCAGATTGAGATTTTGCGGAACGCTGTGATTATCTACAAGGGCAGCCGCCCAAGATTATCCATATTGTAGCCCAATTGATGGATTTGGATAGTTAGGCCACGTCCAACAGCCAGGCGATGATCGCCTTCTGCCCATGCAACCGGTTTTCGGCCTGATCGAAGAGCGCGGATTGGGGGCCGTCGGCGACGTCATCGGTGATCTCCTCGCCACGGTGCGCGGGCAGGCAGTGCATGACGATGGCATCGGGCTTGGCGTGCGCGAGGATTTCGGTGTCAATGCGGTAGGGCGGGAAGACCTTGCGGCGCTGAGCGGCCTCCTCTTCCTGGCCCATCGAGGCCCAGGCGTCGGTGTAGATGACGTCGGCATTTTCAATGGCGGCGATGGGATCGTAGGTGGCGAATAGCTTGGCCCCAGTCTTGGTGGCTAATTTCTCGCCCAGCGTCCAGACGGCGGGATTGAGCTCGTAGCCCTTGGGTGTGCCGATGCTGAAGTTCATGCCGAGGAGCGCCGCGCCGAAGAGGAGCGAGGTGGAGACGTTGTTGCCATCACCCAGATAGGTGAGCTGCTTGCCCTGGAGATCGCCCTTGTGCTCCAGCATGGTGAGGAAGTCGGCGACGCCCTGGCAGGGGTGGCTGTAGTCGGAGAGGCCGTTGATGATGGGCACGCTGGCGTACTTGGCGAGCTCCACCAGATCGTAGTGGGCGAAGACGCGCGCCATGATGATGTTGACGTAGCGGGACATCACGCGGGCCACATCGGCCACGCTCTCGCGCTTGCCTAGCTGGATCTCGTTGGGGGAGAGGTAGAGGGCGTGACCGCCCAGCTGGAGCATTGCCACATCGAAGGAGACGCGGGTGCGCAGGCTCGGCTTTTGGAAGATCATGCCCATGACCTTACCTTTTAGGATCGGGTCATTGCCGCCTTCCTGCCACTCCTGCTTGAGACGAACGGCCAGCTCTAAAATTGCATGTAATTCTTCCGACGTGAGGTCGGCTAACGAGAGGAAATGTTTCATTACAACCTCCATAATGTGGAATTTGAATCTAACCTAAGTATACCACGAAGAGCCAAGAGCAAAAGAGCACGCGCCGCGATCAGGAAGATAAGATGGCAGAGAGATTACAGATGTCATTCTCATTTCCTTCCAGATGTTGGTTGTCTCCAACCGGGGTGGTGCTATACTTTTAATGAATTGGGAGATGGGGTGTGTTTCTGTTGCCGATTTCTCGACATTTTATCCCGTGAACTCAAGGTATTTCTTAAATCTTAAGTGAAAGGAGCCACAATGGCACAAATGCAGGCTGTCGCAAAGCTTCAGGCCGGCCCCGGCATGGAGCTGATCCAGAAAGAGGTTCCGGAAATTGGCCCCAGGGATGTGCTGATCAAGGTGCAGGCGACCTCGATCTGCGGTACGGATGTGCATATCTATAAGTGGGATCGCTGGTCGCAGGGGCGCATTAAGCCACCGCTGATTGTGGGCCATGAGTTCACCGGCGAGATTATAGCGGTGGGGGAGCAGGTGCGCCTCGATGAACCGGGCGTGGGCGATTACGTCTCAGCGGAGAGCCACATCGTCTGTGGGGTGTGCCAGCAATGCCGGTTAGGGATGGGGCACATCTGCCCCAACACGCGCATCATCGGCGTGGATATTGACGGCTGCTACGCCGAATACGTCGCCATCCCCGTGGAAAATGCCTGGCGGAACCCTTCTGATATGCCTGTGCCGGTTGCCAGCTTGCAGGAGAACTTCGGCAACGCGGTGCATACCGTCGCCGCGACGGATGTGCGCGGCAAGACGGTGCTCGTCACCGGCTGTGGGCCGGCGGGGCTGATGTCTATTCCGGTGGCGCGGGCCTTCGGCGCGGAGATCATCGTGGCAACAGACCTGAGTCCTTACCGGCTGGAGCTGGCGCGTAAGGTGGGGGCCGACCTGGCCGTGAACCCGGCGGAAGAAGATCTGTTCCAGAAGGCGCAAGATACAGTGCGCGGCAAGGGCTTCGATGTGTTGATCGAGATGTCGGGCGCGCCGGCGGCGTTGGTGCAGGGATTGAAGTTGTTGAAGCCGGGCGCGGAAGCGGCGCTGTTGGGATTGGCGCCGGGGACGCTGAACGATTTCGATCTCAATAACCTGGTCATTATGAAGGGCATTACCGTCCACGGCATCGCAGGGCGGCGGTTGTGGGAGACCTGGTACCAGATGCGCGCGCTCATCGCCTCCGGCGCGGTGGATTTGCGGCCCATCATCACCCACGAGTTTCCCCTCAGCCGCTGGCACGAGGCGATGGAGACGATGGCTTCGGGGAACAGCGGGAAGATCGTGATGTATCCGGGGGCATGACGAGATTTTGGGATTGAGAGCGTGAGGGGATATTTTGGAGGGACGGTAGATGGGTAGAAACCTATGGGGAGTTATAGGTGTGGCGCTGCTTGTAATGCTGGCTGTCGGTAGCACTTTGGGTGTTGGCAGCGCCCGCGCTGGACAGCGCATAGCTCAATCAGAGGAGATGATTGGCAATCCGATAATCTTGCGAACCGACCCCAATATTTCTCATGATCACATTCCGCCGCCGGTAGAAATTTCGCAACGGTATGTACAAAATGTTGCAATTATTGTAGATTTTTTACCTGGGGGTGCGACCGATGTATATGGAACACCTTGTTATACCTGGCCTCCAGATGCACAAACTGCCTTCAATTATGCCGCCAGCATTTGGGCTACACAGATCAATGGTACGATCCCAATTGTGATTCAGGCCTGTTGGGCCGACCTTGGCGGTGACTCGGTGTTGGGGTATGGCGGCTCTTCTGCTACGCGCGATTTTCCAGGAGCGCCGCTCCCCAATACCTGGTATCCCATGGCGCTGGCGAATCAGTTCTCAGGTACGGATCGTAATGGTGCTAACCCTGAGGTCTTTACGACGTATAATCACAACTTTAGCTGGTATTTTGGCACTGACGGGAACACGCCTGCCGGACAATATGATTTTGCTACCGTTGTGCTTCACGAAATCGCGCACGGTTTAGGTTTTGGCGGCTCTATGTCGGTTTCCGGCGGGCAAGGCAGCTGGGGAGGCGACTCCTCGCCTTACTATCCCTTTAGCTATGATCGCTTTGCGGAGGATGGCGCTGGCAATGCGCTTATTGACACGGGTGTTTACCCCAACCCTTCTGTGGCGTTGGGAAATGCTCTACGCAGCAATAATGTGTGGTTCGATGGCCCGTCTGCCAATGCTGCCAATGGAGGAACACGTGTTAAGTTGTATGCGCCAGATACTTGGGTACAGGGAACAAGCTACGCTCATCTCGATTACGATACCTATGTTGCTACGGATAATGCCTTAATGGTCTATGCGCTTTCATCCGGTAGATCTATCCACAATCCTGGCCCTGTGACACTTGGTTTACTCGATGATGTGGGCTGGGCATTGATCTCATCCTCAGATCCTACTCCGACGCACACCCCTACGGAGACGCCGACCAACACACCTACCAACACACCTACGCCGACGCACACTCCCACGGCCACACCAACATCAACACCTTCTCCGTCAGCAACACCAACGGTAGATTTTGAGCAGCATATTTATCTACCGATGATCGTCAATGCCGAGTATCACGCCGCGAATGCATCGGGCGCTTCTTTTTGGTATGGGCTGTTGTGGCAATTTCTTGAGTTGTCGTTATCGCCTTGACTCTTGTCTATAACGCGATTGAAAGGGGGTATCTGTAGGATTATTTAGGACTTACGCAAGTATCGAGAACCTAACCGCAGAGTACGCAGAGAGCGCAAAGAGAATTTTTACAAAGTACTTTCTCAACATTTTGGAACAACAAAAATCGTCTTTTTGAGCAACGTCGGCGGGTTTTTAACAAAAAAACTCTGCGTCCTTTGCGCGCTCTGCGGTTGAAGATGTTGAAGCCGCGTGATTGCGTAAGTCATATATTTACTCACAAGGAGCTTCTATGTAACTACATCGCACCAATGATAACGAAAATCTTACCATAGAGATGCGGATGTTTTTCATCCTTTCGCCTTCATTCTTCATGCTTTCAAAGGAAACACCAGTGCTGGCGTACACCATCCAGCACAAAAATGTAGGACAGGTTGGCAACCTGCCTTACGCTCAGGCTATTTTCTAGGGAGACACCGGTGCTGGCGCACACCATCCAGCACGAAAATGCTTATCAGCAGATTGAGCGGATTTAGCAGATTTTTGTTTGGCTATTCGCCATTCACCATTCGCAGATTCGCTATTTTTGAAGGATCTATCGTGACTACCATTGCAAACAAGTATCAACCAAGAATGACGCCCAATGAGCCGGACAAATTAAACATCAAACGCACGATCTTCTTATCCCTGGCTTTTATGTCCGTTTTGGCGGGATTAGCCTATTACAATCTGGCCGTGCCCTTGCTTTTAGGGGATGCGCAATATGGCTTAGTCCCCGAAGATCTGCTCTTGTTCGGCGTTTTGGGCCAGCAGACCGTGATCGGCGCGATATTGGTCCTCGATAATATCCTGGCCTTATTGCTACAGCCGTATTTCGCCGCGCTGAGTGATCGCGCCAGGAGTAAATTGGGTCGGCGGATGCCATTTATCCTCATTGGGGGGATCTCTGCCGCGTTTTTCTTCATGGTCACGCCCTTGTTCAAAGTGCTACTGGGGCTTGTTGCCATTCTTTTCTTCTTCAATGTGGCGATGGCCTTTTATCGCAGCGCAGCCCTCACGTTGCTGGCGGATTACACGCCAGATGCAGTAAGGTCTAAAGGCAGCGGCTTACAACAATTGATTGCTAACTCAGGAGCAATTTTCGCCTTCCTGCTCCCCACGCTCATTGCCCTGCTGCGACCGGGTATTTCCAATTTCGATGCGCGGTATCTTGGCTTTCCCATTACCGGGCTGGTGATGATAGTCATCCTGGCGGTTCTATTCAAGACGATCAAAGAAACGCCCACTGGGGACGGCTTCTTAGAAATTGGTGATACGCCCATCAAGATTGATTCCGTCAGTTTTGAGGTGCAAGCCGCAAGCGATACCTCGGAGGAGGAAAAGCGGGATTGGGCTTACTTCAAGAATGCGCTCTTTGGCAAAAATCGCAGTATGCTGTTCCTGATGATCTACACTTACTTCTCTTATACCGCGTTTGCTTCTATCGAGGCGTTCTTCACGATCTTCGCGAATAACTACCTCGGCATCGGGGATGACGCAGCCGGGCAACTGCTGTTGATCTACACCGCCACCATGATCATTTCCGCGTTTGTATCGGGCATGATCGGCCAGAAGATCGGGCGGCAAAAGGCGCTGCGCTTAGGCACGACGGGGCTGATTGTGGTCATGGCGCTGTTGTCCTTCGTTGTTACCTTGAAACAGCCCATTTGGATCGCGGTTTTGTTTGTGCCCGTGGGCTTCTTCTGGATGACAGTGATCGTCAACATCTTCCCAGTGCTGTGGAGTCTATCGCCGGGCGGGGATGAAGGCGCTTACACCGGCATTTATTACTCCTTCAACCAGGCTGCCTATGTTTTCGGGCCTATCATCATGGGCCTGGTCTTTGATTTCATCGGTGGAGGGATGGGCAACGATAAATATCTGCTCATGTTCCCCTTTATCGTTTTCTGTGAAATTTGCGCGTTTGTTTTGCTTTATGGAGTCAAGGGCGGCGAAGCGCGCTTGAGTGAAGCTGAAATCGAGGCGTTACGCGAGCAACTGGTCGAAGCGGACTGAATCCCAGGCACGCTTGCCACTTAGCCACCAACGGGAACGAGAATGGTTCGTAGAGAGCAGTGAGCAGTCACAATGCACTGCGCTAATACTGCTCTCTACTCACCGCTCACCCATTACTATTTTGAAGAGGAGAACTCAATGACCGAGACTAAATTACGCTGGATCGAAGAAGAACTTGCTGCGCTCAAGGAACAAAGCCTGTTCATCAACCTGCGCACTATCGAATCACCCGCCGGGGCGTGGATGGTAGTGGATGGCAAGCGCGTGCTCAATCTCTGCACCAACAACTACCTGGGCCTCGCCAACGATCCCCGCCTGGTGCAAGCTGCGAAAGACGCGCTGGATCGCTTCGGCGCCGGGCCGACGGCGGTGCGCACCATCGCGGGGACGCTCAGTCTGCACCGCGAGCTGGAGCAGGCGATGGCAGCATTCAAGAATGTGGAGGATGCCCTCTACGTGCAGGGGGGCTTCGTCGCCAATCAGGCCGCCATTCCACCGCTGGTGGGCAAGGAGGATGTGATCTTCTCCGACCGCCTCAATCACGCCAGCATCATTGATGGCGCGCGCCTCAGCCGCGCCAAGATCATTGTCTACGAGCACTGCGATGCCGCTGACCTGGAAGCGAAAATCAAGGAGCACCTGCCGCAGTACCGGCGCGGCCTCATGGTGACGGATGGCGTCTTCTCGATGGACGGCGACCTCGCGCCACTGGACGCACTCTACGAGGTCTGCGCGCGCTACGATGTGTTGACGATGGTGGATGACGCGCACGGCGAGGGCGTCGTGGGGCGCGGCGGGCGCGGCATCGTGGATCACTTCGGGCTGCACGGCAAGTTCGATGTGGAAATCGGTACCTTCTCCAAAGCCTTCGGTGTGGTGGGCGGCGTTATCGCGGGGAAGCAGCTCATCGTGGACTACATCCGCCAGAAGGCGCGGCCCTTCCTCTTTTCCAGCGCCGTCACCCCGGCGGATACTGCCGCCTGTCTGGCGGCGGTGCGCGCGCTGAGCGAATCCACGGAGCTGGTGGATCGCCTGTGGGAGAACACGCGCTACTTCAAGGCTGAGATGCAGGCGTTGGGTTTCGACACGGGCCAGAGCGTTACCCCCATCACGCCGGTGATGCTGGGCGATGTGAAGCTCGCCAAGGAGTTCAGCCGACGACTCTTCGACGAAGGTGTCTTCGCCATGGCGCTGGGCTTCCCCACCGTGCCGAAAGGTCTGGCGCGCATCCGCGTCATGGTCTCCGCCGCGCTCTCGCAGGAGGACCTGGACTTCGGCTTGGAGCAGTTCGCCAAAATCGGCAAGGAGTTGGGCGTTATCGGCTGATGCGCCGATGGAAGCGTGCCTTTTGATCGAGGCCGTCCATACATACTCAGGGAGGGCCTGCTTATGTCTGAAACGCCCGGCGAGTTGTTAGCCGTCTGCGGGTTGTACTGTGGCGCGTGCTATCATTACCGCTTCACGCTGCCGGAGGGCCAACATCTTCTAAAAAGCGAGATCCTCCGGCGCGGGCGTGACCCACACGGGTTCGCCTGTAAGGGGTGCCGATCGGATCTGCTTTCTGTCCATCCCGGTTGCTCGCAATGTGAGATCCGCGCCTGTGCGGACACCAAAGGGATTGTGCATTGTGGGCTTTGCGATAGCTTCCCCTGCGAG
>Ga0209614_1000535_pt1 | contig 32813 bp, 27 predicted proteins | sample BlaSprsedimmetaG_FD_185484 | JGI IMG/M metagenome (GOLD analysis project Ga0209614, IMG submission 185484) | Hot spring sediment bacterial and archeal communities from California, USA to study Microbial Dark Matter (Phase II) - Blank Spring... ... | reverse complement strand
GGTTCAATCGCTTTCGCAAAATTCTGGTTCGCTACGAGAAGCTCAGCGATACCTATATGGCTTTGTTGCACATGGCCGCTGCGATAATCACCTATAGAAAGGTCGGCATTATTTACGGATAAGCTCTAAAAAATAGAAATTATAATAAGAAACAAAACATTATGATAAAGCCAATTTCAACCAATACACTTTCGAATGATAAAAAATATGTCATTATAACTAAAAATTTTCCAAAATTATCTGAAACTTTTATTTTATCACAAATAATCGGACTTCTTGATCTTGGTCACAATGTAGAGATATGGGCACAAAAAGACCTAAAAGAGAACAGCATGCATCCAGATGTGAACAACTATGCCCTGTTGGAAAGAACCAAGTATATTAAGCTCCCCAAAATCGATCGACTGGATCCGGCTTGGCGAGATGAGTTCTTTCACCTTAATGAGATTGACCCAAAACATATCAAACTGTTTCATGTCCACTTTGGTGTGACTTTCAACGAATTTGCCCCGCTTTTTTTGGCGAAAGAACACAATGTCATTGTCTCTTTCCATGGGGCTGATGCATCCGAATATATACAGAAATTCGGGAAGCAATACTACGAGGATCTATTTCTGCGCTCCAATCTGGTAACAGTTCCAAGTGAAGTCATGAAACGCGTTCTTATCGACAATGGATGCTTGAGCGAAAAAATCATTGTCCACAGATATGGTGTTGATTTGGATAGTTTTATCCCAGGCGACAAATCAAAATCGACCGATAAAATCACATTTCTGTCAGTTGCCCGCTTGGTGGAAAAAAAAGGTCTTGAATACTCGTTGAAAGCATTTGCCAAACTTGAGACGACAAGAAAGAAAAAATATTTAATTATCGGAGAAGGGCCTTTGGAAAATGAGCTCAAGGAGCTGAGTAGGGCGCTAAAAATAGATGACAGCGTTATGTTTCTAGGTCATAAAGACAAGAAAGCTGTCCAGGAATACATGCGAAAGGCGGATGTCTATGTTTTGACCAGCGTAACTGCTGCCAATGGTGACCAAGAAGGCCTGCCAGTGACATTGATAGAAGCCCACGCCGCAGGCCTTCCAATTATCAGCACTAACCATGCAGGAATACCAGAATTGGTCAGGCATAAAATTACCGGCTTCCTCTGCAGGGAACGCGACACAACCTGCATCCTGAAATATATGACAATCCTGAGCGATCACCATGATATTGTCGAATCCATGGGAATAAAAGCCCGGCAACAAATAGCTGGAGAATTTGACATCCAAAAGCAGAATTTGAAGCTTTCAACAATCTATAGCCAACTAAGTAAACAATGAATGTCAAAAAGCCGTTTATTCAGCACAAAAACAAAACCATTCTTTATATTTTGCATGATGGTGGAGGCGGTACTGTTCACACGACCAATGACTTGGCTGCAGAAGTGTCCGCATATTACCATTGCTTCATTCTGAAATTCGGTCTTGCACACTGCAATTTATTTCAAGTTGAATCACAAACATCCAAGCTTATCGGTTCATATCAGTTCACATCGGAATGGCGTGTTCATCATGATCTCGATCATGAGCGAACCCAATTTGTGTCCGCGATCATCAAGTCTATTCACCCGGATATTGTTCATACACGGACATTTATCTGCTCCTCAACAGCACTGCTGCCGATCTTCAAGAAAAACGACATCTGCGTCATAAATTCCTTCCACGACTTCCATCTCATTTGTCCCAATATTCAGCTAGTTGACTATGCGGGTTCATTTTGCGGCGGGGATTGCAACCGCAACGAAGCGGCAGGCGATCCGCACCAGGATTGTCCTGTTTCAAAAAAATGGTTTAAAGACATGCCGCCGCTCAGAAATCAGTTTCAAAAAATTTATGCCGGAAGAAATCAAGACCATCTTCGCCTCAGCGACGCATTCATTGTCACCTCGCTAAGCACCCAAGCTGTCATCATGGCCAACTTTCCCGATCTCACAAACCACGCCTTTCATATCATTGAACATGGCCGCGACTTCACCACTTTCAACAGGCATCGCAGACGGTCCACGCCGCCAAGCACGAATATCGTTTTCTTCGGTGCGCTCAACAAACCCAAAGGCCTGGATCTTGTCGATGCACTTCTTGACGCCGATCTCGACCAGCACTTCACCATCCACATCCTCGGCAATCCGAACACGCCCTATTTTGACGCTATGCGTGCCAAAGGTGCCGTACTGCATGGCTCATACACCCGCGAAAAGCTCCCGCTTCTCATCGATTACATCAATCCGTTCCTGGCTCTTATTCCTTCAATCTGGCCAGAAACCTTTTGTCACACCCTCACCGAATCGTGGGCCTTGGGCATCCCGGTGCTTGGTTCCGACCTGGGTGCGGTCGGTGAACGTATCCGAAAACATGGCGGAGGCTGGGTACTTCCACCAACAGATGCTTACGTTTGGCATGAAAAAATTCTTTCCATCCTCGATGGCAAAGCAGATTATCAAGCTCAACTTGAGGCCATATCCCGTATGGAGTTCAAGACATCCGCCCAGATGGCTCAGGAGTACGTCCACATCTACAACACCCTGCTACCATGCACTGATGAAACTGCGACTGGCGCTCCGTCGACCATCACTGAATCACCGGCAGTTCCATCCAACATAAACGAACCACGTAATTTTTTCTTGGAAAAGGCTAAGTACCACATCAATCGCAAGCATTGGGAAATTGCTGAGGAAATCCTAGAAAAACTCTTTCATGAAACAGGTCATGCAACGCCTGCCGATGCATATTGGTTGCTCTCCATCGCGTACCGTAGACAGAATAAGATTGAAAAAGCTGTAGATATCATATCCAAAGGAATGATAGAATTTCCTGCGCATCCATCCGTTATTAAGGAGCATAAATTTCTGTTCGATTATCTCCGAAACAATGCCTGCCCGGCGAGAAATGTGCGATCACCCAGCATTATCAACACGAATTCTGTCGTCATTGATCAAATCCCATTCATAGAGACCCACAGGACCTGCGCCGTCATGCCGTGTACGAACATGAAGCTGGGCACCAGAACCGCATCCTTTCTTCTGCAGCGCGCCAGCACCTTTTGTACCATCATCATTGTTCTGGACACCAAGAAAATTGGGTTCATTAATATCGTCAACCTTATTTTTCAGAAAACAAATTCCGATTATTTCATATACCTTGCACAAGATTCTTTTCCAGGGAAAAACTGGCTGGCCAACGCTGTTAAGCTACTGGACAACACGAATAAAGGTCTTTTGGCATTCAATGACGGCAAGTGGTACGGCAAGCTGGCATCATTCGGAATGGTGCGCAGATCGTGGATCAATACAATATATCGAGATGCAATATTCTATGACAGGTACAAGGCGCATTCTGCCGATAACGAACTCTCCATTATTGCAAAAATACAGAATCAATACATATACGATCCGGATATACCTCTTTTTGAAGTCGACTACGACAAAGAAATAAAACCACTTGGGAACTTTGATGACCGGGAAATATTCATCGCCCGCTGTGCATCTGGTTTCGATGGTCTTGTCGATCGCTCCAGTGTCACACCTTTTGCCGCTGATTATCAGATCTTTTTATGAAGACACATCTTCACATCGATTTTCTGGCCTGTGAAAGACACAATTTCAGCCATTTGAAACCCATATGGGACTATCTGCCATCCGAGCACAGAGGTGTATTTTACATTCTATCTCAGCTTGACAGGAAAGAAGATTTTATTGGTCTAGATGAGATTGAAAGCTTAAGGGTATTTGAATCGACAAATGAGCTGACTGAAAGCCTGAATGGTGGCAAAGGTCTGTTGGTCACCTCCACCTTTTATGATCAGTTTCTCCCTGAAATCTGTAGGCCCTTAGTCTTTGTGGCCCATGGCGGAGGCCAGACTTTCAACGGTCAGCCTCTACATCTTTTTGCTCGTAAAAATTACGTCCTGGATATTGTGCCCAACGAACATATGGCTCAGGTTTTCCAGCAAAGATATCCTTATACTCAAAAACATGTAGTGGGCAGTCCCAAACTGGACAAATGGCATATAGGCTTCAAAATGCCAGAAAACAAAAAGCCTGTCATTGCCATCTCCTTCCACTTTGACCGTCAAACTGTCCCCGAAACCCGCACTTCCTGGCCACACTTCAAAAGCACCCTGCCGCTGCTTGCCCGGCAAAACAAATGGAAAATCCTGGGACACGGACACCCCAGGATGATCGACACGCTCATTCCGCACTATGAAAAGCTGGGCATAGAAATTGTCAAAGATTTTGATGAGGTCATGCAAAGGGCGGATTTATACATTTGCGACCATATGGCTACTCTTTACGAGTTTGCCTCCACTAATCGTCCTGTGGTCGTTCTCAATGCCCCCTGGTACAGAAGAGATGTGGAGCACGGCCTACGCTTTTGGGAACACGCTGATGTGGGAATTAACTGCGATCATCCGCACGATCTAATTATGGCTGTTGAAAGTGCCCTTGAAGACCCATTAGATCAGCAAATAAAAAGGAAAAATGCTGTTCATGGAGTGTATCCGTTTACTGATGGCAAGGCAACTGAAAGAGCTGTTCAGGCTATCATGGATTATTCTAGGATCATTAAATCAAAAGACACCTTGTTCCTGTATCCCGGGACAGCAGAACACGATGTCAATGACTTCCTGAAAAATTGCACGGTTACAAAAAGTATTCTTAACAGCAGATCTCACTACCATCGAAACGAAATTTTAAAATCTTTAAAAGCCTCAGATGATACTCATCAAAATCTTTCTTTATCTGATCTGGAATACCATTACTGGGCGCTTGCATTATTGTTACGTAAAAATGGAAAGCAAGATGAAGCTGTCAAAATATATAATGACTACAAAAGACTCAACACTAAAAGTAAATACATGTGGATTCTTGAAAGGCTTCTTCCAACAAGTCAAACAGCCTTTACTAGCAGTCCTGCCACACTTTACAAAAAAGGAATAAAGTATCTAAAATCAAATAAATTTGATGAATCGTTGAAGATATTTGACCATATTGTAGACCGTGTCGATCCCTTACATTTTCCAACAATTGCCATCCTCAGGGCTCTCGAAGAACAACTTCCACCAAATTGGCTAAAGGCAAGAGAGAATTTGTTTTTAGAAAGGTACAAAAACAGTAAAACTCAAAAAATAATGCTCCAGGCTTGTCAGTTCAATAACAGTCAAAAAATAATGAACTTTATTTATAATGAAATAATGAAGACAAACATTGAACTAATGGATCCAGGACAGAATCCCATGGTTTCCATTATCATCCCCTGTTATAATGGAGAGCAAACAATCCATAAAACTGTCCAGTCTGTATCAAAACAAACTTACAACAATTATGAACTGATTATTGTTGACGACTCGTCCACTGATGACAGTTGGAATGAAATTGAAGTAATTAAATCATATTTCAATAACGACATAGTTACAAGAAGACTTGAATCCAACAAAGGAGTTTCAAGGGCTAGAAATATCGGTGCTGAACTGTCGAAAGGCGATTTCCTGCTCTTTCTTGACTGCGGAGATGAAATCGCCCCCACATATCTTGAAAAAATGATTGAAGCTGCATCATGCCACCCAGAATTCTCCTGGTATTATCCTGTAACTCTTCAAAAGGAATCAGTCAATCGCTTCTGGAGCTTTGAGGAGTTTTCTGAAATAAACAACCTCTCAAGGAACACGCAGCCAGTAACCTCTTTAATGCGAAAATCATTATTTACGGCATTAGATGGTTTCTCAGAACAATTTCGTGAAGGATATGAAGATTGGGATTTCTGGATACGCGCCATAAAAAAAGGATACAAAGGAAAACTGGTTAGACACATACTGTTTATATACAATAAAGCAATTGAATCCAGAAACCATCAACTGCAAGCTGACAATACCAAAGAATACCGCGCCAAGCTAAAAATTATTGAAAACAGCCCTGAACTTTACAAGCCCTTGACCAGCGAAAGCCATGCTGTCCTGCGTTCAAACCTAAGAATAAGCCCGGAATTGGTAAAAGAGAGTGCGTTGAGCATAATTAAAAAGCGCTCTTTGACGTTCGAGACATCTAACTCCAACACCCGCATAATGTTGTATTTTCTAAAAAACGTTCACATCCCCATCCTCAAGCCGATATACCAATCGCTAAAAAAGCTGCTCCCAAAGGCCAAAATCGCCTTTGGATACCATGAGTACGCGCCTCAGATCCGGGCTGGATTCTCCAGGGAGGAACTAGAGCTGTTGTGCTCTTATGGTGAAGACATGTACCTTAAACCTCAGGAGTTCAAGCCTGACGTGACCTTTATCGCCGACTCTGTCTATCCCTGGGTCCAGGGCTGCGGCAAGCTGGTACATATTGGCCATGGCGTTCTGTCCAAAGGCCAATACTACACCATGACGGAAACTGCCCTGCGTGAAGAACAGGCTGACCTGGTTTGTGTCCCTGGAAAGCATCATCAGCAGATCATGCGCCGGATCATATCCAAGCCGGTCATGGCCACGGGAATGGCAAAGCTTGATCCACTGTTCTCGGGGCAAATTACCAGGGAAAGCATGCTGAAAATGTTCGGGTTGCCTCACAACAAAAAATACATCCTGTTTGCTCCAACATTTAACGACGAACTTTCAGCCATTCCTTATTTCCAGGAAAATATTTCCAATGTTATCCCTAACAAGGACTGCTTTCTTTTGATCAAATTGCATGGCAGCACAAAACAGGAATACAAGGATATGTACAAAAGGCTGCCCGCCAAAGATCCAAGGATCGTTTACGTCGATGAACTGGACATCAGCCCGTATCTGGCACTTGCGGACGTGCTTGTGTCCGATGTGTCTTCGGCCATGATGGAATTCGCCGCCTTGGATAAGCCCGTGGTCCTGTTCAACAATCCTGACTGGGAAAAATACGCCAATTACAATCCTGACGACATTGAATTCAAGTGGCGGGATATTGGCATTGAAACAACGAACATTGAAGAGATGCGTGAGGCCGTGGCTGCTTGTTTGGAGAATCCTGAATTCAAGTCCGACAAAAGGAAGAAATATACTGACCTGCTCTTTGCCAACAAGTACGACGGAAAGGCCGCGGAGCGGATCGTGAAGATGGCGATGGGGATGTTTGTGAATGTGTGATGCTGGAATGCTGGGATAAAAAGATGGTGAGATGCTGGCCCCAAGCTGGTTTGGGATGATGATCAGGTCAAGATCGTGGCAACCCTGGCTAAGACTTCATCCATGATTTCTTTCGGGACGCTCTCCAATTTTCGGGCTTGACGCGAGCCCAAGTCAATGGCCCTGGGCTGGTCGCATCTGATAATACCGACAGTTTTTGTCCCCGCATTGGCCAAGGACACCGCAAAACCGGCCACGCGAGCGAAGTTTCCACCGGTGGTGATAGGGAGGACAACCGGGGTTTTCGTCAGTTGATTGAACGCCAAAGGCGACACGATCAATACGGGCCTTTTGCCCTGCTGTTCATGGCCGGATGCCGGGTCCAGCGACACCATATAGATATCTCCCCTTTCCATCACAATAACTCTCTTCCGGTTGGCCCGCTGTCCAGCCAAGCTCTGTCTTCGTCGCTAACCTCTTGCGAAGGATTGCACTGGGCGAGAAGCTCGTCCAGAGTGTATCGCGGCCCTTGTGACGGCTTGACCATCAAACAGCCGCTACTGACGGAAAGGCCGACCGTGGAACCGGCGTTCAGTCCCAACATGTCCAGGATTGCGGGGGGGACGGCCAACATTACCGAGCCGCCGACTTTGCGAAGGTTTGTTGTGTGCACATTTTTCCCCTTTGCTGATGTTAATTATATTTAAATATAACCGGCGCGATGGTTTCGGTCAACAATCCCGGGGTCACAGTCCCAGGGTCGTTTGGAATCGTTAGCCATCGAAGATGCTGGGATAAGACATAATGCTGGAATGCTGGGATGGCTTCTGTTGAATGCCGCAGAATTGCAATTTTTGGATCTTTACACACACCGAACAATGAATTATTTTTATACTTAAAAAGTAATTCACGTAGAGGAGCTGATGCGTAGCACTATTACTGAACGAGGGCAGACAGTCGTGCCCGCTGAGATCAGGCGAAAGTTTCACCTCAAACCTTCTGACCGCCTTGAATGGTTCGTGGGGCCTGATGGCATTCGCGTGGTGCCGGTGGCGGACGACCCGATCGACGCCTTTCGAGGCAAGGGGAAAGGCGGAGGAACAAGACGTCTTTTAGATGAGCGGGCTCATGACCGAGGTCTTGAATGAAGCGATATCTGCTTGATACATCGGCACTTCTGACATTGCGCGATGATGAGCCCGGAGCGCAACGCGTGGCCGATATCCTGCGGATGGGGCAGCATAAACAGGCAAATTGCTTTGGTTGTTTTATCTCCTTGATGGAAGTTCTCTATCGTGTCTGGCGTGACGAGGGAGAGAACCAGGGAAAGCTGGCCTACGAGCAGTGTCTTGTCTTGCCCATGGAATGGATTCATGAGTCTCCTGACTTGCTTCATAAAGCCGCTGAAATCAAGGCAACCAAATCTCTTTCCCTTACCGATGCATGGATAGCGGCCAGTTCCGTGCTGCAGGGGGCCGTACTGGTCCACAAGGACCCGGAATTTCAAGCCCTAGACGTGGACCAGGAAGTTCTTCCCTTGAAAGGGAAATCAACTTCCAGATGATAGAAATGCTGGGATGAAACAACATACTGGGATAAGACATAATGCTGGGATGCTGGAATGCTGGCCCCAGTGAAATCAGCTCAGCGGGCGTTGAAAATTTCACATGATGCTGGGAAATGATTGACAAGTCCTTTTTTAACGGCAAGAGTGGTGTCTCCAAATTAAGAGATAATAAGGAGCTTGTTATGGCATATTTGCAGGTCAAGGATTTGAAAAAAACCCGGGAATTGTGGGGCAGATTGGAACGGGACCGTGAGCTGGTCATCACCAAGGATGGGCAGCCCAGAGCGATCATGATCAGCGTGGAGCCTGAAGATTTGGAGACGTCCCTGGTCGAAATCCGACGGGCACTTTTTTCAGCAGCGGTGGGGCGAGTTCGCAGGCGGGCCGAGACGCTGCCATCGGCTGATGACGACATCGCTCAGGCCATTGAGGAAAGCCGACGAGACCGACGATGATCGTTGTCCTGGATACCAATGTCCTTGTTTCCGGCATGATCAACCCGCATGGCCCACCAGGCCGCCTTGTGGACCTGCTCCGTTCCGGCGCTTTACGCCTTGCTGTTGATGACCGGATTCTTGTTGAATACGTTGATGTTTTGCACCGACCACGACTCTCCCGCTACTTTACATCTTCGGATATTGCACAGATTATTGATTATCTGCGGTGCGGCAGCATGCATGTGCTGGTCAGGCGGCATATCAGAGATCTGCCGGATCAGAGCGATGCCCCATTTCTTGAAGTGGCCCTGGCCGCAAATGTTCCTCTGATAACCGGGAATGATCGGCATTATCCGGATGAATGGCGCCGAGAATGCACCGTTCTTGCGCCTGCCGATTTTTTGGATGGCTTGGTAGATGGATAAATAAAAATGCTGGGATAAACAATGATGCTGGAATGCTGGAATACTGGGATGCTGGAATTCTGGAATGTTTACCCGTGGAACCGGGGATCGCCTTTGGGGTGATTTATTGGGATGGGAATGGCGGTGAATGTGTGCAATTAAGAAATTGACGATTTGTCGTTTATGACATTTGCAAGATATACGCATTCGCAATAGGAGGGAGTATGCTCGTTGCCGTTGATAAAAGAGGGAGTATCAATTTGCCGGCTTCCCTGAGAAGAGAGCTTGGGGTCGCTCCAGGCACATATCTTGAGCTTTCGGTTGCGCCTGGAGGAGCGATTACTCTTTACCCGGTTGAAATTTATCGGTCTATAAAGTTGAGCGACCCCGGGCTTCAAAAAATGACTGAGGCCAGGGCTTCGGAAAAAGCTGCATTTCCGGATTGGTTTGCTAAGGAACTGGCCAATGCCCGAACTGATACCGAATGAAAAATTTGCTTCTGACTTGGAAAGAATCAAAAGCAACAAGGTGTTGGTCAAGAAGGTTGCCAAATGTCTTCATTTCCTTGAGCAAAACCCTTCTTATTCAGGGCTGAACCTGGAACGTATCGTCAATGATCCCACTGCCTGGTCAGCTCGTGTGGACAAGAAGTACAGATTGTCTTTTGAGCCTTCAGCATACTGTGAGAGCGGCGCCCCGGACTGGACCCAATCCATCAGACTGCTACGCGTCCTTGACCACGATGACCTGTACAAGAATCCGCATTAAGGATTCTTTTTTTTGGAAGTGAAATCAAAATACTGGGATAAGCCAAAATACTGGAATGCTGGAATGCTGGGATACTGGAATGCTGTGATAAAACATGATGCTGACATGCTGTCCCCGGTGAAATCAGCACCGCTGGCCTTCGGCATTTCACGGGGTAAAAATGCTGGCAGGATTGAAAATTCAAAGATGGTAGTGGCCATGGATGTGAAAATTGTGTGCGGTATTGACCAATACCCGCCATTATGCACGTATCAACGCGCCTTTGATGCTGGAAAACTGGATAGGGGATTCGTTTTGATATTCCTTACAATCTGCCCCAAGGCGGCTCTGCCTGGAGGGCGGCGGCAAACGCTGGCGGTGTCAGGAAGATAACCTGTGTGGTTCGGATGGAGATCTCGGCGTTCAGGGACATGTTCACCAGGGAGAATGTTTGAGGCTGATACGCATCAATGAAACTTCTGGCGGAGCGAGACAGCTTGGGAGTGCGCAGTACCGCGCTTTTGACTTCCACCGCATAGATGTCATTGCCTGTAGTGATCACAAAATCGACTTCCGCGCCGGATTTACTGCGCCAATATTGCAGGTTGGCAGTCATGGGCAGAGCCTTCATCAATTCGGAAAATATCCAGTTTTCCAGCAATGCTCCTTTGTCACCGCGGGCTGCGAAATTTTCCGTCAAATTGCGTACCAGGAGATTTCGCACCCCATTGTCAATAAAGAAGACTTTTGCTGCGGACGTGATTTCCCGACGCTTGCCACCGGCATAGGGTCTGACCCTTGAGATGATGTGGCTTTCTTCGAGAATTTCCAGATAGGAATGAACGGTTCCGCTATCAACCTGACAATGCGAGGCCAGTTCCGCGATATTGATCAGGCTGCCGACCTGTCCGGCCAGGAGGGCGATAAGCTTTCGGAAGGCGTCAATGCGCTGGATGCGGTGAACATCTGAAGCATCTCTGAGGATCAGCGCCTCGCAGAGATCTGTCAGGATTTGCTGCTTGCCGTCACGGCTATCTGCCAGATGAACAGCCGGGTAGGAGCCGTAGATTAGAGAGTCTTTCAGCTTGTCCTGGGCCTGCTGTTCTCTGGCCAGAGGGTTGTGTACAGAGACCTGGCTCGTCATTTCACCCAATGAAAAAGGCAGGATTTTCATCCTGACAGCCCGGCCGGCCAGGGATTCCCGGGTTCTGGCATGCAAATGAAAGGACGAAGACCCTGTGGCCAGGATGGGCCGGCCCAAACGTGCGTCCACAAGGCCCTTTAAAAACAAGCCTGCCTCCTGCATGTGTTGTATTTCATCAATGAACAGCGCCTGGATGAACGATAGCCTATTCCTGAGCCAGTCAGCGAGAATGAATGGGGAGTCCAGCGCGCTTTTGAGCAGCACGTCCTCCATGTTCAGATACAGCACATCAGGGGCAAACTCGCGCAAACAATGCCAGGCAAATGTTGTTTTCCCGGCCTGCCTTGGCCCGATGATCACAACAGCTCTGTCCTGGTTCAGTACCGGCTTTGATGGCTGACGGGGGATGTACTTCACAGGCATCAGGGCCTTGATCATGTTCATAGCCTGTTCCGTGCCTTTGGCTTGGCCAATCCAGGGGTTGATCTGCAGCAGGCGCTCCAGCAGAAAGGCTTGGTTGTTCATGGAACTTTATTAAGCGGGCTCGAAAAGATTGTCAATCATTTTGAGACGGGTTTATAAAGGTTTATGTTCTTCTTGAGCTTGGTTTTTCGAAAGAAATAGAAAGAATATCTCGCGCAGGCACCGGTGAAATCAGCCCAGTTAAACAGAAGAAGCCCGGTTAAACTGAAGAAAGTTTAACGGGCCAAGGGTTTCACCCCGGTGTATTGGAAGAAGACACACAGGGCAGGCCGGGTAAACGCCGCTGGCCTTCGGCATTTCACAGGGTAAAATGCTGGGATGAAAACACGGTCAAAGGGTGAGTCGATGGGTCGGTGAGCTGGTGAGTTGGCAGGAATGATGGTGTGAAGCATGATCGAATTTATTATAATGCGACTTTGCTCATGAGTTTTTTCGATATATCCTGATTTTTATCATGAACTCGGTCAAGCAGCGTTACCTCTTCGATCATGTCCTGGCGGACCTGAACAGCCGGATGGTGTTTGTCGGCGGGCCTCGTCAGGTGGGCAAGACCACCTTTGCCCAGCAGTGACGTAACAAGAGGCTGGGATATGCGGAAATGCGAATTTTTTCAGCATATTGCTCGAAGGTTGCACGTTTTGATATCTTTTGGCACAAGTGACGACATCATGGTAGATGCGAGGTGTTTTGCTCACCTTTCTTGATCACCTGCCAGTTGATCCTCTTGGGCCCCGGAGCCATGCATGCCCCATCCGTCACCAACCCAGAAAGACAGCGGCCATGTTCAAGGCTTTGGTCGCTTTCAAAGACGAACAAGTTCTGTCCATTTACGTCCATCAGAACCAAATTCTCCACATAGCCTTGCTGGACATGAACATGCGGGCATGGGAGGGCATAGGTGCCTCCAGGAATTGTTGCCAGTCGACTCCGCAGACCAGGGCGGTGATGGCCAGTGGCCGAAACCGGGACATTCTTTTTTCAGGGGCCAGGGGTTCTGCCGGCAAGCCGTTTCAGTCGAAGGAATTGGCAGCCGTGCTACAAGAAGTGCTGGACAAGAAGCAACGGTGAACAAGGCTTTTCATGAACAAAATTGAACTGGTTTCGCAACAATCTCCAGTAAAGCCATATGAGGAGGACATCAAACAATTCGTCCTCGAAGAGTATGGCTCTTTTCTTGTCTACACCGATGATTCCATTATCGTGAAACTGCTGCGCCATATGTTTTCCTTTCATCTTCAACTGCAAGGGGATTGTTTGCGTTTTGCCAAGCACGACGAGGAATTGATCAAGGATGCCAACCAAATCCACACGGCTCACGGCAAGGCCTTGTTTTTCATTGAACGGGTCGCCAAGAACCAGGACAATGCCCAATTGATCCGTCTGATTAAAGTCACATATCCGGGGAGCATGATCATGATGCTGACCGGAGAGACGGAACGCGAGGCCGTGATTTATATGCATGAAATCGGGGCGGACAATTTCCTGGTCAAACCGGTTTCGGTCAGCACCTTGATTGAAAAAACGGCATTGACCCTCCGTCCGCAAGGACACCTGGCCAAATTGGCGCGGCAGGGCAAGGAATTGCTTCAGCAGGGAGAATACAAAAAAGCGCAAGGAATTGCCGAGGAAATTCTTGCATTCAAGCCCAATAGTCCCGTTGCGTTGATGATCCTCGGGGATGCCTTGGGCCGGACCGAGCAGGGGGATGAGGCCCTGCAGGCATATTTGTCCGCGGCGAGCCACGCCAAATTGTATCTTGAACCACTCAAAAAAATTGCGGATTACTATAAAGAACGGAAAGATCTTGAATTGCAATTGAAGTATTTGGAAAAATTGGATCAATTGAGCCCGTTGAATGTTGAACGCAAGGTGGAAATCGGTCAAATCCATATACAGCAAGGCCGTACGGACGAGGCGGAGAGGTATTTTCAGGCAGCCACGACCATTGTCACAAAACAGGCCAAGGATTTGGTGAACAGCGTCAAGTTGGCCGTGGCCGAGGTCTGCATGCAGCATGATCCGAAACTGGCGGAACGTTATTTCCGGGAAATCGTGGGCAACAAGACCGTCTTGAGCAACGCGGACGTCCACGTCTTCAATCGCCTCGGCATTGCCCTGCGCAAGCAAGGCAAATGGGAGGAGGCCATTAAGGAATTCAAGAAGGTCTGCAAGGTGGCCGATTCCGCGGACACCATTTATTACAACATTGCGATGGCCTACATTGAAGGAAAGCGATACCACGAGGCCCACGACGCTGTTCATCGCGCCCTGGCCTTGAACAGGGAGGAGCTGCTGGCCAACGACGTGGTCGCCTTCAACATCGGCTTGACCATGCAATACGTTCATAAAAACGGGGAGGCCAAGGAAATATTTTCACGCATCAGGGAGCGGAACCCCTCTTTTCCTGGCATTGACAAGCAGCTCAGCGCTTTGGCTCAAACGTGAGTTCAGGGACCGCCATGTCCAGAAATTTGCTCGTTACCATTAGTGAAGATCCCGCTTTTCTTCATGGAGTGCGTTTTATCATCCATTTTTTCACCCCGGCGCCGGACCTGCACCTGGACCTGGTGCTGATGCCTCCCAAAGATTCGGTCGGCGCCGTGAGCAAGGCTCTACCCCCGGATAAGGCCCTGGGGATAGCCGAGACAATGTTTTCCGAGCGAGGATTCAACGTCTCCTCCCCGAGCGGGGATGCAAGCCTGGTGCAGTGTGAGACCATAGCCGAATTGGCGGACATCGCCGGGCAGGGCCATTACGACGCCGTTGCCCTGGGTCGCCGGGGAGCGGCCCGTTTGGCTGAATACCTGGCCAGCCGCTACAAGGAGAATAATTTCGACAAAAACCTGGATTTTCCTTTTTGGATTTGCAGGGAGCCTGATCTGACCCGTGAAAACGTCCTGCTCTGCATCGACGGATCCAGACAGGGACTGTGCGCAGCGGACCATGTCGGGTTCATGTGCCAGAATGAATCCCGCCATTCTGTGTGCGTGCTTTATTTTTGCGATCCACAACGCAGAGACCGGCACGACGAGGAACTGATCATAGAGAATACCCTGTTGATGCTTCGGGCCAACGATATTCCCGATGATCGGATCAGCATCAAGATTCTGGCTGAAAAGGATCATGCCCAGGGCATTCTGCGCGAAGCGGAGCAGGGGCGCTATGCTGTTGTGGCCGTGGGTCGGTCCGGTACGGGCCGGGGCATGATGGACCAGCGCCAATTCGGGTCGGTCAGCTTGCGCCTGGCCCGGACCTTGTCCAAGGCCAGCCTCTGGGTTTGCGCATATCCCTGCTGACAGCAGCTGAACCACATCGGCAGCGCCTTGCCTCGATAACACTTACGCGCCGCTTGGGACCGTCATCCTTTTTTTGTTGGCCATTTTTCCGGCGCAAAAGACCCGCTGAAATTAACCCTGACCATGATTTTCGCGTGAGTCGTCAAGCAGGCGGTCATTGAACCCATTGGCATGACCGCCCTGATGCAGGTGTTCTTCAAGGTAACAGAAGGACAAGTCGCCAACCCGGAATGGGAGGCCAAGCAGGATGGCATTTCCTCCAAGTTCAGCGAGCTGGCGGCAAGGCAAAGGACTGGAACCGAGAGAAGGCCGCATCCCAGGCGTCTGCGGCATGATCATGTATGGGGGCTTGAAACTGGAAGGTGCTCCCACAACCAATACAAGGACTGGAGGAGAGTATGGTGCGAATTCTCATTGGAGCGGTGTTGGCGTTTATTGTCTGTTTGCCCATGAAGGCTCAGGCCGATGAGGTGCTGGAGGCCATTGAACAGGCCGTGAATTTCTACAAGCAGGGCGATTTTAGCGGGGCGGCCGGAAACCTGGATTATGCCGCACAGCTGGTTCGTCAACAGAAAGGCGGCCAACTTGAGAACTTTCTGCCCGAGGCCCTGTCCGGCTGGACTGCAACGGATGCTCAATCCTCAAGCATGGGCGCAATGTTCATGGGCGGCGGCGTTTCGGCGGAACGGAGCTACCGCAAGGATGGTGGAGACGGCAGGGCCAAAGTTGCCATTTTCACGGATTCGCCAATGCTGCAGACCGTGATGATGATGTTCAGCAACCCGATGGTTGCCGCCTCGTCCGGCGCGAAACTGGAAACGCTCGCCGGCCAGCGGACCGTTGTCGATTATGCTCCCGGCGAAAACCGCGGGGAGATTCGTGTCGTGGTGGATAATCGCATCCTGGTCACGGTGGAGGGGCAGCATGTGGAGAAAGCCGATCTCGTTGCCTATTTGGAGGCGATTGATTTTCAAGGATTGGCCAAGATGGAGTAGGCACGGCAGGCGAGCCTTTTGATGAGGACCGCACCTGCGGCGAACTTCTTCTTTCGAAGCCGGTCGCAGTCCGCTCATGACTTGGGGGGTTCCTATACCTCCAGGAGCATTTCCAGATCACCGCGGGTGATGTTCTTCCACACGTCCTGGCCCGGGATGATGGATTCGGCCACATCGCGTTTCTGTTCCTGCAGCTTGAGAATTTTTTCCTCCACCGTGTTTTCGCAGATCATCTTATAGGCGAAGACCTGTTTGGTTTGGCCGATCCGATGGGTGCGGTCGATGGCTTGGCTTTCCACGGCCGGGTTCCACCAGGGATCATAGTGGATGACGTAGTCGGCCGCGGTCAGGTTCAGTCCTGTGCCGCCGGCCTTGAGGGAGATCAGGAAGAGGCGGATGGATTCGTCATTGTTGAACTTGTCCACCTGCTCGAACCGATCCTTGCTGGAGCCATCCAAATAGGTGAATGGGATGTCCGTGGTCTGCAGCCAGCCGCGGATGATGTGCAGCATCTGCACGAATTGCGAGAACACCAGCACCTTGTGGCCGTCCTCCACGATGCCCGTGGTCAGATCCTTGAAGGCCTCGAATTTTCCGGAACCAAGCGTCGTGCTCACGCCGGGCATGTCCAAACGCAGCAGCTTGGGATGACAGCAAATCTGGCGCAGCTTGAGCAAGGCGTCGAGAATGGACATCTGGCTTTTGGCCATGCCTTGCTCATCGATGTTTTTGAGCACTTGATCCTTGAGTTTCTTGGCCACGGCCGAGTACAGTTCCATTTGCTCGTCTTCCAGGGCGCAGTAGTAGACATTCTCCACCTTGGGCGGAAGATCCCTGGCCACCTCGGATTTTTTGCGCCGCAGAATAAAGGGTTTGACACGCAGCTTGAGATGTTCCAGGGATTCCTCGTCTCCGTCGCGGATCGGACGCACGAAGCCGCTGTGAAAGCCGTGCTGGGAGCCGAGAAAGCCGGGCATCAAGAACTCGAACAGGGACCACAATTCCAGCAAATTATTTTCAATGGGCGTGCCGGACAGGCAGAGGCGGAAGCGGGCCTGAAGCCTGCGCACTGAGCGGGCCGTGATGGTGTTGGGGTTTTTGATGTTTTGGGCTTCGTCCAGGATAACGCTGTTGAATTCGTACTTGACCAGTTCATCCATGTCGCGGCGCAGCAGGGCGTAGGTGGTGACCACCAGGTCCGCATCGGGGATTTGGGCAAACAGCGATTCCCGATTGATTCCGTAAACCAGCAGCCGTCGCAACTCGGGCACGAATTTCTGGGCTTCCCGTTCCCAATTGGGCAGCACCGAGGTGGGCACCACGATCAGGTTCGGGCCATTGTGGCCTTTGTTGACCATGTGCTGGATAAAGGCCAAGGTCTGCACGGTTTTGCCCAGGCCCATTTCATCAGCCAGGATCCCGCCGAAGCCGTAGCTGTGCAAGAAGTTGAGATAGCTCAAACCGTGCAGCTGGTAGGGGCGAAGGTCCGCCAGCAGATTTTTGGGCGCCTGGACCGGCTCAATGGATTCGAAGTCATGGATTTTCATCCGCAGGTCCTGCCAGAAGCCGTCTGCTGCTATTTCCGGCATGTCCTCCAGGATTTTGTCCAGAATCGGCGCCTCGAACTGTTTGAATTTGCGCTTGATGGGCTTGTCCGGATCCAGCCCCAGGGTTTCCAGTCTGTGGCCCAGGGTTTTCAGCCAGGATTCGGGCAGACGGGTGTAGGAGCCGTCCTTGAGCTGGACATAACGCTTGCCCTGGGTCCAGGCCTTCCAGATTTTTTCGATGGGCACGCGCTCGCCGTCGTAGTCCACGGCGATATCCAGATTGAACCATTTGTCTTCGGCCTTGTCATCCTTGGTTTCCAAACTGGCCACGATCTCCGGCTTGGACAAGCGGACCTTGTAGCGGTTCAGGCTCTGTTCCCCGAACATCCGGTATTCCTGGACCATTTGCGGATAAGCGTCCAGCAGAAAGGTGATGGCCTCCTCGGGTTCCAGAAACCAGATGGAGGGGCTTCTTGATTGGAAATTCATGGTGGTCAGTCTATTGATCAGCGCCATTTCCTTTTCCGGGTCGCGTCGCAGCAAAAAAGCCTTGCCGCTGACCTGATAACTGCCTGTTTGCAGGTCAGGGTTCGGGCCTTCCAAGGACACTTCCCCGTGCTCGGTGACATAGCTGTTCTGGATCTGCATGGTCAGAAAGCTGCCTTCCTCATCCAGAAACAGTTTCGGATCATACGTGGCTGGGACGAAAATGGGCTGCATCCTTTCCAGAAAGTCCTCCTGGCCGATCAGGTCAGAGGTCGGGATGGTTGTCCAGACTCTGTCCAGAAACTCAGCGATGTCCCCGTGGGGGACAATGGGCTGCTCGTGCACCAGTTCCTGAACAAGCAGAGGGTCCAGACCGGTCTGCACCGGGAGAAACCGCTGTCGCCAGAACACCCAAAGCGGGAACTGACCGTAAAAATGAACGTCCTCGCCGGTAATGGAAAAGGGCGTTTTGCCGTCGCGGCCGAGAAGCAGGTCGAAATTCAAACCGTCTTCAGACAGGCGAGGTCGGATTTGCAGCCGCAGGGTCTTGCTTTCCACGGTAACCGGCAGATCGGACTCCTGCCAGCGCAGATAGTATTCGTTTCTGACGCCCCAGAGAAACCAGGTCAGCAGGCGCTGGGGAATATCCACCCGATGGCCGAAATAATCCAGAAAACGACCGATCTGTTCAGCTATTTGGGGCAATTCCGGTGACATGTCCGCCCATTCCGGGTTGCGAACAATCTGTTCCAGGGTGACCGGGGTCATGACCTGAGAGATGCCCGATTTGTTCTGGCGGGCTCGGAAAAAGGCCGCCTGGACGCGGCCGGGTTCCGGAAAGAATTGGATGATGAAGTATTGCCTGCCGGGTTCGGGCTCCGCGCTCATGGCAAAAAATTGGCGGAACGTTTTCCTCCATTCTGTTCGGGGTTTGGCCGTGGCCTCTTGATTGTCGCTTTGCAAAGAGGATACAAGATGCATGGCGGTTGCCGCGACATGATGGCAAACTCCGGAAAACGAGTCCGCGCAATTGCAAAAAAAGTTTGTTGTGGCATCCTTGAGATTGATCCCCAATTCGGCGTTGTACATCTGAAAATCATCGCCCTGGAACTGGCCGGTAACATCCCAGTGTTCATCAAGTTGTTTCAGGGAAATTTTGGGTGGTCCGTGCTCCGCAATCAGAGACTGTGCTCCAGAAGCGATGTATTCCGGGATGCTTTCCCGGATAAATTTTTGAGCGGCCTGCAGGGCCCGAGTTTCTTCTCCTGTGGTCATGTCTGAAGCGTGCTCCTAAAAAACCATGAAATACGATTCGTTATGTCTGGGCGGCCCATCGTGCCGGTCGCTTCATTCTCCAGAGTGGTTCCATTTAACCAAATTCTGCCAATGCCGCAAGGGGGGTGCATTTTTTGTATGACCTTGGCTTTTTGTTTTCATCACGCTTACGGGCGCAGCCTTGAACGGGCGGGACACGCCTCTTTTCCACAGGCCCAACCATGATTCGCATCCATGAGATTTTGGACAAACTGTCCAGATACATGTCCCCTGAAGACATGGGGCTGATTCAAAAAGCGTATGTTTTTTCCGCGGCAGCCCATGCCGGGCAGACCCGGCTTTCCGGCGAACCCTACCTTTTCCATCCCCTTGAGGTGGCTAATACCCTCGCTGAAATGAAGCTGGACAAGGCTTCGGTTGCCGCAGGCCTGCTCCATGACACCGTGGAGGATACCAAGGTGACCATCAAGGAGATTTCCGAGGAATTCGGCGTGGACGTTGCAAAAATCGTGGCCGGGACCACGAAAATCAGCAAGATGAGCTTTCACTCCAAGGAGGAGGCCCAAGCCGAGAACATCCGCAAAATGATCCTGGCCATGGCCGACGATATCCGGGTATTAATGGTCAAGCTGGCGGACCGGCTGCACAACATGCGCACTTTGGACTTCCAGAAAAGCATCAAGCAGCGTCTGATCGCCAAGGAGACTTTGGATATCTATGCGCCTTTGGCCAACAGGTTGGGACTGTACCGGGTCAAGGTCCAGCTTGAGGATCTCAGCCTGCGGTATCTCAAGCCGGACATCTATCAGCAAATCGCGAACGGCGTCCAGCAGCACCAAAGCGTCGGCCAGGAATATATCGGCAAGGTCATCGCCATGATCGAGGAGCTGTTGAAGAAGAACAACATCCAGGGCCGGGTCAGCGGACGAATCAAGCATATTTACAGCATTTATCACAAGATGCTCCAGCAGGGCCTGAACATGGAGGAGGTGTACGATCTGATCGCCTTTCGGACCATCGTTTCCTCCATCAAGGACTGCTATGCCATGCTCGGCCTGGTTCATTCCTTATGGAAGCCGATCCCCGGTCGGTTCAAGGATTACATCTCCATGCCCAAGAAAAACATGTACCAGAGCCTGCATACCACGGTTTTCGGCCCTGGCGGAGAGCGCATCGAAATACAGATCCGGACCGAGGAAATGCATCGTCTGGCGGAATACGGAGTCGCCGCCCATTGGCATTACAAGGAGGGAGCCAAAGGCAGGGAACGGGACAAGGACATGGACCGTTTTTCCTGGTTGCGGCAGATTCTGGATTGGCAGCAGGAATTGGAAAATCCCCGCGAATTCATGGCTTCCCTGCGCATCGATTTGTTCCAGGATGAGGTCTATGTGTTCACGCCCAAGGGGGATGTCAAGGAGTTGCCTGAGGGAGCCACCCCAGTGGACTTCGCCTACATGATTCATACGGAGGTGGGCAACCAGTGTTCCGGGGCCCGGGTCAACGGACGGCTGGTGCCTCTGTCCACGGAACTGCACAATGGGGACACCGTGGAAATCATTACTGATCCTGGGCGTCATCCCAGCAAGGATTGGCTCAAATTCGTCAAGACAGCCAGGGCCAAGGCCAGGATCAAGCATTGGATCCGCACGGAGGAACGCGACAGCAGCATTGGTTTTGCCAGGGAGATATTGGAAAAGGAGGGCCGCAAGCTGGGCGTGAATGTGACCAAGGCCATGAAGGACGGCAGGTTCGACAAGGTCGTGGAGGAAATGTCCTTCAAGACCAGGGAGGATTTGCTCACGGCCGTGGGTTATGCCCGGATCACGCCGAAACAGGTTCTGCATCGTTTGCTGCCGGCGGGCCAGCTTGCGGCCGAGGGACGTCCGGACATCCCAGCGAGCAGGACAGCGGATGAGACCAGGCAGCGCCCAACCCGTGGAATCAGCATCAAGGGGGTGGACGATGTGTTGGTGCAGTTCGCCAAATGTTGTAATCCACTGCCCGGCGACCCCATTGTCGGGTTCATCAGTCGGGGTCGGGGCGCCATTGTACATACCGTTGACTGTCCCAACGTGGCCCACATGGAGCCGGAACGCATGGTGGACGTGTTCTGGGAAGGCGACCAGGACAAGCCCTTTCCGGCCAAGGTTCGCATTCTCTGCCTGAATGTTCCCGGCGTGCTGGGTCAGATCAGCACGCTTATGGCCAAGGAGAATATGAACATTGATTCCGGCACGTTTAATTCCCGGCCGGACGGCAAGACAGAAATGGTCTTCCAGGTGGAGGTACGGGATGCCGCGCACCTCTATGGGGTGATTGAAAAGCTGAGCAAGCTGGAATCCGTGGTGGAAGTGCTGCGGGTGACGGAGAAGTGATTCATTCCCTCATCTTCTCATCTTCTCCCAGCTCAACAACCTCCACGTCTTCGGGCAGGGTCTGCCTGGCGATTTCCACCAAGTGGGCGTGGTGGGTGAAGAAGAGCACCTGGGTGGAGGCGGCGAGTTCGGCCAGCACGCGAAAGGTCGCTGCGCTGCGCTGGTCGTCGAAATTGACCAGAATGTCGTCCACGATCAGTGGGAAGGGCGGATTGGTCCGCAGGTAGCGCAGCAGTCCGCCCAGGCGCAGGGCCAGGAAGAGCTGATCCCTGGACCCTTCGCTGAGCTGCTGGATTTCCAGGCGCTGATTTGCGTTGCGTACGGCCTTGATCACCGGGTCTCCTTTTTCGTCGTAGTCAGCCAGCAGCCCGGCGAACGAACCCAGGGTCATGGCTGAAAAAAACCGACTGGCCGCTTCCAGAACCGGTCCCTGGTTGGCTTCCCGAAAGCGTTCTATCTCCCTGGCCAGAACTTGCGAGGCCAGGCGCAAGCGGACGAATTGCCGAACCTCTTCCGCCAAGCGGGCGTTGACCTCGCTGATTTGTTGCCTGGCCTCGGCGGCCAGGGACGTGCCGTCCAGTCTGGCCAGTTCGCCGCGAATCCTGCCGATTTCCGCGGTGCAGGCGTCCCGCTGCGCGCCAAGGTCTGCTTTTTGAACACGCATCCGCTCCAGTTTTGCGCTTAATTCATCCGGCTGATAATCGCGGGCCGCGGAGATGAAGGTTTCCAGCTCCTCGCCGCCGGCCAGTTCCAAAAGCCGTTCCTCGATCCGGTTGCGGTCGTTCAGGGTCTGGGTCTTGATCCGGGCCGCGGCCTCCACTGCGGGCAGCTTTTCAGCATCGGGGCAGTCGGCTTCGGCGCACAGCTTGGAGAGCGTCTGGAAACACATTTGGGAGGTTTTGCCCGCGGCGTGCAGCTGCTGTTCGATCTGTCGCCGTTCTTCAATCAAAGCGTCGATCAGGGCCTTGTTTTCCTTTTCAGACTGCCACAGGGCGTACAGACGGCTGATCACTTCTTCCGGTCGGTCCGGAAGATCCCGGGGGGCGAGCTTTTTCAGGGCCAAGACCTGTCCAGAGAACTCCCGGTACTCGGTTTCCATGTCCGCAATGCGTTGTGCCAGGCTCCTCAACTCCCGTTCCGCCTGATCGATTTCTTCCAGGGTCAATGTAACGGCGACGGCCGCTTCGGGTGTGGTTTCCACAGGCAGTTCTATGGTTTGCAGGGCCTTGGCCCATTGCATGTTCCAATTGGCCAATGCCGACGCGGCTTGATCGCGGCGGGCCAAGGCCCTGTTCCGGGTCTTGGCCAGGTCCTCGATCCTACGGTGCAGGTCTTTTTGCTTTGCGGCTTGCCGCTGGAGTGCAGCCACGGCCTTGCAAGCCGCGGCCAGCACGGATGCATATTCCACGGGTTCCGGCGGGGACTGGCCGATGTTTGCCAGGGCCTGCGCCAGGTTTGCGGCAGCATTTTGCATGTCCGAGACAAGTCGGTGCAGCGCGGTTTCCCGATCATGCAGATCGGCCAGGCGTTTGCGGATGTCCAGGGCCTTGGCCAGCCAAGCCTGCATTTCCCTGGGAGACAGGGGCGCAATGTGTATGGGCCGCCACAATTCAGTCCAAAGTGTTTGCACGTTTTCCAAGGTCAGAGCGTTCTGTCGGACGTGGTCCTCGACTTTGCGCGTATCCTGGCGCAGGCAAGCGATTTCCCGTCGCAAGGACTCGGCCTGGGCCACGCTGGAGGCATTGACAAACAGGGCATCGGCCAGAGTGTCCGCCTGGCGCAGGGACTTTTCAAAGGCTTCTGCCAGGGCGTCAGCTCCGCTGGATTGAGGGGAGAATGGCGTGATGAACCGCGCTTCCCGGAGGGGATCGGACTTGGACAGCAGCCAGGCGTTTTTGATCAGGCGCCAGCCTGTATTGCGCAGATCCCTTGCCGTGTTCAGGGCGGCGGGAGCCGGCAGTTCGCCGGACGCCTCCAGGTTGAGCAGAGCGGAGTCTTTTTCCCGCAATGCGTTTTCCAGGCGCAGTTTGTCCTTTTGAGCGTCGTTCAACCGGATCTGGGCTTCGTGCATGTCCGTCTCGAAGCGATCCAGGGTTTCCGGCAAAGGCAGGGGGAGGTTCGCCAGCTCAGCCGGGTCGTCCTGCCGCCATAGGCCCATGGTTTTGCTATCCCGCAGGATGTCGGATTTGAGCTGCTCAATCTCCGCGGCGGCCTCCCGACTGCGCTGGACTGGATTGCCCAGATCCTCGGCCTTGGCGCGGGCCGCTTCCACGGCCGCTTCCAGGGCCGACGGGTCCGGCAAGGGCGGCAAGGCCTCGAGCTGTTGGACAAGTTCGGCCAGGTCGGCCTGAGCTTGGTCTTCGGCCTGGGCGGAGGATGCCAGATCTGCGTTCAGGGCACCGAATTCCCGGGCCAGGTTTTCCAGATGCACCTTGAATTGCCGCGTTATCCGACCTGTCTGTGGGCCTGTGTTTCGGGCTTGCCCCGAACCAACGTCGCGGCCCAAAGAAGCAAGCTTGTCCGCGACGGTCGTGCGCAGCGCGGTGGACCTGCTTTCCAACCCTCTGACGTCCTTGAGAGCTTTGCGGTGGGCCGCGGCCTCCGCATACAGACGCTGCACGTCGTCGCCGGCTTCCAGCAGGTCGGTGTTCAGGCTCAAGGTCGCAAGCTGGGCGTCGATCTGCTGGGCGCGAAACGACAGGCGATCTTCCTCCTGGAGGACATTGGCCAGGGCCTGCTGCGTCCTGGAGCGGCGTTCGGTGAAATCATCCGCCAGCAGCGGCACCTTTTCGGTTTCGGCCAACCGCCGGGAAATCTCCTCGCGCAGGTCGATGTGCCTGAGAGCGTCCCGGTAGCGCTGCAGGCGGGCCATGTTTGTGTCCAGGGCGAAGCTCGCGTCCAGCAGGGCCTTTTGCTGCCGGATCAGTTCGTTCAGTTCCTGTTGTTTTTTCTTCCATTGCGCGGGCTTGAGGGACAGTTCGCGGACGCGTTTGGTCAATGCTGTCAGTTCAAAGACGCTTTGGTGAATGCTGGAGGTGCTGGCCCGCGGTCGGAAAAGACTGTCCTGGCGGCTTTCCAGCTTTTTGAGAATGCCGCGCAGGTCGGCGATGCCCGAAGCCGCTGCGAACAGGGCCTGGCCCAGATCGCCCTCGGCCTGGAGCAGTCCCTCGGCGCCTTGGCGCAAGCCGTCCTGGTCAATACAGAAAATCCGTCCAAACAAGTCCTGGGAAATGCCGCCCATCAGGGCGGCCAGTTCAGACTGGTCCAGGACCCGGCCGGTTTCATTCACAAGGTCGTTTTTGCGGCGCTTGAAGCGCACGATGTTTATGGTTTTTCCGTCCGCCAAACCCAAGGCGGCGCCCACGGACAGGTTCTTGGGCGGATGGAGATGTGCGTCCGGGGTCTGATGGGGAAAGCCGAACAACAGATTGCGCAAGGCTCGCAGCATGGTACTTTTGCCGGCCTCGTTAGGGCCGTGGATCACGTGCAGACCCCGACCCTGGTGCGCGAAGCGGATTTCCATGTCCGTGAAGGGGCCGAAAGCCGGCAGGCGGAGGGTTTCAATGCGCATGGTCTTCCTCCAGGCTTGCGCCGGAAGCGCCGGCCAGCATGGGGATGAGCATGTTCCGGACGTCTTTGACCAGGGCCGAGCGAGTTTTCGGATCGTCCAGGTCCGGCAGACTGAGCCCGCTGCCGCTGATCCTGGCTTGCACATCGCGCAGATCCAAGCCAAGGGCGGTCAGCTCATCGGGGTCCTGCTCCAGGGCTTTTAAGGCTCGCAGCAGACCGGCCTGGGGGGTGTCGGCCTGGGACAGGACCGCAAGGTCAAGTTCCGGCGTGGTGTCCAAAAGCACTTTCTCGATCCAGGTCCGGTGCCGGGAAAGATCCGTGGCCAGCAGTCTGATCTGGGCAATGACTTTGTCCGGATCTTGGACAATCCGGGCGTGCGCAGCGCACTGGCCTTGCAACCGCAGGCGTACTGCGGCAAGTCGGTTGCCCAGCGGAGGCAAGGCGACGCGCAAGGCCGAGGCCACGGCGGCGTAGAGATCGTCAAGGCGGCGAACACCGCTGATGTTTACGTCCACCAAAATCCAACGCAGGACGTCCAAAACCACCTGTTCCACCAGAAGTTGGCCCTGGTCGTCCACGTCCACGCGCACGCAGCCCTTGGCCCCGGTTTCCCGGGCATGCCTGCCTTGCAGGCAGCCGCAAAAGACCACATGCGGGGCCTGGGCCACTTGTTCGAATTCATGAACATGGCCCAACGCCCAGTAGTCATAACCCTTGGCTGCCAAATCGGTCAGGGTGCAGGGTGCGTAAGGGGCGTGTCCGGGCCTGCCGGAAAGGGCCGTGTGCAACAGGCCGATGTTGAACAGGCCGGGTACGGGAGAAGGGTAGTCCCGGACCAGGTTCGTGGCGACCTCCCGTCCGGCATAGGACTGGCCGTGCACGGCCACGGGCAAGGAAGGGGAGCGCCAGGTGCCGGGTTTGGCCGAGGGTAAAACCGTCACGTTGTCCGGGAGGGTCAGGGAGGCGGTCATGGAGTTGTCCGCGTCATGGTTGCCGCGGATCATGACCACCTGTACGCCGTGTTCGCCCAGTCGGGACATCTGATGACCGAAGTGAAGCAGGGTCTGGAAGTCCGGGCAGTCCGCGTCGTAGACATCGCCGGCCAGCACGATCAGAGAAATGGCGTTTTCCAGGGCGTAATTCACCAGATTGTCCAGGGCCTGCCGCGTGGCGCCGCGGATTTCCTCCACGGGCGCGCCCTCGTAGCGGGCCAGGCCGCGCAAGGGACTGTCCAGGTGAATGTCGGCGACGTGGAGAAAGGAGAACATTATTGCAGGCTCGGGTCGGTCTTGGCTCTGGCCCACCAGGTCAGAAGGCCCAAGGTGAAGAACGCGCCGGGCGGCATGATCATGATGGTCCAGGAGTGCCACCAAAGATCCCGGACGGGCAGGGGATGGCCGAGAACGGTACCGAACCCCAGGGGTTCGCGGACCAGGGCGATGGCGATGAGCACCATGGAGTAGCCCAGGCCCGCGGCCAGGCCGTCCAAAAGCGACGGCAGAGGCTTGTTCTGGCTGGCAAAGGCTTCGGCCCGGCCCATGATGATGCAGTTGGTGATGATCAGGCCCACGTAGGGGCCGATGAAGCGGTGGATGTCCGGGGCCGAGGCCCGGATCATGATGTCCACCATCATCACGAAGCTGGCGATGATCAGCACCTGAACCATCATCCGGATGCGCTTGGGGATGTGGTTGCGCAGAATCGATATGGTCAGGTTGGACATGGCCGTGGTGAAGATCACGCCGGCGCACATCAACAGAGTGTTTGCGAGCAGGTTGGTCACGGCCAGGGCCGAGCAGATGCCCAGGACCTGACGATAGACCGGGTTTTCCGCCCAGATGCCTTTGGTGAAAATGGATCGCGTGGTTTCAGCCATTATCCTGCCTTGCTGCCTGAGCTTGGTATGCCATGAAGGCCTTGCGGAAAGCCTCCAGTTCCTGGTTCAACATGCGCATCAAGGCCTGGGAGGTCTGGGTCGCGCCAGTGATGGCGTCCACCCGGTTTTCGGCTTCAGGATCCAGTGACTGGCCGATGATCACCCGCCGGTCCTTGGGACTGTCCCAGTTTGGAATGATGTTCTGGAATTGTTGGAGGAACCAGTCCTCTTCAATGCGTCCCCCCAGACCCGGAGTTTCGTGCTGTTCCAAGAGTCTCAGGCTGAGTATGCGGTCCAGTTCGGGCGTGAGCACGAGAATGCCCCGAATCACGTCCCAGACCCCCTGGCCCATGAATTCGAAGCCGACGGCATCCGGTTTCTGGCCGGATTCAGGCCTGGGGTGCTGAAATACGGGCCAGGTGCGACCGTCCGCCTTGAGCATGGTTTCGTGAACGTGTTCGGCCACGGCCTGTTCATAGTCCGCGGCATCCCTGCCTTCCACCTCCAAGCCAAAGGCCTGGGCCACGGTCCGGTTGCGGTGCATCTGTTCGTTGCGGGCCAGCATGTCTTTGGTTCCGTGGTGCACCAGGGATACGGCCGTACCGAATAAGACGCTCACCGCCAGCATGAATCCCAGGACATAGGCAATGGAGTCATTTTTCACGCCAAGGCTCCCTTGGGCTTGCCTTGGGGACTGGGGAAGAGGCGCTTGATCCACAGGTCCAAAGACGGTGCAAGCATGTTGCCCAGCAGGATGGAAAAGGCCACGCCGCCGTAGAAAATGCCCTTGTAGCGGAAAAAGACGATCATCATGCCGATGAACAGGCCGTAAATCCATTGGGACTTGGAAAGTTTGGGCGCGCTGACCGGTTCGGTGATCATGAACACTGCGGCATAGAGCAGGCCGCCGGAAAACAGGGTAAAGTCCAAGGAAGGGACGGCCTCAATGCCCAGGCCGTGGCGCAAGGCCAGGCAGAGCATGGCCGCGCCGAGGATCGGAGGAATCATCAGCCGCCATTGGGCTGTTTTGGTGAACAAGAGATATCCGGCACCCAAGAAGATGGCCAACGCGCTGACTTCGCCCATGGCCCCGGCGCCCAGGACCAGGGTCTGTTCGCCCACGGTGAAGATCTCGCCGATGCTGCCCAAGAACAGATCCAGGATGCCGGTTTCATGATCCAGACTCTTGCGGGCCAGCATGGGCGTGGCCGAAGTGATCGCATCCATGCCCGTGTTCAGGGCCAGGTCCGTGGATTGGTGCAGATACGCAGGCAGGGTCTCGGACGCTGCCATGGACCAGCGCACGAACCCGCCGGGAAAATCCCGAAAGACAGGGATATACTGCCCGGTCATTTCCAGGGGGAAGCTGACCCAGATGAAGGCTCGGCCGACAATGGCCGGGTTGAAGACGTTTCTGCCGAAGCCGCCGAAAAGTTCCTTGCCGAACAGGATGCCAACGACCACGCCGACCACGGCCATCCACAGCGGGATGTTGGGCGGCAGGGACAAGGCGAACAGAGCCCCGGTGACCAGACAGGCCTGAGTGACCTTGCCGCCCCGGCGGGCGGCCATGAACCATTCGGTCAAAAAGGCGAAGAGCATGGACACGGCCAGGACCGCCAGGACGCGCAGCCCGAAAAAGCAGATCGCGGCCAAGGCCGCCGGAATCAGCGCGTACAGGACGCGGAGCATGATTTTTTGTTTCAGGATGACAGGCTTTTTCATCGTGATCCGTGCATCATCCGCTGGGAGTCATCGAAACTGTGGGCATCGGTGTCGGATTCGGTATCGGCATCGGGGTGGAAAGCAGGACGGAATAAGACCCTCAGGATAAATCAACATGGTGCCGGAGGCGATATCGATACCGATCCCGACGTTGATACCGATTCTGATTGTGACGTCGACCTTGGTTTATGATTGACCGATCTTTATCAGACCATGCCCGAAAAGAAAACAGTGAACAGCACGGCGAAGAGCAGGGCCGGCAGCATGTTGGTGACGTTGATGGTCTTCAGTTCCAGCAGGTTGATGCCGATGCCCATGATCAGCAGACCGCCGGTGGAAGTAAGCTGGTTGATCAGGGGCTCAGTGAAGAATCCCTGGGCCTGTCCGGCCAGCAGGGTGATGCTGCCTTGGTAGAGGAGGATGGAGACGAAGGAGAACAGCACGCCCACGCCGTAGGTGGAGGCCAGGGGAATGCAGATGAATCCGTCCAATATGGATTTGGTCAGGAGAATGGTCCGGTCCCCGCGGATGCCTTCGTCAATGGAGCCGAGAATGGCCATGGATCCGATGCAAAAGAGCAGGGAGGCGGTCACAAAACCGTCGGTGAACCGGGCGTCCTTGGAGCCCAGGCGGCGTTTGAGCATGTCGCCGGCCTGCACCAGTCGCTTGTCCAGGCCCGCGGCCTCGCCCAGCAATCCGCCGCAGAGCATGGCAAAGACCAGGATCAGAATATTGTCGAAGCTCAAAGCCATGTGCAGACCGATGACCAGCACGCACAGGCCGATGGAGTGATAAACCACGGTGCGGAAGCGATCCGGAAAGCGCCCGCTGAGAAACAGGCCCAGCAGGCTCCCGAGAATGATGGCCGCGGCGTTAATGAAAGTTCCGACGGGCATGGACGGCTTCACTAGCCCCCTGAGGCGGGGATGGCAAGTATGCCGGGGAATGGTTTTCGTGGTTCTGATTCATCTGAACACGGCAGCGGGATGGGAGTCGGGATTTGTCGAGATTTTGGCGGACTGCATCAATGCCTGCCGCACGTGCCTTGGACGCGAGGAAGTGAATGAAAAACAAGATTTTTATGAAAAATTTAAATAAGTTGGATTGCATTTGTGGCGCCATCAAGGGTTTCAGGCGCTCTGGACGCTTGCGGGATCACGGTTCAGGGGATAGTGAAGCAACATTTTACCAATCGCGATGCTTTTCGTTGTCGGGTGCATCGCTTCAAGTTTGAGGCGTCGTGCTTTATGAAACCCTTGAATGTTCATGTCAAATTTCTGCATTCCCTGTGGGATGAGGATGATCTGCGCAGCGCCACCTCCGGCTCCTGCGGACTGGACCTGAAGGCCTGTCTGCACGAGGCAAGCGTTTGCCTGGCTCCGGGCCAACGAGCGGCCATCCCCAGTGGTCTGGCCATTGATATCCGCCAACCGGGCATCGCCGGGTTTGTTTTTTCCAGAAGCGGTGTGGGCACGAAACAGGGTCTGGTGGTCAGCCAGGGTGTCGGGGTCATTGACCCGGATTATCGGGGAGAAATCATTGTTTCCCTGCTGAACACGTCGTTTCAGGAGCGCGTCATTTCCCGGGGGCAGCGCATTGCGCAGCTTCTTTTTTTGCCGTTTTACCCGGCGGTCTTCACTGTTGTGGACGCTCTTTCCGCGACCGAAAGAGGAGCCGGGGGCTTCGGCCATACCGGATTATAGAAGATTTTGAGAAGGAGAGGGGTTGAGCAGAGCTCTCCCCGGAATTCGCTAAACCCTCAACCTTGGGCCTAAAACAATCATGACGACACTTGCGCAACTTCAAGAACGCGAACAACGTGTTCTTTGTCAAACCTATGGCCGGTACCCCTTGTCCGTGGCCAAGGCCTCCGGATCCCGGCTTGTCGATCACCAGGGCCGGGAATATGTTGATCTGCTTTCCGGCATTGCCGTATGCAACCTGGGTCACAGCCATCCGGAGCTTGTGGACGTCATTCAGGAGCAGACCCAGCGTCTGATTCATGTCAGCAATCTGTTTTATCAAGAAGAACAGCTTGTTTTGGCGGAGAAGCTGGTGTCCACCAGTTTCTGCGACCGGGTTTTTTTCTGCAATTCCGGAGCCGAAGCCAACGAGGCGGCCATCAAGCTGGCCCGGAGATACATGCAGAAAGTCCGTGGCAAAAAAGCCTTTGAAGTTGTTTCCCTGTCCGGCTCCTTTCATGGGCGTACCTTGGCCACGCTTACGGCCACGGGCCAGGACAAGGTCAAGGACGGCTTTGCCCCGCTGCCCGAAGGTTTTGTAACGGTTCCGTTCGGCGATTTTGCAAGCCTGGAACAGGCGGTCAGCGAGCGCACCGCGGGGGTGCTGTTGGAGATCATTCAGGGCGAGGGAGGGGTGCGGCCGTTGGATGCGGCGTATTTGTACACGGTTCAGGATTTGTGCCGGACCAAGGGCATCATGCTGATGGTGGACGAAGTTCAGACCGGCATGGGACGTTGTGGAACGTTCTGGGCGCATCAGCAGGAAGGACTGTTTCCGGATATCCTGACCACGTCCAAGGCATTGGCCAACGGTTTGCCCATGGGTGCGATGCTGTGCACCGAGGAAGCGGCTCAAGGATTTACGCCTGGAAGCCACGCCACGACCTTTGGCGGTGGAGCCTTGGTGGCCGCAGTGGCCGCGAAGGTCGTGGACATTTTGTTGCGTGACGCTTTGCCGCAACGGGCCGCCCGAATAGGGGATATGGCCAGGGTCATGCTTTCTTCCCTGCAGGCTGCTTTTCCGGAAAAGATTTCCGAGGTGCGCGGCCGGGGTCTGATGCTGGGCATTGAACTGGCCATTCCCGGCCAGGATGTCTGGCGCAAACTCCTGGACCAAGGGTTTGTTTTGAATCTTACCCAGGATCGGGTCTTGCGGCTTTTGCCGCCGCTGATCATTGCGGAAGAAGACCTGCGGCATTTCACGAAAACATTGGGAGACATTTTGGAGCGTTCCTCCGGCGGGTCTGGCGACTGAGGTTCGTGAAACGATTATCCCGAAGCTCTGTGGATGTCTTGACCCTGTGCTCCCTTGGGATTATTTAAAATATCCACAAGGTCTTTTATACATGACGTCGAAGATCCTTCCTGCATGTTTGACGTTGCGGCCGGCGGAAAAGCGCGGTTTTTTGTTGGCCGCCCGACGATCTTACGATCATCGGGGCGACGTCTTGCCACTTGCTACGCAAAGTCTTTCGACGTTGCAAAGAATTTGTAAACGCAGACTTCAAGGAGGCGCTGGCCATGGAAATCAACGCCATACAGGTTCCATCAGACATGAACGTTCCTGATGTCACGGAGCGGACCCGGGAAATCACCGAGCAGGAGCGAATCCGGCAATTGGAACTGGAGCAACAGGCTCAGGTTGAAATGCGAGCCCGTTCTCCCGAGCAAAGCGCCGGACGTTTTGTGGATCAGGTTGTTTAACGGCAAGGAGAACATTATGTGTCAAAATTGCGGATGCGGAACGCAGAAGGAATCCAAGGCGGCTCAATTCATCCACGAACATGAGCATCGTCACGGGGACAAGGTGCATAGCCATCCCCATGAACATGATCATGATCATGACCCCAAGACCGGCGAGGCCATCCCGCACGCGCACGAGCATTAAGAGCTTATCCGTAAATAATGTGGACTTTATTTCGCATTTCTGGCATGTTGTCCTCCATGTTCAACCTTGATCATGGAGGACAACATGCCAAAGGTTCAGTCATGGGAGGTTTCCGATCCTTTTTGGGAACG
>Ga0209614_1000534_pt1 | contig 32821 bp, 24 predicted proteins | sample BlaSprsedimmetaG_FD_185484 | JGI IMG/M metagenome (GOLD analysis project Ga0209614, IMG submission 185484) | Hot spring sediment bacterial and archeal communities from California, USA to study Microbial Dark Matter (Phase II) - Blank Spring... ... | reverse complement strand
TCTTATGAGAGAAAAAAAAGAAGGAAGCGCTGCGAACACTTCCTTCCGTTCCCCGGGGAAATAAATCCCGCGGGAGTTCTTAAAAACTTTATTTAATTAAAAACATGGTAAAATTATGAAAAAAAATTTAAACTTGTTGTGTTTGCTGTTGGAGCAACACCGAAAAAAACTAATTGTTATGCGCAACACGGTTTTGATATTACTCATCAGCGCCTTCCAGGTTTTTGCAACCGGCAGCTATGCACAAACCAAAACCATTAGCCTGGCCATGAACGATGCCACCATCCGCGAGGTATTGTATGCCATTCAAAATCAAAGCGAATTTTATTTCCTGTACAACAGCGAGTTAATCGATGTAGCGAAAAAGGTAGATATTACAATTGAGGAAGAAAAGGTAGATGCGGTTTTGGCCCGGTTGTTCGATAAAAAAGAAGTTGACTTTTTAGTTAAAGACCGCTACATTGTTTTAACTCCTGTTATTATTATTAACCTTCCATCGAATGATGCAACAAATGGTTATCCTGTTTCAGAACAAATAAGCAACTATAAACAAATAGTTCAGGCTGCTACAGACATGAAAGTCCCGGTTTTTATCACAACTCCACAACCCCGCAATCTTTCTGAACATTAACACCAAATGAGAATCTGAATTTCCCTTCATCTGCAACTTCTGATAGCTTTTTTGGAAATATTAATGAACATAATGGCATTAAAGAGCCTACCGGTGGAGTTACTTTCTGTGATTTGGATACTTCTTTGGTTTACACATTTAAAATTTTTGCCTCGCGCATGCAAACGCACGATAATCGCGAAACACAGTACATAGTTTCAGGCAAAACAACAAAATCAACCACGCTTGATGTTGCTAATAATGATTCTCAAATAGCAGTTGTGTCAAATATAAAACCTTCAAATGATGGAATTATTACTGTTGTTGCAAGTCCCGGTACTAACAATAACAATTCAGTTCAGTATTTTTATTTAGGTGTAATACAAGTCGATTATCAGGAAGATTCTTTGACCGAAGCAAACAATGCCCCTTTTTCAAACGCCGGGAATAACCAAACGGTTAACGAAGGCGATTTTGTAATGCTCGATGGAAGCGGTTCTTTCGATCCAGATGATGATGTAATTACCTATTTTTGGACTGCACCCGAAGGTATAGTTCTTAGTGCAAACGATGTAGCTCAACCTACATTTACTGCACCGCAGGTTGATGAGGATACACAGTACGTGTTTACTTTGGTGGTAAACGATGGAATACTGGATTCTGAACAAGATAATGTTGTAGCAACAGTAAATGACAGCATCACCACAGAAATTAGCAATCGGTTTGTTAACACAAAACATAAGCAAATTAAAGTTTATCCAAATCCGAACAACGGTTCATTTATTCTTGAGCTGAAAAACTTTAATCGACAAGCTGAAATAACAATAATGAACCTGTCTGGCAAGGTTGTTTATCGCATTGAAAATAACGAAAGAAGTCATTTTGAACTTAACTCCCCATACCTTCAAAGAGGTATTTATAACATCAGTGTAAGTGACGGTTTAAGCATTAAAACTCGAAAAATGATTGTTAATCATTAAATCACGTTGTGAAAAGAGGCTAATTGTTATTTTTGGAATTTTATTATAACAACTTCATTTTCAATAAGAATTTCATTAAACTTGCCAAATGAGTGAAACTGAAAATTCCATAATTATTCTGTGGGTAAGAGAACAGTCGCAAATTCGAAAATTACTGTCATGAAAAATCCAATAAAAAGAGTTTTTGCAGTCATCAATCGTTTTTGTATAGTTGCAGCAGCGTTTGGTCTTATAAACGTATCCTGCCAATCTGTTGGCCAAAGCGAAAAAATTGACCGGTTTGAATTGGTAAACCGCCACAATATTCTTGTTGAAGAATTTGATCCACTGGCTTCTTTGTCTGTAGGCAATGGTAATTTTGCTTTTACAACCGATATTACTGGTCTGCAAACCTTTTACAAAGCGTATGAAAATGGCGTTTCGCTGGGAACCATGTCAAACTGGGGCTGGCACACCCTGCCGAATACCGAAGGTTTCGATATATCTGAAACTTATCTGTACCATGAGGTTAATGGAAGGCAGGTACCTTATGAGCACCAGCTGCGAACATCAGAAAGAGCGATTCAGTCTGTGAATTATTTCAGGAAAAACCCGCACCGACTGCATTTGGGAATAATACGACTGGTTATTAAAAAGGAAGATGGCGAAGAAATTACTATAGCTGATATTCAGGAACCAAAGCATAAGCTCGACCTGTGGCGTGGTGAAGTCTCCAGCAGCTTTAAGGTGGAAGGAACACCTGTTAACGTGGTCGTATATGCACACCCCAAACAGGATTTGATTGCTGCAAGAATAGAGTCACCACTAATCGAATCGGGCCGGCTGGCTGTTGAATGGCTTTTCCCTTATGGTAACCCGGTTCACACACATGCCGGATACGATTTCAATTCGCCGGATAAACATTATTCCATATATGAAAAAACGGAAGAATCACCGGAAATTATTTTCAGGACATTGGACGATGATTCTTACTTTACTGCCATCAGTTGGGAAGGTGAAGCTGAATTTGGTGAAGTTGAAAAACACCGGTTTTTACTAACACCGGGAAATCGGCAAAAAACACTTGAGTTTGCCTGTAAATTTTCTCCTGAACTTGTTTTTGAAACCTTACCTGGTTTCTGTGAAGTAAAGGAAGAAAATGAAAATCACTGGCCTGCTTTCTGGAAATCGGGCGGAGCGATTGATTTTTCGGAGTGTACCGATCCACGCGCCAAAGAACTGGAAAGGAGAACGGTATTGTCGCAGTACCTCACAAAAATTAACGGTTCGGGTAATTTACCTCCCCAGGAAACAGGATTAACATTCAACAGCTGGTTTGGTAAATTTCATCTGGAAATGATTTGGTGGCACAGCGCTCATTATTATAACTGGCAACGGCAGGAGAATATGTCTGCACAAATGAATTACTACCATGATACCTATAAAAAGGCACTGGAATTTGCAAAACTACAAGGCTATGAGGGTGTGCGGTGGCCCAAAATGGTGGGTCCCGAGGGGCAGAACAGTCCATCATCCATCGGTTCCTATCTGATTTGGCAACAGCCGCACCTGATTTACCTGGCCGAGCAGCTTTACCTTGCTAATCCCACTGCCGAAATCCTTGAAGAATATGCGGACCTGGTTTTTGCAACCGCCGATTTTATGGCCGACTTCCCACAATTTGACAGCGAAACCCAGTTGTACAACCTTTCGCCTCCGTTGATTCCGGCTCAGGAACACTGGAATCGGGAAACGACCATGAATCCTCCTTTCGAGCTGGCTTACTGGAACTGGGGGCTTTCAATCGCTCAGAAATGGAATGAACGTCTCGGAAAACCAGCCAATCCCAAATGGGATGAAGTTCGCCATAATCTTCCTACCCCGGTACATATCGATAGTCTTTACATGGGGATTGGCAATGCTCCCGATTCATACACAAATCCGCAGAACATGAGGGATCATCCCATGGTGCTTGGCACACTGGGCATGCTGCCCAAATGGGATAGGGTGGACGAAAAAATTATGCGAAACACGTTGGAATACATTATGAAAAACTGGAACTGGCCACACACCTGGGGTTGGGATTATCCTATGGTGGCAATGTGCGCTACCCGGCTTTCAGAGCCTGAAATTGCGCTGGAAGCGCTGTTGAAAGATGTTCAGAAAAATACCTATCTCGTAAACGGACATAATTACCAGGATGAAAGGTTGAGAATATACCTGCCGGGGAACGGCGGATTGTTAAAAGCGGTTGCGTTGATGTGCGCGGGCTGGGAAGGTTGTGGCGAAGATAATCCCGGCTTTCCGAAAGACGGAACCTGGAATGTGAAATGGGAAAACCTGAATCCGGATTTTTAATTGAATATTGGAAAATATTTATGCTGTTTTCAGTTGCGTAAAAACAACATTCCGTTTGAACTGCGGGATGTGGACGAAATTGTTCGAATGGTTACCGGTGAAGATTTTATTGGAATAGTTCCCAATACCGTTTTCCCGCGGTATTGCCACAGTCTTTTCCCCGAAAAAGATCAGATTATTGATTTCATGAATCTGGGGTCGGATAAAAAAATTATCCCGGCAATTGTCGAAAAAGCGCACTGGTATCCCTTGGAGAGAATCGAGATTGGAAGTTGATTTTTAGTTGAGCTTAGTAAATAACATTTTTACCAAGGTGAGTTATTAGCATATCACATTTTTTAAAGGGTAATTTTTTGACTATTTTACATTTTTGCCAAGATAATTTTCTATATTTACAACACTTTTGCAAAGAATATTCATGGAAAGAAGTGCTTACAATAAGCTTTTGTACTGGAAAAACAGCTCAAACAGAAAACCGTTAATTATTCAGGGCGCGCGCCAGGTGGGTAAAACATACCTGATTAAAGCATTCGGCAAAAAAGAGTATTCAAATTTTATATCGCTGAATTTTGAGCAGGATAAAAGAATCCATACTCTTTTCGAAAAGTCATTATCACCTGAAATCATAATTGAGAAAAGAGTTTAACGGGGCATTTATTGAAAATTTTGTTGCGCAGGAATTGTTGTTCTACGGACAGGAAAAACAATATTACTGGACATCGAGAGGTGAAGCCGAAGTTGATTTCATTATCGAATCAAATAAAAAGATTTACCCTGTGGAAGTAAAAAGCGGTACCAACAGAAATTTGAAAAGTTTGAGAAGTTATTCCGAAAAATATAAACCCGAAAAAGTTTTCCGGTTGTCTCCCCGAAACTTAATTCAGTCGGAGGATTTTATAAATGTTCCGCTATACGGTGTGAATGTATTAATGGATATGGTAAGAAATTAATCTCCTGTAAAATGAAAACACAACTTTTTGCACCTGAAATCGATAATATAATCGACAACATCAACCGGGAATCTGCTCCGGTAAACCTTGATATTTATCAAATACTGAAAAGAGTTTATTTTGTTTTCAGTTGCGTAAAAATCATTGGCGATGATGAGCTAAGGGAAACCTGGCTTGAAGTGGAACGAGGCCCCATTGAAGCTTTTGGAAATTTTGAAGAGTTTAAAGAAAGCGGTGAGGTGGAGTCCATGGAAGATTTTGAACAACTTTGGAAAGATTATTACCCGGAAGCTACCAAATGGTACAAATTTCAAACAGCAAAGTACGAGGAGGTTTTGTATTTCTACTTTGGCGGAAAGCTGCTGTGGTCGGTTAAAGAAGCTGAATTAGAGGAAGAAGATGCAAAAACGGGCTGGAATCTGGAATCTTATGAACGTTTCGCCGTATGGCTATTGGAGAAGATAACTGATGAAACAAAAAAGCTCAAAAAAGATGCAGATGCTTATAATTCTTACATTCAGCAAAACCTGTCCTGGACAAAACGGTTGGGGAAAATACGCCGAAAAGATTTTTGGGAGATTATGGGAACAGAAACCATCAGGCCTGATCTCAAACTGGGAAATGAATTGATCGAAAAGCTGAAAGAAGCAGTGGCCCAAATGAAAGAAAACCAATTGCCTCTGTTACCGGAAATGACAGCCAATTTGTATTTCCGGGTTTGTGAAATTGGTTACAACGCCAATGGCTATTTTAAGAATAGCGTAGAAAAGCTTTCTCCCCGCGAAAAATATTTGAGTTTTGCCGATGGCCGGGATGCAGGGTTAAGGGATATTGACGGGGATTCGCCTGCTGCATTTTATGAATGGTATCAAGGCGGAAGCCGGCTGGGCGCCCATCCGTGGGAAATTTGCCGGGGTGGAAATTCTACGCATATTTCGCTTTATGTTTTGAATAAGAACGGGAAATGGATTTTCGATTTGGCAGGATCGAGCATTGTGCGGGTTGAGGAAACCGTTCGAATGGCGGTGGCCTTTTATGAAAACGAGATTCCGTTTGAACTGCGGGATGCGGACGAAATTGTTCGCATGGTTACCGGAGAAGATTTTATTGGCATAGTTCCCAATACCGTTTTCCCGCGGTATTGCCACAGTCTTTTCCCCGAAAAAGATCAGATTATTGATTTCATGAATCTGGGTTCGGATAAAGAAATTGTTCCGGCTGTTGTGGAAAAAGCACAGTGGTATCCCTTGGAGAGAATCGAGATTGGAAGTTGATTCCCAATACTTTTATAACATTGTTCGACAGCACCAAACAATATTGTCCATTTATGTCAAACAATATCTTTCGTTCCCATCAAACAATTTCATTTTTTCTCCAGACTCCCCATCAACTCGTAAGCAATTTTGTTGCTTTCAATCCGCATCATGCTCTCTTCGGCGCTGCCAAAGCTGAGGAGGTTGATGCTGCCGTACCAAACAATTTTCTGGTCGATAATGGCAAATTTTTGATGAATATTCGGTTTGAAAACTAAATGAATGCCAGTAGTTTCTATTTGTTTGGTAGCTTCAGCCCAGGCGGTTAAATCTTTGTTTTGAAAATCCTCGGAAGGACGGGTTACCACAGATACTTTCACCTTTTTTGCAAGTGCTGGTTCCAGATTACGAATGATTTGCTGTGTCCGTCGTTTGGTAACAAAAGGACTTACAATCAGAATTTCGCGTTTTGCCCGATTGATATCGTTAGAGAAAACCGGATAGAAATTGGTTTTGTCAAAAATAATATCGACGTTTTTCTCATTTTGATCACATTTAGAGAAAAGTTCTCCCTTCATTTTATACCCGATGGCTGCATATCCCGAAAGACGCCGGTTGTACATCCGCTCGAACATCCGCACGTGGATGTCGATGTAATCGAAAATGAGGGCCTCTTTTTTCCCTGCAAACAGCCGGTGTAACCGGCCTGCATATTGTTGAAGCGTTCCTTTCCATGAGATGGGCATTGCCAGAAATAGCGTGTCGAGCCTTGGTTCGTCAAAACCTTCGCCTATAAAACGGCCTGTGGCGATTAATGTCAACGGTTTATCTTTTGACGATGCTGTAATTTTCTGCATGGTTTCGCGGGTGCCTTTGTTTCCCATTCCGCCGGTAACTGAAATGGCATCCGGAATTTTTTGCCGTAACATTTCTGCCAAAATTTTTACATGTTCCACCCGCTCGGTGAGAACGATGCAGTTTTTGCCTTTTTGGTGGCATTCTGCCACATCGTCTGTAATCATCTGATTTCTGATTTCATTGTTCACAATTTCTGCATAAAGCTCCTGGATGGTCCAGTCTTTTTCCTCTTTTTCAGCCAGTGAGTGAATTCTGAAAGAAGTAAACCGGGGAACAATGTAATGATTAAACGGCCTTTTTTCTGCCTGTTTTTTTGCATCGTCACGATACCGGATGGAGCCGCAGTGCATAAAAATAATGGGGTGATGACCATCTTTTCTTGTGGGTGTGGCGGTTAATCCATACACATATTTTGCAGAAACATTTTTAAGAATCGATTCAAAGCTAAATGCCGGAACGTGGTGGCATTCGTCCACAATCACCATCCCGTAATCGTTTACAAATTTTTTTACTTCTCCTATTCTCGACAATGATTGCATAATGGCAATGTCGATAATGCCACTTCGGTTATGTTTTCCGCCGCCAATCTGTCCAAAAATTGTGTCAGCCTTTTTACCTCGTTTTGTTTCAACCTGTATCTTTTCGTTCACAGAAAGAAATTCACCAAGTCTTTCCTTCCATTGGTTTACAAGACTGACTTTGTTTACCAGAATGAGCGTGTTTACTTTTCGTTCGGCAATGAGTTTAATGGCTGCAACGGTTTTGCCGAATGCTGTGGTTCCACAAAGTACGCCGTTATTGTATGCCAGCAAATTTGCCACAGCAAAGGGCTGTTCTTCTCTGAGCGAACCGTTAAAAGTGATGTCAATTTCTTTTCCCGGATTGGTTTTATCATCCCAGGTTGATTTCACCTTAACTTCGTTCAGTAAATTTTTCAAATCCTGTTCACATCCCCGCGGCAGGCCAATGTAATCTGCTGTTTCATCGGCGCATGAAATAATCCGCGGTTTATTGAAGGTGGATAACCGCATGGCCTGCGCTTTGTAAAACTCAGGATTTTTAAAGGCTGCCAGACGTTTTATCCGGTTCAATCCTTTGGCAGAAATCCCATTTTTTGGTATAAAAATCATATTGGCCTTTACAATTTCGATAGTACCCGGAAAATCTTCTTTTTTGAGATTTTCCTTGTTTCTTTCCCAGGGTGTTGATGGTTCCGCTTCTTCGTCGTCTCTTTTAAGAATTCCAAGTTCATTTCCCTGGCTAAATTGTTCGGTCAAAGATTCAATTTGATTTTGTGAAAGCCGACCAACAGAAGATAAAAACGCCCATTGGTCGGGAAAAGGTTGAAAATTTTCATAGATAAAAACACTGTTGCCTTTTTCGCGTGCCTCTTTTTGCAGTGGCAGCGCAATCAGATTTCCGAAACCTCCTTTTGGCATGGTATCCTGGTTAGGGAACAACCGGTCGTATGATTTAAAAGTGATTTCGTGTCGCTGGTTCATGGCAAAGGTAAGCATGGCGCTCCCAAATTTGCGGGCTGCTGAAGCTGGTACAGGCTGCTCAAAGAAAAACCATGCATGTGCGCCGTTCCCCGATCGTGAGCGTTCCACCGCAATGGGAATGCTAAACTCCGAGCATACTTCCATTATGGTTTTTATGTCTTTTTGCCATTCTTCGCCATCGAAGTCAATCGCTAAAAACCAGCAGGTTTCGTCCGAAAGCAAAGGGTAAATTCCGGCAACTGTTTTACCACGCAGATGATCCTCAATGGCCTGACTGTTTAGCTCCAAAAAATCTTTGTTTGTACAGGCTGAGCATTTAATCTTCGGTTTTTGGCAAATTCCGGGCACCCACTCATTTCCGCAGGCGGGTGAATAGCCCGATATTCCTTTTTTGTTGTTTTCCCATCGGGTAGCAAAAATATCTTCCCGCCCTTTGAAAAGCGACGCAAACAATTCGATTTTTTCGGTTGGAGAAGATTGCTTATCAATTGTATTGGATTTAATAACTTCTGCCGGATCATCAGGGTTACTCTTTTGATCTGTATCAGTTATACATTTTTCAACTTCATCAACTCTTATTCCTGGCTTTCTTCTGGCTTGCGATTCAAGTTGTTCTATCCTTTCCTTAAGCTTCCTGTTTTCTTCCTGAAGCGCCCGGTATTTTTCCGATAACTCTTGCAAATCCATAGCCGTGTATTTTTACATATCATTCAGTGATAATCCACGGTAACTTATTTGGTAATCTTTCAGTTTCCCCGAAGTCCGCAAAAATCTGTAACTTTTCTCACGTAGTTTTTCCAGATTTAGTTGACTGGCATTTCGTTTTACTTCAATAAATTCAGCGTACTTTTCGAGTTCATTTACGGCAATCAGATCAATTTCGGTTTCACCTTTCCTGTCCCAGTATCCACCAATACGCGTAAATCTTTTTTCTTCTGCCAGTTGAGTATAGAAGTAACGCTCAAGGATTTTCCCGCTGAAGGTTGCATAATCGCGTTCGATAATTTTTTTAAGTTCCTCAAATCCGCCTATCTCGATAATATGACTGTACTTGTAAATAAAGCGAAACCAGAAAGTAAGAAAATTATCGTCTGTTACATAACGGACGTTTTTCGTTTCAACTTTTGAAAAAATGGGTGTTGCTTTTGAAATGAGGTTATAATCCCGCTCCATTTTAGTTAAATAGCCGCCAACTTCGCGATTTACCGTAGTTTCAATTTTTCCCCTGGTATTTTCTCCTCGGGCTATGGCAGATAAAATGGTAAAGTAAGTGGCATACTCCTTACCGAACTCTTCAATGAGCATATTTTTACCCTCTTGCAAAAAGGGAGAATCTTCTTGTACTATCAAATCAATCATGCCTTGTTTTGTATGTGCTCCTCCATCCATAAGCAATTGGATGTATTTTGCTACACCGCCTGTAAATGTATATAAAGCAAGCAAATCATCAGAACCCCAGGAGGGATTATGATCATTCAGAATTTCTTTTAAAACATGCGTTTCAAAAGGCCGTATTTTCAATAATTGGGTGGCCCGTCCAAAAAGAGGTTCTTTTGAATTCTCGAAAATTTTGTGCATCAGGGAAAAAATTGAACCACAAACGATTAAATTTATTTTACTTTCATTTTTGTTCACATCCCAATAATGTTGCATTTCACTGTAAACAGAAGGTGCAACATGGTAAAATTCCTGAAATTCATCAATGATAAGGTTGAATGGTTTGTTTTTTGAATACTCCATTAGAAATTGAAACAGCTTGCCAAAACTACTCACTTCACCTAAAACAGGAATTCCAAGTTTTTCCTTCACTTCCTGAATAAAATCCTGGTATAAAAAACTCTCTGCTTTTCTGGCTACAAAAAAGTAGAGCGTGGGTTGGTTACGAATAGCTTGCAAAAGCAAGTGTGTTTTTCCAATACGTCTCCGGCCTGTTACCACAGTAAATTGCGCATTATCAATTGACTGGTTTTGTATTTCCAGCAACCGGCTAATTTCTTTATCTCTGTTATAAAAGTCCATATCTTTATACTTTAATCAATAGAAACACTTAATTCCGAAACAGCGGTTTCCGAAACAGCGGTTTCTTTTTTCAAATATAAAAAGAATTATTGATTTGCAAAGCAAGCTATTTTTTGAACAAATGTAGTTTCGCTAAAATAAAAACGAAAAGTAGAGTTGAATTTGCCAAAATTTATAACTTTGATGCTATAAAACATGTTGTTTAATGTATATGTTAAGTTCAGAGATGGGGATAAAAGACATTCTTGAAAATCCGAATTCGATTTTTTACCTGCTCAGCCGGGAAGAAAAAGAGGAGTTGGAGCAACACATTTCGCTGGCGCATTACAAGAAGAATGAATTTGTGTTTAAGGAAGGCGACAAGCCTATCGGGTTTATGATACTTGTGAGCGGCAAAGTGAAAATTTTTAAAGAAGGTGTTGGCGGGCGGGAGCAAATTATTCGTATGGCCAGGCCATTGGGAATTATCGGCTACCGCGCTTTGTTTGCCGAAGAAAACCACATTGCTTCGGCCGTTACCATCGAAGAATCGATGATTTGCTCTGTTAGTCCCGATTTTATTCTGAATAAAGCACTGAAAAACAATCATTTTTCCCTTCGGTTAATCCGTAAACTTTCCAAAGAGCTGGGGTTTGCAAACGAACGGACGGTTACTTTAACACAAAAACACATCCGTGGAAGGCTGGCTGAGTCATTGCTTCTGTTAAAAGATAAATACGGTTTTGAACACGACGGAACTACGCTAAAAGTTTATCTCTCGCGCGAAGACATTGCCAATTTGTCGAACATGACCACTTCCAATGCCATTCGCACCCTTTCCACTTTTGCCAACGAAAAGGTGATTGCCATCGACGGGCGGAAAATTAAAATTCTGGATGCGCACAAGTTGGATCGAATCAGCAAGCTTGGTTAATCACTCCTGTAGATATACCCTTTTCACGCGCTGACTGATTCCGGTAAGGATTTCATAAGGTATGGTTCCTGCCTTTTGTGCAACTTCGGATATTGAGATATTCGGCCCGAAAAATTCCACCTCATTGCCCGGCTGAACATTCAGTCCGGTTACATCCAGCATAAGCATGTCCATACAAACGTTCCCGGTTATGGGAACCCGTTTGCCATTCACAAAAGCTTCACCGTTACCGTTTCCAAGCTTGCGGTCGAGGCCGTCGGCATAGCCCACCGGCACCACAGCGATTTCTGTTTGGCCGGTAATTTTTCCTTTGCGGCTGTAGCCAACCGTTTCGCCGGGCTGCAATATTTTTACCTGCGAAACCACACTTTTAAATGTGCTGATGTTTTGCAGAGGCAAACCGGTTGCCGAAATTCCGTACAGCCCGATACCCAGGCGAACCATTTCAAACTGTTTGTCAGTAAAACGCTCTATTCCTGCCGAGTTCAGAATATGCCGGTCTGTTTTGTGCGGAAAGCTTTCTGTGATTTTTTGTGAAAGCGCTTCAAAACATTCCATTTGCCGGAGTGTAAAATCATCCAGCTGCGGGTCGTCGCTGCCTGCCAGATGCGAAAAAACAGAAACTGCTTTCAGCCGGTCGGTGTTTTGAAGAAATGAAACGACCCTGTTCACTTCTTCCTCCGATTTAAATCCCAGCCGGTTCATGCCCGTATCCAGTTTAATGTGTACCGGAAATTGCTGCAGGGCATTTTCGGTTGCGGCTTTTTCAAAACCTGCCAAAAGTTCCTGGCTGTAAATATTGGGTTCCAGCCTGTAATCAATTATATTTTGAAAGCTGTGCTCTTCGGGGTTCATTACAATAATGGGTATTTCAATGCCCGACTTTCTGAGTTCTACCCCTTCGTCGGCTACGGCAACTGCCAGGTAGTCTGTGTTTTGAAATTGTAACAGTTTGGCAATTTCCACATCGCCGCTGCCATAAGAAAAGGCTTTTACCATTACCATAATTTTGGTGGAAGGTCTGAGCAGACTTCTGAATACATTCAGGTTGTGAACCAGCGCATTCAAATCAATTTCCAAAACCGTTTGGTGTGCCTTCTGCTGCAAAAGGGCCGAAATTTTTTCAAACGCAAAGTTTCGTGCTCCTTTTATCAGTATGGCCGAGTTTTTATAGCGATTCCGAGCCAACACGTTCGCAAACGACTGGGTGGAAACGTAAAACTCTTTTTTCAATGAAAATAACTCTGAACTGGCCGATATTTCAGGCCCAATGCCTGTCAGTTCATCAATTCCGTATTGTTTCAGCAAAAGATTTACCTGGCGGTACAATTTGGCCTGAGGCAAACCGGTTTGCTGAATGTCGGACAAAATGACCTGCTTTTTTAAATGTCCTTTTTGAGCTTGCTGGTGCAACACCGAAAGGGCTATGGAAAGCGAGGCCAAATCGGAGTTGTAGGAGTCGTTAATGAGCAGGCTGTTGTTCATCCCTTTTTTTATTTCAAGCCGCATGGCCACTGCTGACAACTGTTTGAACCTGGTCAGGATTTTTTTTGGGTTTTTCGAAAGTACCCAAACTACCGCAAAACAATGGCAGGCATTTTCAACGCTCGACGAATCACTGAAAGGGATAGTGAACCGGAATGTTTTGTCGCCACAAGTGGCTTCAATTTGGGTTGAGCTGTTTTTTGTCTGTTTTTTAAACTGAATGGTTGCTTCCCTGTTTTTCAGTGACCAGCTTACCGGTTCAACATTGTGCGAGCTGCAAAACGTGCAGGCGATAGCAGCAGGTTCAGTATGATCTGCACAAAAAACAAGCTTTTTTGAGGCGGTAAACAGCTTCAGTTTCTCCTCAGTTTTTTCTTGTTCAGAACTAAAATTTTCCTGGTGTGCATCGCCAATATTGGTAAGAATACCGATTTCGGGCTGAATGACATTTGCCAGCCGTTCCATTTCGTCCGGTTGCGATATTCCGGCTTCAAAAATGCCCAGGTTGTTATGGTTCTCCATCAGTAGCACCGAAATCGGAACTCCAATTTGCGAATTGTAGCTTTTCGGATTTCGGACAATTCGGAATTCTTCTGAAAGCAACTCGTGCAGCCACTCTTTTACAATGGTTTTTCCGTTGCTGCCGGTAATCCCCACTACCGGAAAATGAAAGCTTCTCCTGTGGTGTGCGGCCAGTTTTTGAAGAGCCTCTGTGGTGTTTTCCACTAAAATATACGCTGCTTTTTTCGAAATCACCTCGGTCTGTGAAACGACAAAAGCCTTCAGGCCTTTATTAATCAGGGTGGCAATGAAATTGTGGCCGTTGTTGCGTGGCCCTTTCAATGCAAAAAACAGTGCGTGTTCGCTTCTGAAAAAAGTGCGGCTGTCGGTTACCACCTGCTCCACCTTATTTTCCTGAAAACCAACGGGAGCATACAGTTTCCCATCAATAATTTTTGCAATATGCTTTATGGTATATTCAATCATTGTTTCATAATTCCAATTTTCTTTCACCTCCCTTTTGGGGAATCCCGATAGTTATCGGGAGGGAGGGGCTCTTTTTGAGCTTTTAAATAGCAACTGCGGCAAAGCGGTTCATATACCTCTTTTTCGCCCAGCAGCACCACCTGTTCTTTTTCCGAAAAACGATGTGAAAACTGGGCAATGCTGCCACACCGCACACAAATAGCATGAACTTTTGTAACATGGTCGGCCACAGCCATAATGCCCGGCATAGGACCGAACGGTGTCCCTTTAAAGTCCATGTCGAGCCCGGCTACAATTACCCGTATGCCCATATTGGCCAGTTTTACCACCACATCAATCAGCCCTTTATCGAAAAACTGAGCCTCGTCAATCCCAACCACGTCCACATTTCCAGAAAGAAGCAGAATGTTGGATGAATTCTCAACCGGCGTGGAGCGAATGGAATTTTCATCATGCGATACCACTTCGGTTTCGGAATAACGCACATCCATAGCAGGTTTAAAAATTTCCACCTTTTGCTTTGCAAATTTGGCTCTTTTCAACCTGCGGATGAGTTCTTCCGTTTTCCCGGAAAACATGGAGCCGGTTACCACCTCAATATTCCCCAGTTTTTTATGGCTGTTTACATCTCGTTCAATAAACATTTGGCGTTCGATCAATAAGCAATTAAAATTTGTATTTTTACAAAATTAATCTTTAAAAAGAATAGCCGGACAAAGAAATGGAAAATAAAAAACTGATAAAAATTTTAATGAAAGATATGAGCGAACTGGAAGAGTTAATCGCCGAAATAAAGGCAAACCGCCGGTTCGATGCCCTCGAAATGGAATTTATTCATACCCGCGCCAAAGGCATTTTGCAACTGATGCAAATGTTTAAACTGAAGGAAGAAAGAGTTACGGAAAGCTCCGGACAAGACCCGCAGAAGGTTGAAAAGCAGGAATCTTATACGGAAAGAGAAGAGCCTGTTTCGGAAAATAAACCGGAAAAAATCGAGATTTCAGCAGAAACAAAAACAGTTGGAGAAGAAAAACCACATTCATTGGAGCAGGATAAGAACGAGTTTCGGCAGAACGAACCGGAAGTGGAAAAACCGGTTTCACCCCCCGAAATTCCTGTTCAGGAAAATATGATCCCTGAAGAACCGGCAGCCGCGGATAGGGAAGGTGGGGAAGACGATGATGACGTGCTGGAAGAGGAGAGTGAAATACCCGAAACCGGCTCCCGGTTAGGCGACAGTTTTCTGAAAGGGAAATCGGTGAATGATTTGATTACCGACCAGAACAAACTGGAGTTCAAGTTGTCGAATCGCCCGGTGAGCAGCATCCAGGCAGCCATTGGCATTAACGACCGGTTTCAGTATATCAGGGAGCTTTTCGACAACGACAGTGAAAAATTTCTGGAAGCTGTGAAAACCCTCGATTCCAGTGAAAATATAAAAGTTGCTGTGGATTACCTCCGCCATAACTTTAAATGGAAAAAGAACGAAACCAGCCTTAAATTTGTGAATCTTGTAAAACGTCGGTTTCTAAATGAATGATTCCGGTAAATTAATTCTGGTGCCAACCCCCATAGGCAATCTCAACGACATTACCCTTCGGGCAATTGAGGTGCTAAATACAGTGGATATGATTTTGGCTGAGGATACCCGTGTTTCTTCCAGACTGATGAACCACCTCGGTATTGAAAAGAAACTCACTCCGCACCATAAATTCAACGAGCACAAATCGCTGGGAATGGTGGTTTCAAAACTGAAAGAAGGAAAAACGGTTGCACTGATTTCCGATGCTGGTACCCCCGGAATTTCCGATCCCGGGTTTTTGCTGGTGCGTGCTTGTGTGGAAAACGAAATTGTAGTGGAATGCCTGCCCGGTGCAACCGCATTAATACCGGCGCTTGCGGTTTCCGGTCTGCCAACCGACAGGTTTGTGTTCGAAGGATTTCTGCCACAAAAAAAAGGCCGGCAAAAAAGGTTGAAGGAGCTTTCGGAAGAAACCCGCACTATGGTATTTTATGAATCGCCTTTTCGGTTAGCCAAAACCCTGGGGCAGTTGGCCGATTTTTTCGGGGAAGAACGCAAAGCTTGCGTTTGCCGCGAACTTTCAAAAATGTTCGAAGAAATAAAAAGAGGAACAGTTGCTAAACTTCAACAATATTATACAGAACATCTACCCAAAGGCGAAATTGTAATTGTGGTGGAAGGGAGACTTAAAAAAGGAAAAGAGCAATGAAAAAACAAGGTGTACGGCAAATTTCATATTGTTATGGACCTACAAAAACACATATTTTTTACACCGTGGTTTTAACCCGGTGATTGCGAACGGGACAACAGAGAAAAACAGGCTTTAGCCGTTAAAAGGATTAAACGCTAAAGCTTGTTAGTGCGATGAGATAGCTGAACCACCGGGCTGAAGCACCGGTGAAAAAGGTTGAAAGATTTGAAGTATGAAATACAACGCGAAATTTTTAGTACACCAATGAAAAAAAAATACACCCATATTTTTTTTGACCTCGATAATACACTTTGGGATTTTGAACAGAACTCCCAAATTGCCATGCAGAAAACCCTTTCACATTTCAAACTGAATGAAAAGGGAATTGGTTTTGAATCTTTTTACGATTCCTATTCAATACACAATAAAAAATTATGGTGCGAATACCGGGACGGGAAGGTGGTTAAAAAGGAATTAAAAGAGTTACGGTTTGAGCAAACTTTTAAAGAGTTGGGAATTACCGGAATTGATCCTTTGGAAATGAATTTGTTTTACCTGACAGAAATGCCTTTTCAAAAAAAACTGGTTGAGGGGGCTGTTGAATTGCTGGATTATTTAACCTCCAAAGGTTACCAGCTATTTATTATTACAAACGGTTTCAGGGAGGTGCAATATAAAAAACTGGAAGCTTCGGGATTAAAACCGTTTTTTACCAAAGTATTTATATCTGAAGATGTAAAAGCACCCAAACCGTCACCGGAAATATTTGAGTACGCTATAAAATCGGCCAATGCCAGAAAAAAATCGAGCCTGATGATTGGCGACGACCCCGATGTTGACATTCTCGGAGCGCTGAATTTTGGGATTGATGCCGTATTGGTTGATTCCGGAAAGCATCATACAGGTAGGTTTACTGCCCAGATGAATTTTTTTAAAGATAAGTTTTATGTTGTCAACTCCCTTTTGGAGCTGGTTTCTTTACTAACACCCGGGTAGGGCTTTAAAAAAAATAAAAAAAAGCATGATAATCGTTTGTTTATTCAAAATTTTTTTTAAAATTTGTCTTTAATATTTTTTAACAAAAATTTGTTTTTTGTATAGAATGTTTGTTGAGGGGTAAAAAAATTAAAAAATCATAGATGCATTAAGGATTTTGGGGGAAATCCATAATTGTTATACAAATTTTAATGTTGTTTAATTGCTAACTTAAAATCGTTTTTTTATGAAAAAGTCTAAATTGTTTCCGGTATTCAGGAAAATCCGATCAACATTGTTTTCAGGTTAATAAAATGTACATCCATGGTCAGGAGGAACTCACTCTTCTTATTTACAATTACCCTTCGTAGATTACTATCTTTCCTCCTGACCTTTTTTTAATGATATTATGTAGAGTTTAAAGTCTGTTTAATTTAAAACTATTTTTATGAAAAAGTTCACTTTCTTATTTGCAATTGCCCTTTTTTTGGGAGTACAGTTGCTTTATGCGCAAACGAGAGACATCTCGGGTGTTGTAACAAACTCCGGAGACGGAACCACCGTACCGGGAGCCTCAGTGGTAGTTGAAGGCACTACGCTGGGGACTGTTACAAACATTGACGGGGAGTTTACCCTGAAAGTTCCTGCAGATGCACGAAGAATGATTGTTTCGTTTGTGGGGATGAAAACTGCTAATGTAGTACTTGACTCCCGCACGAATTATGAAATTGTACTTGATCCCGACATTTTTGGGATTGACGAAGTGATTGTATCGGGGGTATCAGCTGAAACTCCGCGTAAAAAACTCTCTGTTTCTGTAGGCAGGGTGAGTGAAACAGAATTAAAAGAAGTTCCTGCCAGCTCTGCTGCTTCTGCCCTGCAAGGGAAAATGGCCGGTGTTACCGTTGTGAATTCAACAGGTGAACCTGGTTCCAGCTCAGCCATTCTTGTTAGGGGTGCAACACAGATTGCCGGAAGCCAGGATCCACTTATTATTGTAGATGGTGGTTTAATGGAAGGAAAACTTCAGGATATCAATGTGGATGACATTGAATCTATTGAAGTTGTGAAGGGAGCTTCAGCCGCTGCTTTGTATGGTTCTCGCGCGGGTAACGGTGTAATTGTAGTTACTACCAAACGCGGGAAAGGTTTGGGTTTAAACGAAACTGTAATTACCGTTCGAAATGAATATGGTGTAAACCAGTTGGCCACGAAGTACGATCTGACAAAGTCGCATGGCTACCTACTTGCCTCCGACTGGCAAAGTTACAATACCTTCACCAAATTTGAAGGCGTAACTTATCCCGAAGGATACAGCGGTGGTTGGGGGGCTCTCCAGGGTGCGCGCCAGCTTAAAGCAGACAGATATATGGATAATCCGTATGCAGTTTATTACGATAACCAGGAGGAATTTTATACTGGAAATGATTTTTATACCAATTACATTAGTATTCAAAACAATACAGGAAGAACAAACTATCTGATTTCTTTTGAAAATTATGAGCACCGCGGAATTCTTTTCGACACCGATGGTTTTGACCGGAGAAGTTACCGGGCAAATATCGATCACCACATTTCTGATAAGTTTAATGTTTCGGCCAGTAACGTTTTTGTACAGACTCATCAGAACTATCCGGGTGGAGACAGTAAATACAACGGCGGTGTTTTCTTTAACCTGTTGCTTACCGCTCCCGATGTGGATCTTGGAAAACCGAACCCCGACGGGCAGCCTTATGCGTTTTTGCCCGATCCATGGGAAACCACAACCGAAAACCCGCTTTATAATCTCTGGAAAAAAGAGAACGACAGTGAGTGGACTCGTTTTATGGGTAGCTATGCGCTTAACTGGGATATTACGGATGCTGTAAAGCTTAGAGGCGAATATTCCTTTGAAAGCGCCAACCAGATGAATACCCAATACCAGCCTTATGACACTTATGAAAGAGGTGGTGCCGGATTTCAATATTCTGAAGGCTTGTATTATAAATATGGGTCTAAACTTTTTGCCGAACGGGCAGCGGCCAATCTTTTTTATTCCGAAAGGATTGGGGATATCAATATAAGGGCGAAAACCAGCTTTCTGTATGAGAATGAACAGTTTTACAGTTTTTCTACTACCGGGTATGACTTTGGGGTTGCCGGAGTTCCAAGTTTCGATGCCATAAAAGGAAACAAAACCAATACATCCTACCAGAGTCAGATTGTTTCCAACAACATTTTTGCTATCTTATATTTAGACTACAAAGACAAATATATTTTTGACGGAATGTACCGTTACGACGGTTCTTCTCTGTTTGGTGAAAATGAAAGATGGCAGCCTTACTACCGTGTTTCAGGAGCCTGGAGGATTTCCGAAGATGTTTCAATTAGCGGCATTCAGGAATTGAAGCTGAGGGCTGCTTATGGTACTGCCGGACAAAGGCCTCCTTTTTCAGCTCAGTACGAGGTTATGTCGGTAAGTGGGGGAGTTGCTACCAAGTCTGCCAAGGGGAATAAAGATTTAAAACCATCGCATACAAGTGAGTTTGAAGTGGGACTTGATGTCGATTTTCTGAACCGGTTCAGCTTTAGTGCAGTTTATGCCAACGGCGTTACAACCGACCAGTTTCTGCAGGCGCCACAGGCATCTTATGCCATGGGCTGGAGTACCCAGTGGGTAAATGCCGGAACGCTTGAATCCAACACCATTGAGGCTTCTTTGAATGCAAAAATTGTTACCACTGCAGATTTTTCATGGAACGCCAATATCGTATTCGACCGTAACCGGAATACAATTACCGAATTGAATATTCCGCCCTACCAAACAGGACCACAGGGTCAGGAAGCCTTCAAGGCTTTCTATATTCGCGAAGGTGAAACCTTCGGTGTAATGTATGGTACTCATTTTTTGAGATCGATGGATGAACTGGCTCAGCAAATTGAATTTATGGCTGGCAGTATGGATGATTACACCATTAACAGTGATGGATTTGTTATTCCGTTTGGCACGGAAGGCACTGCGGAGGAAAAACCCGTAAAACAACTGGATGAGGAAGGAAATCTTGCTTTTGTGAAAACCGGTGATGCCAATCCCGATTTTAAAGTAGGGTTCTCTAACACATTCATGTACAAAGGACTTTCGCTTTATGTGCTTTTAGACTGGAAACAAGGTGGTGATATATACAACAAAACGGCACAGTGGCTTACCCGAGACGACCGTCACGGAATGATGGACCAGGCCGGAAAACCTGAAAACCAAAAGAAAACCATCGATTACTACAAGGCTTTTTACGATGTAAATGATTTTAACGATTTTTGGGTTGAAGACGGAACTTATGTGAAATTGCGCGAGTTGGCACTGTCCTATAATCTTAGTCAATCAACCCTTAGCAGAGCAGGACTTGGATTTGTGAAAGGAGCTAAATTCTCTGTAATTGGAAGAAACCTGCTCACATTTACCAACTATTCCGGTTTCGACCCGGAAGTAGGGACTACCGACGGAACTCAGATTTTTGCTTATGATTTTATGGGCTATCCGAATTTCCGTTCTTTTTCAGCCTCAATAGAATTGAAGTTTTAAACATTTAATGGATATAGAAATGAAAAAAGTAAGATATATTTTAGTTACGCTCTTCACTGTTTTTGCAATAACAGCATGTGAAGACCTGATTGTGGAGAATCTGAATGATCCCGACTTCGATACGGCTTTCTCACAACCAAGCGATATTAAGGGTGTGGCAGGGGGACTTATTAACACCTGGTTTATGACGAACCACGCTTACCAGGGACCTGGATTGGCGCTATGGACAACGGCTGATGCAGGAACATGCTCCTGGGGAAATGCCGGGATGCAGGATTTTGGCAATGAGCCACGTTTAGTATTTAACAATAAACCATCCTATTCCAATGCGTCGCATTTTGAAACATACTACAACAAGATTTATTCTGCGCTGTCATCAGCAAATGATGTATTGATGCAAACCATTAACAACAATGTTGAAATGGATGATGGCTCTACACCAATGGTAAATGCAGTTGCTTATTTCGTTCAGGGATTAACACTGGGCTATGCGGGACTGCTTTATGATAAGGGATTTGCAGTTACACATGAAACCGATATGACACAGGAAATTGAACCTTCGTCTTATACCGATATGGTGGCAGCTGCTTTAGCCAGCCTCGATAAGTGTATTGAAATTAGCAAAGCCAATTCTTTCTCTCTGCCTCAGGACTGGTTGCCGGGTGAAACATGGAGCAGTGCAGAATTAGCACAACTGGCAAGCTCTTATGCTGCGCGGTTTTTGGTTTTCAACGCGCGTAACAAAACAGAAGACAACGCCACCGACTGGAATAAGGTTTATACATACGCCAAAAACGGGATTCAAAAAGATTTCGCTCCATTGGCAGATGATATTGTCTGGTATTCACTATATCAAACATATAGTGTTTATACTGGCTGGGCTCAGGTTGACATGTATGTAATCAACCTGATGGATCCAAATATGCCGGCACGGTTTCCCACTTCGGGTCTGTTTTCAGATTTACCCAATAACGGACAAGCTTCTTCTGCCGATGCCCGTCTTGAATCCGATTTTCAATATTTAAGCTCATGTCCTTTCAGGCCTGAAAGAGGATTCTACCATTTTTCTTCTTACCGGTTTAAGAGGCTTGATCAGTATCTTTCCACATGGACTGAACCCATGCCTGAATTCAGAAAAGCTGAAAATGACTATTTAATTGCTGAAGCTGCTCTTCGAACAGGAAAAGTGCAGGAAGCAGCCGATGTAATGAATGCTTCTGCGCGGGTTACACGGGGTAACCTTCCTCCGCTGCCTGCCAATGAAGCGCAGATAGCTGCTGCCATTCACTATGAAAGAATGGTTGAGTTGATGCTTACCGGTATGGGAAATGAGTATTTTCAAATGAGGAAGGAGAACAAATTACAACCCGGTACCATTTTGCATCTTCCCATTCCCGGATCTCAACTCGATGTAATGCTGATGGATTACTATACCTTTGGTCCCGGTACAGGCACTGCTGGTGTTGATTACAGCAACGGCGGCTGGGAATAATTATAAATTATGAATTATAAATTGTTAATATGGATATTATGAAAAAAATATTAGTCGGTTTGTCAGCCATAGTGTTTATGGTGGTACTAATGATATCTTCTTGTACCACACCGCCCATCGAGGCTGCACAGGAAGCTTACGATTATAATGCTATCGTTCCCAAAGTGCTGGGTTTAATTGGTCCAAATGCAACCATTGGTCATGGACTTTCCGAATTTCCGGTGGAATACTCCGCTTCTTATTTCAGGGGTGGATCAACCCTGGAATGGAGTGCTTCAGGCGGAGCAACTATACTTGAAGTAATTGACGATGGAAGTTTCAAAGGCAGAAAAGCCAAAATTGTTTTTCCACAGGTGAGCCAGGCCACAACAGTTACCATTACTGTAACAGAAACCACCATGGGTGGTGTGAAAAGCGAACCCTTCAATTTCAATGTGAATCTGTCACCCTATTGTCCGTTGGATTTGGATGAGTTTACTGGTAATTATACCGTTTGGGATGGAGATGACTCGGGGGCTTGTACCATATCGCGAGACCCGGCTGACCCATTGTTTGGTTTGGTTATAAGCGGGCCGCTTTCTTATTGGCTTGGAGACGGTAACGGCGGTACACTTAAAATTAAACTCGATGGGTGTACCAATGGTGTTTCTTTTGCAAGTCAGGCAACAGGGGCTATTCACCCAACTTATGGCGATATTACCATGACACAAAACGATGAAGACGGGGACAATAGTTTCGATCCTGACGACAAGTCTATTACACTGACAGCAACCCATACAGTGGCCGCCGGAAGTTTTGGAGGATGGCCGGTTGTTTTTGTAAAAAATGATTGAAAAATTATTTGTACTTTGGAATGGTTGTTCTGAAAATTGACGTAATGCAATAATTCTGAGGTAAATTGATATTTTTTGTAACCAACAGCAATCCGTACTTTTTTAAAAGTGGATTGCTGTTGTGTTTTTACGTTTCCCGTTTTTTCTTCTTTGCTGCCGGAAACAGCACATTATTCAGAATTAACCGGTAGCCGGGTGAATTGGGATACAGATTTAAATCGGTAGGCGGGTCGCCAACCAGGTGGCGGTAATCTTCAGGGTCGTGGCCGCCGTAAAAAGTCCAGAACCCTTTTCCCTGTTCTCCATGGATGTACCGGGCTTCGCGTGCAGGTTTGTTTTCACCCAGAATCAATACATTGGGTTTAATCACTTCATTTCTGAAAGCCGTGGTTTGGCCCATAAAACCTTTAATCATATTCCGGTGGTTCTGACACAGCATGGTGGGAATGGGATCCCATTTGGCCGAAAATTCAAAAAGGGTAAAATAATCGTTTTCACGGGCAACGTTCCTGGTATTGGTAGCATCAATATTTGAGAATTCATATACATTCGGATCCATTTCCAGTTCAAAATTTTCAAAGGCGAATGTTTTAGAAAAATCCAAATGATCGCAGGCATGTGGATCGGCCGGGTCGCCGTCGAACATAGGACCGACAATATCCAACCCTGTTGCAGCACGGGCAATATCGTACGTATCGGTAGCAGCACACATGGCAAACAGGAAGCCGCCATTGGTAACGTAATTGTAGATTTCGCGGGTAACGAACGATTTCATTTCAGAAACCTTTAAAAAGCCCAGTTTTTCAGCTGTTTCCCGGTTTATTCTCACCTCTTCCTGATACCACGGCATGTGCTGGTATGTTCTCCAAAACTTTCCGAATTGTCCGGTAAAATCTTCGTGGTGCAGGTGCAGCCAGTCGTATTTCGAGAGTTCTCCGTTTAAAATTTCTTCATCGTAAATTTTGTCGTATTCAATTTCGGCGTAGGTGAGTACCAGTGTAACGGCGTCGTCCCAGGGGAGTTTGTTGGGCGGGGTATAAACGGCAATTTTCGGCGCCTTGTTCATGCTTACGGCATCCTGGTTAACCTCGGGCTGTGCAATTTCGTTCAGAATAGCCGAAGCCTGGGCATCGGTAATGGTTTCAAAAGTTACGCCTCTAATTACACATTCGTTTTCAATTTCGGGGTGGTGTTGCATGAGAAAACTTCCGCCCCGGTAATTGAGCAGCCATTTTACTTCTGCATCGCGCTGTAAAACCCAATAGGCCATACCATAAGATTTCAGGTGATTACGCTGCGTGTCGTCCATGGGTATCAGCAGCTGAATGGCGTGGGTCTGAAGAAAAAATGCAAAAAAAGCAAGTGCTAAAAAAAACTTGTTTCTCATTTCTGTTTCCTTTACTTTGTTGTACTATTACAAACAACAAAGGTAATAAGTTTACAGAAATCTAAAACGGAGCTTTGTCGGTACTGCGTGAAGAATCGAAACTGCGGTTCGACGAAATGCCTGCGCCAACCGATTCTTCCTCATCCTCATTCATTTTCGAGCTGAATGTTTTTGCACTGGCATATCCATCGCCGAAGTTGGTTTCCATATCGCTGAATTTGGCCAGTTCTTTTTTGAAGGCCAGATGCACATCGCCGGTGGCACCGTTCCGGTGTTTGGCAATAATAATTTCTGCAACGCCAATCAGCGAATTGCCGGAGTCGTCTTCGGTCATTCCGTAGTACTCGGGCCGGTGAATGAAGGTAACAATATCGGCATCCTGCTCAATGGCGCCCGATTCGCGCAGGTCGGAAAGCTGCGGGCGTTTTCCCTCGCGCGATTCTACCGAACGGTTAAGCTGCGAAAGCGCCAGAATGGGAATGTTCAGCTCTTTGGCAATGGCTTTTAACGAACGGGAAATGGTACTCACTTCCTGTTCTCTGCTGCCGCGGCTGTCGGTTCCGGCGGTCATCAGTTGCAGGTAATCCACAATAACTACCTGAATGTCGTGCTGCATTTTCAGTCGGCGGCATTTGGCCCGAAACTCGAAAATGGAAAGGGCAGGAGTATCATCGATAAAAATAGGCGCTTTTTCCAGAGCCGAAATTTTCCGGTTCAGGTGTTCCCATTCATAATTTTCGAGGCGCCCGGTTTTCAGTTTGTCGTTTCCCAGTTCGGTTTCGGCTGCAATAAGGCGGTTAACCAACTGAATGGACGACATTTCGAGCGAAAAAACGGCTGTTGCCCGGTTGTGGTCCACGGCCATGTTACGGGCCATGCTTAGCACAAAGGCGGTTTTTCCCATCGAAGGACGGGCGGCAATAATAATCAGGTCGGTTTTTTGCCAGCCCGAGGTGATTCGGTCGAGGGCGGTAAATCCCGAAGGTACACCACTCAACCCGTCTTTTCGTTGCCGGGCTTTTTCAATCTGCACAATGGCTTCGTTGAGTACCGGTTTTATGGGGCGGGTCTCTTTTTTAATGTTCCGTTCGGCCACCTGAAACAACGATGATTCGGAGAAATCGATTAAATCATCCACATCCATAGTGTCGTCGTACGATTTTCCCTGAATTTCGGAAGAAACCCGAATGAGTTCGCGCTGGATGAATTTCTGGGCAATGATGCGGGAGTGAAATTCGATATGGGCAGCCGAGGCCACTCTGCGGGTGAGCTGGGTAATGTAGCCCGGTCCGCCAACCTCGTCCAGTTGTTCGCGGTCTTTCAGTTCCTGAGTAACCATGAGCAGGTCAACCGGTTTTTCGTTGGTTGACAGCTCTTTAATGGCTTCAAAAATTTTCTGGTGCTCTTCTTTGTAAAAGCTGGAGGTATCGATAATGTCGGCTACGGTAACATAGGCATCGCGCTCGAGCATCAGTGCGCCCAAAACAGCTTCTTCAACTTCGGTTGCCTGTGGGGGCAATTTCCCGTATTGGGCATTAATTTCGTCAATGGTCATTCCCGTTTTTGCCTGCGAGCGGTTTTGTGTTTTTTTCTTGTTGTCAGTAGCCATTATTTTCCGGTTTTTCTGTAAAATAAAATCTAAAATTTGAGGCCACTAAATTACAAAATAAGGGTGGGGGCACACAAATCTGGCGGTGTTTAGTTGTTAACTTATTTTATCCACAAATGTTTATTCTCTATTGAACCCTTCTAAAATCACCTGTGAAATAATTTCTTTTAGAGAGAGGCCCAAAGCATTAATCTGCTGTGGAATAAAGCTGGTTTCGGTCATTCCCGGGGTAATATTTACTTCCAGAAAATAAAATTCGTTTCCATTAAAAATGTAATCAACCCGCGCAATTCCCGAACACTGACAGAGGTCGTATATTTCGGAGCTGAGCTGCTGGCATTTTTCATACAGCTCTTTAGGAAGCCGGGCGGGTGTGATTTCGTCAGTGGCTCCGGGGGTATATTTGGCTTCAAAGTCGAAGAATTCGTTTTTGGGAATGACTTCGGTAACCGGGAAAACTATTTTTTTGCTGCCTGCCTTCACCAGCCCGCAGGTAAATTCGGTGCCGCCAATGAATTCTTCCACCAGGGCATCGGAGTTTTCTTCCCAGGCTTTTTGAACTGCCGGCAGAAGATCGTTTTCGCTTTTTACCTTTGTAACTCCAAAGCTCGATCCGCCGGCATTTGGTTTTACAAAAAGCGGCAGCCCCAGTTTTTTAACGATTTTGGCGCTGTTGATTTTTTTGCCTTTTTGCAGCAAAACCGAACGGGCCATTTTTATTCCAAAACTTTTCAGGTAATTGTTGCAGAACCACTTATTAAAGGTAAGCGACGAGGAGTGGATGTTGCTGGTAGAGTAGGGGATATGCAGCAAATCGAAATACCCCTGCAGAATTCCGTTTTCTCCGGGTGTACCGTGAATGGTAATCCAGGCAAAATCGATTTTTATTTTTTTGCCATTCAGGGAAAAACTGAAATCGGATTTATCGATGTCTGCCTGTTTTTTTTCATTTTGAAGGACAATCCATTCATCGCCCCGCATTTGCACCAGCCAGGGGGTGAATTTTTCTGTATCGATGGCGGCCAGCACATTGGCGCCGCTTTTTACCGAAACTACAAACTCCGACGAGTCTCCTCCGGCAATCACTGCAATATTTGGTTTTTTATTCATACCTGGTTGCTATGTAGTTTTCCCATTTTTCAATTACCGAAGCCATGTCTTCAGGCAATTCCGAATCGAACCGCAATTTTTTTCCGGTTACCGGATGGTTAAATCCCAGCGTTTTGGCATGTAAAGCCTGGCGGGGCAGCAATTTAAAACAATTCTGAACAAATTGTTTGTATTTGGCAAAGGTTGTTCCCCTTAAAATCGCATCGCCACCATACGTGGAGTCGTTAAACAGCGGGTGGTTGATATACTTCATGTGCACGCGAATCTGGTGTGTTCTTCCGGTTTCCAGCTTACATTCCACCAGGCTCACATAGCCAATTTCCTTTAACACTTTGTAATGTGTAACGGCGTGTTTTCCATAGTCTTCATCGGGAAAAACCACAAATACCTGTCTGTTTTTCAAACTTCTTCCAATATTGCCGGTAATGGTTCCTTCGTTCTCTTTTGGAATACCCCAAACTATCGCCTGGTAGCGCCGCTCGGTTGTTTTTTCAAAAAACTGCAACGCCAGCCTGTTTTTTGCCTGTTCTGTTTTGGCCACCACCATAAGCCCCGAGGTGTCTTTGTCAATCCGGTGAACCAATCCCGGTCGGGGGTCTTCGCTGTTAAACAGCGGCAGGTCTTTGTAGTACCATGCCAGGGCATTCACCAGCGTACCCGAGTAATTTCCGTGGCCGGGGTGCACCACCAGTCCGGGGGGTTTGTTTAAAACAATCAGTTGGTCGTCTTCAAAAACAATGTTGAGGGGAATGTCTTCCGGAATAATTTTAAGTTCCCGGCGGGGATAATCCATAACAATGCGTACTTCATCGCCGGGTTTTACTTTGTAGCTGGCTTTTACCGGAGTGTTGTTTGCCAGAATGTTCCCGGCATCGGCAGCAGCCTGAATGCGGCTTCGCGAAGCATTGTCGATGCGGTTGCTCAGGAATTTATCGATGCGTACCATCGACTGTCCCTGATCGACAGTCAAGCGGTAATGTTCATACATTCCTTCTTCTTCTTCTGGCTCTTCATTTTCCGGCAGGTATTTTTCCATTTTCTGATTATTGAAAAAATTCCAGACCCAAAGCTTCATTTATTTTTAAGGAATCTGCCGTTACCCATAAATCGATGGACGAGCCCAGCAGAACAGTACCTGAAGTCCGTGGGGTTGGGCGTTGTCGCCAAATCCGGGCGTTCAGCGAGTCTTCGGAAGTAACAACCGATTCGTCGTAAAGAACTACTCCGGTATTCAGCATCGCTTCGGTCAATTTGTTTTGTGCTTCTTCAACGGTAAATCCGGCCAAATCGGGAAGCGGAGTGGTCTGGTTTCCATGCTCCCGGCCTACCACCAGGTCGATGAACGAACCTTTGGGGAGCTGTTTTCCTGGAAAAATATCGGTAGAATCAATTTGGACGTTTAAAACCAGGTTGTTGTATTCCGAGGGCCGGTACGAGATGTTTCCAAGTTGCAACCCTGCATTTTCAATTAATACCTGGGCCTGCCTGAACGAAATATCTGTCAGTTTCGGTAGTGTTGCCATTTCGGGGTTTACTGAGTTAACCGTAAGGAAGATGGTGCGGTTTTGTTTTACCCCGTGTCCTGGTCTGGGAACCTGATCAACCACCACACCGGGCGCAGCTTCTTCCAGAAAAAGCGAATCAACGATTTCTATCTTTAAATCACGGTTTTGAGCCGTTCTGGCAGCCTCAGCCGGCAACATGCCCGAAAAGTCGGGTACCGGGTTTGATTCACCGTGCCGGGTGTATGTTTTCAGTCCTCTCATGGTAAAAAAAATCAGCACGGCCAGCAAAACGGCTGCTATGAGCAGTTGAATAAGAAAAGTACGGCTGGTAAGAAACCTGGTAAAACTCATAATTCAATTTTTTCCTTGCAAATATGGGCACAAAAATAAGGGAAAAACAGGCATGATCGATTTGTATAAACACGAAAAGGTAAAGAATTGTGATTCTTTACCTTTTCGTTCATCAGAATGTAAGGTATAAATTATCTTTTATGCCTCGGTTCGTCCGAAACTGTCAGTTTTTTCCGGCCTTTGGCACGGCGGGCTTTCAGTACTTTTCTGCCGTTGGCAGTTGCCATTCTTTCCCTGAAGCCGTGTTTGTTTTTTCTCTTTCTGTTCGATGGCTGAAATGTCCTTTTCATTGCTATTTACTTTTGTTGTATTACCTGTCTTGTTTTTTCGGACTGCAAAAATAGCTGTTTTTTTAATTCCTCCAAACGGGAAAGGCTTTTCTTTTGTTTTGGTTAAGTATTTTCTTCTTTTTTTACCGAAAACCGGAATCCAATGCCGTGCAGATTAATGATTTTAATGTTCGGATCGGCTTTAAAGTACTTTCGCAGGCGCGAAATGAACACATCGAGACTACGGCCCAAAAAATAATCGTTCGATCCCCACACTTGTTCCAGTATTTCATTCCGATTGAGCACTTTGTTGGTGTTTTCCGAGAATAATTTAATGAGTTCCATCTCTTTCATGGTGAGTTTCCGCGCTTCGCCATCGATGGAAAGGGTTAGTTCTTCGGGGATAAAAACAAACCGGCTAATTTTTTTTGAACGGCTTTCCTCCCGGTTTGCTCCCACGGTGTTATTGCTTCGTTTCAAAAAGATTTTTATTTTCAGCAAAAGCTCTTCCATGCTGAATGGTTTGGGAATGTAATCGTCGCCGCCAATGGTCAGGCCGGTAATTTTGTCTTCAGTCATCGAGCGTGCCGTCAGAAAAATAATGGGAACATCGTGGTTGGTTTTCCGAATGTATTCGGCCACCTTAAACCCGTCAACTTTGGGCAACATCACATCGAGAATGATGAGGTGGTATTTGTTTTGATCGAACAGGTCAATGGCTTCTCTGCCGTTTTCGGCCACATCCACTGCGTATCCGTTTTGTTTCAGGTTGTCTTTCACAATAAACCGCAGGGCTTCGTCGTCTTCAACCAGCAAAAGTTTTATTTCCTCACTCATTTTTTTTGTGGAATTAAAAGTGTAAATATACTGCCTCCTTCGGGATTTTCGTTCACTTTGATATCCCATTTGTGTGCTTTCACAATTTTCCAGACGTAATCCAGTCCCAGTCCAAATCCCTTTACATTGTGTACGTTGCCTGTAGGAACCCGGTAAAACCGTCTGAAAATTTTTTTTCGGTGTTTTTTTGAAATGCCAATCCCGTTATCAGTAAAATCTATATTTAGTTTTTTATCTTTTTCAAAAATTTTAATTCTTATCCGGGGGTCTCTTTCGCAATATTTTACGCTGTTTTCCAGAATGTTTAATACCAGGTTTGTAAAATGAAATTTGTCGGCAAGCAGGTAGATTGGTGTTTTATGTGTTTCAAGTTGGATTTCGGTTTTTTCTCCTGCATTCGACTGCTTAAAATAGGCAATGGTTTCGTTCATAAAGTCTTTCAGTTCAATTTTTTCCTTGTTTAAATGCACTTTGTTTTTTTCGAGCGAAGCCAGGTTGAGCACCTTTTCTACATTTTTTGCCAGGCGGTTGTTTTGTTCCTGAATGATTCTGGCATATTCGAACAGTCTTTCCGGGGTATTCAGTATTTTTTCATCGGTAATTACTTTAGCCGAAAGCGCAATGGAAGAAATCGGGGTTTTCAGTTCGTGGGTAAGGTTGTTTATGAAATCTTTCTGAATTTGAGATAGCTGCCGCTGCCTGATGATAACCGAAAGGGTATAGCCAAAAAACAGAACCACAACCAGCAGCAGGCCGGTAAACAGGTACCAGATGGAAAGCCGGGTATGAAAATAAGGCGATCGGTCAGGAAAATGGACGGCAAAGAAAAAACGGTCGGAATCGTTATTCACCGGAAAATTATATTCCGAAGGTTTTTCTTCTCCTTTTGCGGTAATATAGGTTCTTTGCTCGGGTTGTCCGGTTGCCGGATTAAATATGGCAAACTCAAAATCGGTGTAAATCTGATGCTTTTTCAATTCTTCGGTTAAATGAAACTTGAGCAGTTCATGATCGATTAAGGCATCAATGGTTACAATGTAGTAGCTGTTTGAAATGATTTCAACGGGTGAAATGCTGTCGAAGTTGGCTGTATTTCCGGTGGCCGCCAAAATTTGCCAGGCTACCTCTTTCAGGGCAACGGTTGTGCTTTCGCGAAACTGATTTTCGGAGTAACTGTAGGAACTGCGCAAAAAGAAAAACTGAAGCGACAAAGCTCCCGCCACGGTGATGGTGGCAAGCAGAATGATGTATTTTAAAGTTTTTCCTTTCATTTTTTCCCTGTTTTTGGGTTGCAGTTGCTGTAACTAAATTTTTTTTTAGGCAATTAACAGTTTGTTAACAAAATATTAAGTCTGATTAACACCATGTGACTGCAACCCTCCTTACCTTTGTTTCAACAAAGTAAGCTAAAAATTTCTAAAAAAAATTAAAACAATACACAAATGAAAAAGGTATATACACTTGTTTTTCTGGCAGCTTTCGCCTTGGTGGTTTTTTCTGCCGGTGCACAGAAACCCCAGATAGTTTTCGAAAATCTTGAGCACGATTTTGGTGCGTTTAAAGAATCGGACGGAGTACAAACCGCCACATTCAAGTTTACCAACAAGGGCGAAGTTCCTTTGGTTTTAAGTAATGTACGAGCTTCCTGCGGTTGCACAACACCCAAATGGACCCGTGAACCCATTGCTCCCAATTCAACCGGCGAAATTCAGGTGGCTTACGACCCTAAAAACAGGCCAGGCTCGTTTAATAAAACCGTAATGGTGAGTTCCAATGCCGAAAACGGCACTACCGTTCTCCGGGTTACGGGACGGGTGGAGGAGCGGGAAAAAACCCTTGCCGAGTTGTATCCCCGGCAAATTGGTTCGCTCCGTGTAAAAACAAATCATATTTCGTTTGCACGAATGTCGGAAACGGAGCAGAAAACACAGGAACTGGAATTGGTAAACGACACCGACAAACCGGTAAAAGTTGGTTTTCGTACTGTTCCCGACCACATTACGGCAAAAGCCGAACCCGAAACCATACCGGCAAACGGCAAAGGAAAATTATTGGTTACTTATAATGCCAAAGAGGCTAATACGTTTGGATTTGCTTCACACCGCATTTACCTTTCGCTCGATGGCAGTAACGATTACAGGGCGTCGGTAGGAGTGAGTGCAACCATTGAAGAAGATTTCTCACATCTTACGCCCGAGCAACTGGCCAATGCTCCCGCTGCCAAATTCTCGGAATCGACCGTAGATTTAGGCGAAATGAAACAGGGAGACAAAAGAGAACATACATTTACCCTGTCAAACGAGGGCAAATCGGAACTGATTATCCGAAATGTGCGTGCTTCCTGTGGCTGTACAGCTGTGGCACCGCCCAAAAAGGTAATTGCCCCGGGAGAATCGGTCCCCATCAAGGTAACTTTCGATTCGCGAGGAAAACGTGGACGCCAGTCGAATACCGTTACAATTATTACCAACGATCCCAAAGTACCGACCAACATGCTCCGGCTTACCGGAAATGTTTCCACCGACAGTTAGAACGTTTATTAAATGTCAATAACAGGAAAAGAGTTGCAGACGGGAGTTTGCGACTCTTTTTTTTTATTTGTTGCTCAACTCCGCCCCAGGTGTTCCTGAACCACGCTTTGAAAAGCAGGAAAAAAACTGCTGCTGGCTGCAACAATTTCGCCGCCAAACAACCAGTTTTTGCCTCCGTTAAAATCCGATACTTTACCGCCGGCTCGTTGCAGTATGAAAACGCCGGCAGCCACGTCCCAGGCGTGCAGGGCATGCT
>Ga0209614_1000532_pt1 | contig 32877 bp, 23 predicted proteins | sample BlaSprsedimmetaG_FD_185484 | JGI IMG/M metagenome (GOLD analysis project Ga0209614, IMG submission 185484) | Hot spring sediment bacterial and archeal communities from California, USA to study Microbial Dark Matter (Phase II) - Blank Spring... ... | reverse complement strand
GGCCGGGGCGGCGGACAGGGGGGCCGAATCGACGGGGGCCGGTCATTGGGATCCGGTACCGGGGCAGAGATTGCTTTTCAGACGTTTGAAGAAGAGGATTACGAAGGTAGAAACATTGTCGATCCGCTTATTCAATGGATGAAAGACAATCCTCACGCTCATGAATACGCGGTACAGGCTTTCCTGGGTTTTGAATCCGGGGATCTGACATCCAGGGTTCGTTTCAGTACAGGCGGCAGACTTCTGGACATGTATCTTCAGATTACTGAAAAAACACGGGAACTGTCCATTCTGATTGTGGAAGGTGATGATTTCACCTATCTGGTGGATGAAGGAATATCACGGCGAAGCCACAGACTGGCTGTCGGTCGGGTCGAGAGGGATCCGGATGATCGGCGGATCGTCAATATTTTTTCGACTCAGCAGGCTCCGACGACTGAAAAAACCCGTGATTTCATGAGCCTTTTTCTGTCCTGGTGGAACGAAGGAAAGCCGGTGAGCCGGTGATGAGACTGCCTTCATGGATAAATGGGACGTTTGCGGCGGGAATGGCGGTTTTGATGATGACCGGATGCGCGGGTACGCGTTTAGGTGAAGGACGGACTCCTCCCGGCATCGAACCGGCTCTGGCCCGCTATGTGAAGGGTGAATCAAGCCGCCTCCTGGTTCCTTTCTCGAAACGACAGTCGGCCCGACAGAGTCTGGAACGGGGGATTCATCATTGGAACGTTTATCAGGAATCGCTTGATTCCGGAATCACAGACCGCAGACCGCTGCAGCGAAGCCATGCGTTTTTTTCTGAAGCGGTCGAGAAAAATCCATGGGATGTCAAGGCATTTTTGTATCTCGGCCGGGCCTGTATTGAAATGGCGCGACTCGAGCCGGAATCAAAAACTTTTGCGGACGCTTATCAGGCCTTAAGCCGCGCTTCGGAACTGGATCGGGGCGGCGCGGATATCTGTTATGAATTTGGAGAACTGAAGCGTCTCCTGAAAGACTGGAATGGGGCTCGTCAATGGTATCAGAAAACCCTTGATCGCCTTTGGACCTATGCGTTTCTTCCCGCCGAGCCTCTATCCGAAGGTCCTTCCTTTTTGGATACCACTCTTGTATTCCGATCCCTGTACCGAATCGGAGAAATTCACGTCAGGCTCTATGAAGCCGGGCACGCTTTCAGGTATTTCGAGAACGCTTATCTGTATGCCCGGACCGAGGAAGAAAGAACCCTGCTCGATGATTATCTTCGCTGGCTTCGATGGGGCGACGGAAATATCCGTGCGAGAGAATATTTTGAACAGGCGGTGAATCTTGAATCGGATGGCCGGTTAAATGAGGCGATGAATCAATACCAAAGGGTTCTGGCCGAATTGACCATGGAGGGACCCGCGCGCTGGGAAACCCAGTGGCGTATCGCCCGGCTCGAATACACACTGAATCCCGATTCCGTCCAAAAAGCGGTTGATCGGCTTCGTGCGGTGGTTGAATCGGTTCCGAAATCTTCTGCCGGGGTTGCCGAAGAGCCCTATTCGCTTTACGTGAACGATCTGGCCGTTATGCTGATTCAGCAGTCCAAAAGAAGCGAAAGCCGGGAACAGAGAGAAAACTATCTGGCCGAAGCCGGCGTGCTGGTATCTCCCCTGCAGGGGTCGGCGAGTCTTGCCATGACCCGGCATCTGCAGAACGCCCGTTTTACGGGATTGTTATGGGCCCTGAAAGCCTACAGCTGTTGGGAGCAGCTGGATGAGCGTGAACGGGACGAATGGTTTGTACTGATCAAACGGGTCTGCCGCAGACCCAGAAATCCTTTTCTGCTGCAATACTTCAATGAAAAGGTTCGAAGCCTGCGGACCGGCGGCGCACCGAATATCGATTCGCAGACCGAGTTGATGGCTCTGGAATTCATCCGTTCGGGATATGCGTACCTTGACGATCGGCTGCAGGAAAGATTCGGCGTCCTTCAGCATCAAAAGGAGATCGAAGAATACGGCCGTCTCTATGCGGAGAAAGAAAGGCTCCTGCCGGCCGCGGAGCGGCGCGAAGTGCGCCGCCGCATATCGGAGTTTTATCACCGGCAGTTTGGTCAAAGCGAGGAACACCGGACCATTTTGGAAGAGTGGCGCAATCGTCTTCGAGTGCTGTCGGAGTTCCGCTGATCATGGAACACGTGAACCAATAATAAAAGGAATCGGTTTTTTGAGAAGGTCTGTGATCATTTCGTTTTGTGTGCTTTTCCTTTTCACGGCACCCGGCAGGGGCCGGGATCTTCAGAAACCCGGGCCGGTTCCGCACGGCGTGGACACGGTTCTGGCCCGGCGTGCGTGGGAGAGGTCTGAAAAGATCTGGGTTTCTTCGAAAGCCCGCGATCGGGCCGCGGACATGAGATTATGGGCCAGGGATGCCCTGTCATGGATCACACGGAAACAGGAAGAGGATTCGCAGATATACTTCGAGGAGATCGGCGCTGCGTGTGATACGCTGTCAGCCGCCTTCTCGCTCAACCCTTTGGATCCCGGCATTCTCATGGATCTGGCAAGAGCCTGTCTGCTGCAGGGCACAATCGAGTTTGCTCAAAAAGCCGTTGTCTGTCTGGAAGTCGCTCTGGAACTGGACCGGGGAAATCCGGTTTTATATCGAAGGCTGGGAGAAGCCCATGCCCGAATCGGGAACTGGCAGACAGCGGCCGGATTTTTCAGCAAAGCCTGGCAGACAAGGGTCGATTTCGCGTTTTTTTACATCCAGGGATCAGCCGACAGTCTCGAGGCATTTCAAATTCTGTTTCAATTGGGACAGGCTGCGGTGAAATCCTATCAAGCCGACAGGGCCAGTCAGGCCTTTGAGCAAGCCTTGAAATGGACGTCGCAATCAGAGAGAGTCAGACAGGTTACCGAAATGCTGGAACTGATCGAGTGGGCCCAGGGGGATATTCGGTCCAGAGAACTCTTTACCGAAGCGGAAAGACTTCAAAACAGCGGCCGGCCCACAGAGGCCGCGGAACGGTACCTGACCGTGCTGGAACGAACACGGCATGAAGCATCCCGTGCCTGGCAGGAGACCGCTTACCGGCTGGCGCTTCTGGAGCATGAATATCTGCCTGGGACGCAATATATGCGGCGGCAGCCTAAAAACAGCACGGGACTCGATCGCATGAGGCAGCTGGTTGACTTGACTTCGAATGAACCGGATTCAGCGGTTTCGCCTTATCATGAAGCCTATGGGGTACTTCTCTTTAATGAGGCCATGAAAGCCCTGAATGCGCATCAGGAGACCAGGGCCATGCAGTATCTGATTCAGGGTGTTTTGACCCGATCTTCTGCGGCCGGACGATGCGCCCTGGAGCTGGCCAAGCTGACCCTTCACGCGCCCTGGGAGGGTTTTCTCTGGAGTGTGCATGCTTTAAACGATCCTTGTCTGACCGAAGAGGAGCGGCGTCTTCTTATGCTGCTGTGCCGCAATCTGTCCAGACGTTTGCATAATCCGGAACTGAGTCGCTATTTTCATGACGGTCTGAAATCGGGCAGACTCGAAGAGCCGGAAGACCTATTCCGGCGTATTTTAGTTGTGGAAAGTTTCCGTTCCGCTTACGCGGTTCTGGATGTCCGTCTCGGCCCCTGGACTTCTTCGGCCTGGAACAGAACGGAAGCGTCGGGACGGGAGATTCGTTCGCTTATGGAGACATTGACTGATGAGGAGAGATCGCGGGTTTTACGCGCCATGGATGCGTATTACGGGGATCTGAAACAGGAGACGGCCCGAAGAAACTGGCAGATTTTTTCCAGACCCTGGAGGAATCCATGAACTTGCGGATTGTTTTTCTGATCGGGGTTTGGCTGAACCTTTCGAGTGCGGCCGTCGGATCCGCAGTGGATTTGCCGGCGCCTGACTGGGTGCTGCAGGATTCGCTGATCCGGCTGCTTGAGGGTGATTCTCCCATGTCTTTAAAAAATCCCGAGTCGGCATCCCTCGCGTTTCAGTCAGGATACAATGATTTTTCCCGATATCGTGAGACACGAAGTTTCGAATCGATCGAGCGAGCCTGCCGTCATTTCGAGAAGGCGTTCCTTCTTGATCCGTACAATTCCAATTACCGAAGAGCTCTTCAAAGCGGTTATTCCATACTGGAGAACCGGGCCAGAGAGAATCGTGAATTCAGACAGGCCGTTCTGTTGGCCGAACGAAGATTCCGACTCGATCCTGAATCCTTTGGTTATGCCGGTCATTATCTGCTTGGAGACAGCTATCTGCAGCTGGATTTTCCCGCCTTTGCCGAATCTCATCTAAAAAGGGCCCGTGAATGGCTCACTCAGGATCTGGCCGCGGCACCGCAGGAGAACCGCAAAGAACTGCACAGGGCCATGGCGGCAATCGCGGTCCGGCTCCATGCAGTTTATGTTGCCGAAGGATCTCCTTCTCAGGCCCTGGACGCCCTGGAGATCGCTCTGGCCTATGCCGACCCGGCGGATCATGAGAGTCTGGAAAACCGGGTCGGTTATCTGGAGCGATGGCTTTTCTGGGGCTCTAAATCCGCCCTTGACCTTGAAATTCGGGTCAACCGCGCCATACGAGAGGGGCATTACGAGACCGCACGATCGGGACTGGATTCTCTCGCGCTTCTTTTCCCTGAACCGGGAGAAGCCTGGGTAGAGATTATCCGGCGCAAGGCTCAGTTTCATTTTCAGTATCTTCAGCAGCCCGGCAAAGCCATGGAGATGCTGATGCCCCGGGTTCTTGACGATGAGCTTTCCCTTCCCGAATCCGGAAGGCAGGCCATGCGCGACGATTATGTGTCCATGTGCCTCATCGAAGGAAGCCGGCGCCTGGAACGGGATGACCGGCTCGCCTATACCTTTTTTTGTCAGGGTGCGGCCGTGGAATCACCCTATCGAATCCGCTGTCTTATGGAGCTGTTTCGTTTGAGTCTGAGTCTGCCCGAAGAGGCGGCTTACTGGGGTGAAAGGGTCTGGGCCGAACGGATACAGTTGACCGAAGAAGAGGCGAACCGGGTGACTCTTCAGATGGCCGAAGTCTATCGAAGATTAGGCGATGTGGAGCGTTCAATGAAATTTTATCGAGTATACAAGAAAGGAAGTTCGAATGGGCCAGTGGAATAAAGGTTTTGCTGCTGTCATGGGACTGATCCTAGCCTCAGTATCATTGGGCGGGGAAGGAGTCGTGGTGGATCAGCGGACGCAGTGGGTGGCGGTTGTCACCGATTCAGCGATGATCAGGCGTTTTGTCGAATCGTTCTATATTGTGGAAGACAGCATTTCCAGGCTGGAGATCATCGATGTCAACAACAACGGATTCAGCCGCGGCGATCTTATCCGTACTTTCCCCAATGAAGAGATCTATTTCATGGATGAGCCCGGCCCTGAGATTCAGAATATCATGGATCAATGGAAATTTCAGGCCAATTACAGCGTCACGATCGAGAACACACAGACGCCGGAGCAGTTGGAGAAGAGTCCTTTCAGCAAGGCTGAATACAGTATCGTCGCCGCGTTTCTCCGCGGGCTCAACAGAAACTATCATGACTGGCCGTTGAAGATCTGGATTCAAAGGGACTCGCTTGGGCTCTCTTTTCAGATGTGGGGGTACAAAGAGGACCGTCTGGTCTACGAACCCCCGCCTCCGTCCGGATACGATATTCTGACTCTGATACGAACCGTTTCGGATACCGTGTTTGTTCCTGCAGGAAGGAAACCGAAGGAGTTAGAATGAGACGGTGCGCCGCCGGATGGACCGTTATTCTCTGCATATTTCAGACCCTATCGGGGCTTGAGCCGGCTTCCGCCGGAATACCGGCTGAATGGACAGGGCCGGTTTCCGGCCACTCATCGGTTTCAGTGCCGCTGAACGTTTCGACAGCCGGAAATGTGTCGAAAGTGTTTACTTTCGGAGGACTCGTATTTTTTTCCTACTCCGACGCCTGTACGCTGCAGGTGTACGATGCTTCCTGGCAGATTCGGTGGAGCGGGATACTTTATAATGGCGTGTACCGAAATCTGGTGGAGAGCGTGATTCCTGAAGGCCATTACACCATTATCGGTACCGGCAGCTATTCGGTGATCAGCGGAAATCCCGCCACACGGGTGGTGGGATATTTCGCCCTGGATGGAAGCAGCCGGCCTTTGAGCAGGGATCTGCTCACCTATATGTGCCGGGGCGGGCTCTCGTATACGAATCATTTTTTCGTCTGGGCGTATGAAGATCGCACTGAAGTATCTGTCGAAGACCTTCAAAGCAGACAGATAATCTGGAAGGGAACACTGGACAAGGGCGGGTCGTTCCGGTCTCAGAGCATCAACGATCGGTATCTACGCGTCACCGCCACACGGCCTGTGAGCGCACAAACATACGATGACTGCGGGTTTTTCTATCCCGCAGCCAACAACAGTTTTTATGGGGTCGAGTTTTATGGCTATGGGAACAATCCAAATCCCATGGCACGGATTTGCATCATGGCGTATGAAGACGGTACCCGGTTCCGCCTGGAAGAGACAAACGGTCGGCTGATCCGTGAAGGATTTCTCGATCGCGGAATGATGCAGGTGGAGATCGTGGAGGGAAAGTCGATTTATCTGAATACTTCCAGACCCGTTACTTTGTGTTCCATGCCCTATGTGGATGCGGATCAGCCGTATTATCATCTTATGGAGGTCAAAGGACCCAGTGGGACGGGTATTGATTACGAATTTTTTACTCCGTGTATCAACAACGGTCACCTCGATTTTCTGGCTTTTACGGATCACACACAGATCGTTGTGACGCATATGGAGAAGGGAACGTCCGACACAGTCGTGATGCAGGCCGATCAGCACTACCGTTACCCCACTGTTTTCGGACTTTACCATATTCAGTCCACGGAACGGATCTCGGTGATTGAAAGCGGGGGTTCGGTTCAATGCGGAGCCGATTTCATGACCCTGAATTTCAATGTGATTCCCGATTTCCAGATTCGGGTCGAGCCCGACAGTCTTGCCTTGCCGCCCGGTTACGCGGCCGCATGCAGTGTGTTCTGTGAAGGCCGGTATGGATTCGATGAAACAGTTGATCTGTCCGCCTATCCGCTGCCGGATGGTATCGAAGCGGATTTTCAGCCTGCTTCCATCGTACCGGGGCAGGGATCCCTGCTGCGTATCCGTTCTTCCCTGCATGTGCCGTCTGGGAAAATGACCTTGAATGTGCGGGGTTCATGGGAAGAAAGGGTTCGGGAAGATACCCTGAATCTGTGGTTTTACTCTGCTCCGGCCATACCCATCCGTGTGTCTGCCGCAGCCGTACAGACCGCGGGTTCTGTTTTTCCCGTGGATATTGTCATGGGTGCTGAAGACAGTCCGGTTCCGCCCATGGCGTCTTTCTCATTGGCGCTCGGGTGGGATGAAATGCTTGAAACGGGCGGCAGGCCCGTGGAAGCCGGAGAATGGTTTGAAGAGGGCGGAAATGTGGACCTTTCCGTAAAATATCACCGCGATTCCCTTCGGATTACGGCAGAGCTTACGGATAATTATCACATGGTGTCGGGACACGGCGAAGCGGTTCGTCTCCATTTCGCGGCGCCGAGAAATACGCCTTCAGAGACACGGATCGGCCTGCATTTTATCGGGTCTGCCGGTGCCGATTCCCTGGGCAATCAATGGACATTCAGCGGTGAGCCCTTTTTTTTCCGGGTGGTTCCTCCGGACGGAGTGTCTCCGAATGCCATTACGCCCAATGATGACGGTTACAATGACCGTGTCGAATTTCGAATACCGGAATACATGGAAAAGGGCGGTGAAATTCTCATTTACGATATATGGGGGCGACGGGTTCGGCGGCTGAGAGACGGCCGTTTCTGGGACGGGCGCAATGACAGCGGCGCGCTGGTGCCGCCGGGATCCTATCTCTATGTTGTCAGGGTGAGAGCGCGGGTGATCCGCAGAGGAATGGTGGCCGTGATTCGCTGATCGGGGAGATCATGAGAAAATTGTCGGGGATAAGCGGGTGTGTTTTGTTCACGGGTTTGCTGTTCGCGGCCGCCGGTTCGGCACAGGCCCAGTGGCCGGATCAGGCCGGATCCTCGGACGAGACTCACCGGCTGGGACTCTTTGTGAACCCGGCCCTGGTGCTTTCCAGCGGGCCTCAGGTGATTTCCGGGATGAAGGTATACCATCTGGGCTTTCTGGACCAGGAGTTCGGTTTGAGAAATCAGTTTCTTGCAGGATCCATGACATGGACGGATTGGGGGGGCGCTCTGACGCTTTCTCATTTAAGCACTCCAATGCATACAATGACCCGGGGCGGTTTGTCTCTGGCCTGGAGGAGTTCACGGGTTACAGCCGGTGTGTTTGCCGGGTTCGTTTCACGGTCGTTTCGGGAGGCGAATCTGGACCTTGTGGATCCTGAAGATCCCCTGCTTCAGAACGGATTCTCGAGAACAGGCTTATCGATCGGTGCAGGCCTGCTCTGCCGGCCCGGTGCTTTGTGGCGACTCGGAGCCTCCGTAGGCGATGTCAATCGGCCGAACCTGAGTTTTTCGCCTAAACCTTTGCGGGAACGGCGTCTTGTGAATGTAGAGATCTCTTATTCTCCGTCGGTTTATCGATTGGCTTTGGGATGGACATGGGAAGAAGGAAGGGGGTATCCGAGGGTTGGGGCTTCTGCGGATGTGTTGAGCGCGGGAACGGTTTCTCTGGGTGTGGATTACGGCGGATTCCATGCCGACTGGGAAATGAGCCTGAGCCGGCAAACACGGTTTCGCTATACCTGGCAGATACCGATCTCGTCCATGGCCGCTCAAAGCTACGGGTCTCATCAGATCATGCTGTCTTTTGATCTGAAAGAACCGGTTCGGTCACTCCCTTGCCGGATTCAAGCGGATACAGACAGTGTCTGGATCTCCCAAAAGAAAATAGTCTTTGGAGAGGGAGTGCCCGGGGCCGATTCGATCAGGGCTTGTCTGGCTCTTGAACCGAAAGAGGCGCAGGAACCCGTCGAAGATCCATCCCCCCCGGATCGCCGGCTTTACACGCGCCGATACAATGACTGGATCGACAGCACGAGAAACAAAAATGAAAGCGGAACCCTGCTTGCCCTTGACAGCAGCGGCGTTCGCCGCGCATCAGCCATTCGGAAGTTTCTGGAAAATTCTGAAAAACAAATTCAGGTTCGAATACTTTGCAATGACGGATACAGCAAAGAAACGGCGGATTCCGGTTCTGTTGTTTTTGAAAAGATCGTTCCAGCCGAAAATATCTGGAGATTTCAGGATAGACCGCAAAGAGTGCGGATCTGGGAAGTTCTCATTCAGAATCAAACGGAAACGGTTTACAAAGCAAGCGGTCGGGGGAGGATTCCGGATCGATGGGTCTGGAACTGGCGTGACGGAAACGGAAGCCTCCTGGAGGCGGGCTGGTATACACTGCGCCTTCGGTGGAAAGAAATGGACAACCGGTGGGCCGAGAGCAGCTTGTTTTTCTTTCAGGTTGTCCGGCACCGGCAAAAGATTCACTACGCCATTAAAAAGGATTCACAGCCGTTTTCGAAAGAGTGGTATCTGTATTTATTGCCGATTCACTGAAATTGTTCTTCTGTGAATAAATCGCTTTGATTATTGAGGAACTTTTATTTTATTTGTACGTTTACTATTAACCCGACTTATTCATAAATAGAAAAGATAGGATTGAAAGTCGGGATAACCCGAATAATTCACGGAACTGTTGAGAGTCAAATAAAATCATATAAAAAAATGATTTTATTTGACTCATAATTCTATTTGTGAATTATTCAGGTTAAATATTTTATCATTAGCAATTTCAATGACGAAGGGGTATCAAAAAAAATGAAGCCCGGGTTCACCTGTTTGACTTCGATCAATCGCATCCATTCTGAAAATTTAAAAAACACAACACGCATTGTACTCCCTGGCCTGAGGCGTCGGATAAAAGATCCGTTTCGGATCCTTTTTTTTATGGTGTTTCTCTCCGCACTCCCCGCATTCGCACTCTCTGTAAAAAATGACAGTACCGCATGGCGCGATTCCGCGGTTAGAATATTTCTTGATCTCGATCACAGGCAAAACCATTGGCAGGAATTTTTCAAGACCGACATTCCCTATGTGAATTACGTGAGGGACACTCGGCAGGCTCAGGTTCATATTCTGATCACAACTCAGAGAACCGGAGCCGGCGGAACGGAGTTCACTCTTGTTTTTCTGGGGCAGAAGTCATTCATCAATCAGAACGACACCTTGTTCTATGTGTCCAAGCCCGGAGATACGGATGATATGAACCGCAAAGGGGTGTCCCGAATCATCAAGATGGGGTTGATGCCCTATGTGGTCAAAACACCGATGGCCTCGGATATTGATATTGTATACAAACGGAGAATCACATTTCACGACGGATTGGCCGTCCACGACAAATGGGACAACTGGGTATTCACGGCCCGTGCGAATATTGACCTGCGCGGAGAAGAGAGTACCAGCCGCATTCGGTTCGACGGATCCGTCACGGCCAACCGGATCACTCCGGACTGGAAGATCAGCCTGCACGGAAGAACCGATTATAACGAAAATACCTATAAAACCGATGAGGGGACCATTTCCAGCCATCAGCGGTCAAACCGGTTCAGCGGCATGGCGGTGAAAAGCCTGGGTGAGCATTGGTCTGTCGGCGTGTTCAATTCGCTGTCGGCCTCCACTTTCGCCAATACGGAGTTCAGTATCGAAGCGGCACCGGCCATTGAATACAACCTGTTTCCCTATTCCCAGTCGACCCGGCGTGAATTCCGTCTGCTTTACCGTGCCGGTTATAGCCATATTTGGTATCTGGAAGAAACACTGTACGGAAAAAATGAGGAAGGTCTCGTTTTTGAAAGTCTCGCGGCAACCTATGAGGTTCGTGAGAAATGGGGCAATGTGAGCGCCACTCTCGAAGGATTTCATTACTTTCATGATTTTTCGAAAAACCATCTGAGATTATCCGGCTGGTTTTCCTTTCGCATCTGGGAGGGGCTTTCTCTGAGCCTGTCCGGCAGTTATTCCGTGATCCGCGACCGGCTCGGCATTCCAAAAGGAGATCTGACCGTGGAGGATATTCTGCTGAGCCGAAAGCAGCTGGCCACGGGTTATGATTACCGGCTGCGGCTGGGCATATCCTACACATTTGGATCCATTTACAGCAATGTCGTTAATCCCCGTTTCGGCACCTGAAATCATCGTTAAACACCGATTTGGAATGAGTCATCTTGAACGGACACAAGACCTCTGTTCGCTCAAAGAATCATTTCCTGGTTGAAACATCGAAGAAAATTCATTATATTTAACCCGGATTATTCTGGTTAAAAGTTTCAGGCGGTATATTCCGGCAAGGTAATAATCAAAGGTCTACTCTCGACCTCGAGTGCCTAAACTCCGCCACCTGATGAATATTCCTGACCGGTTTCTATCATGTATTTTACTTGACAGGAGGAAAACCATGAACCGATTTCACCGAAGATGGGCGATTCTGACTTTAATGTTTTTCATCCTGCTCTCCGGAGCCCGGGCGCTCAACCTGGAAGATCAGGTTATCGAGCATACCCTGGACAACGGTTTGCGCATTCTCATGGTTGAACGGTCCGAAGTGCCACGGGTCGTGTGCCATATTTATTACCGTGTCGGTTCTATTTTCGAACGTCCCGGAATAACCGGGATATCCCATTTTCACGAACATATGATGTTCAAAGGAACACGGATGATGGGGGTTTCGGACTTCGAAGCCGATCATCGTCTGAACGTAAAGATCGATTCTCTGATGGATCTTGTCTACAATGAAAAGTATCACAAGAAGAACGGAGACATGGACGCGGTTCGAATCTGGCAGCAGCAGGCTGAAAGCCTGATGAAGGAAGAGAAACAGTATATTATCAAGGATGATTTGTGGGAAACCTACATGAGAAACGGAGGCACCGGCTTGAATGCTTCCACGGGCAAGGAGAGCACCGGATATTACGTTACCCTGCCTGCAAACAAGGTCGAGCTCCAGATGCTGCTTGAATCGGATCGCATGGCCAACGCCTATTTCAGGGAGTTCTATTCCGAAAAAGAAGTGGTGCGCGAGGAAAGGCGGCTGAGCGAGAACCGGCCCGGATATCTTTTTCAGGAACAGCTGAACGCCACGTTTTATGCCGCATCTCCTTACTCATGGGGTGTGATTGGCTGGGATATCGATCTGCAAACCATGACCAAACAGGATATGATCGATTTCAACCGCCAGTATTACGTACCCAATAACGCGGTCGCGGTTTATGTGGGAGATATCGATCCGCAGAAAATTATCCGTATGGCAGAAAAATATTTTGGCTCCATCCCCAGGGGCCCGGAACCGGAACCCATCCGCACCCTGGAACCTCCCCAGCATTGCGAAAAACGTCTCTACGGGGAGGCCCCCACCATGCCTTCCATGACCATACTCTACCACATTCCGCCCGCGGGGCATCCCGATGAAGCGGTCTTCGATGTAATTACCGGTCTTTTGAACGGACGAACCGGCAGGCTGTACAAGTCTCTGGTCCTTGAGAAGGATCTGGCTACGCGCGCTCAGGGTTACGGAATGGTTTCGGCGTATTCCGGGGCGTTCAACTTCGGGGCCCTGCCCAAAACACAGGGTGAAGTCACCATGGAAGACCTGGAACGGGCGCTGGTTGAAGAGATCGACCGACTCAAGAATGAACCGGTAGAAGAGAGAGAACTTCAGAAAGTGAAAAATCAAACGGAAGCCCGTTTTATTCGGGGCCTTCGATCCGACTACGGACTGGCGGCCCGGCTTGGACGGGCCGAGCTCTATCAAGGCTGGCGCGATCTGGACCGATCTTCCGAACGGCTCAACGCCGTGACTGCCGATGATATCATGCGGGTGGCCTCCACCTATTTCGTGAAAGACAACCGGACAGTCGGGATCCTGCTGAGAAAAGAAACCGGAAGCCGGGGTCCGGGGCAGGCAGGCCGCGGATCCTCCCGTTGAATCCGCGAATCCGAAGAATTATTCATTATAGAAGGAGGTACCATGAATCGGCGATTGATCATTCTAACGGGTGCTGCACTGGCGCTGACCGGAATTTGTGTGTTGACGGCCCAGGTGCCCAAACATCCGTCCGAGCTGAAATTCGAGTCTTTGACGTACAATCCGCCCAGGGCAGAAGAATACAGAATCACCCTGTCCAACGGGATGATTGTTTATATGGTGGAAGATCATTCATTGCCGGCAGTGGATCTGCAGGCGTTTATCCGCACCGGTTCCATCTATGATCCCGTGAACAAAAAGGGCCTGGCTCAAATGACAGGGTCCGTCATGAGAACCGGCGGTACAGCCAGTCTGTCCGGCGATGAGCTGGATGAGAAAGTGGATTTTCTGGGGGCCTCACTCTCTTCAACCATCGGAACTCGAAGGGGAAGCGCCTCCCTGTTCGTGCTGTCCAAGGACCTGGAAGAAGGGCTCGAACTTTTCGCGGACATGTTGATGAATCCGGTTTTTGAAGAGAGCAAGATCACTCTGTACAAAGATCAGACCATGGAGAACCTGAAAGCCCGCAACGATCAGCCGCGGCGTCTGCTCGGGCTGGAGTTCGACCGGCTTCTCTACGGCGATCACCCCTTTGTGTGGGAAACGGATCGTGCCGCTCTGGAAACAATCACCCGTGACGATTTAATAGACTTTCACAACCGGTATTTCAGGCCCAATAACGTGATTCTGGCTGCTGCCGGAGATTTTGATCGGGATGAAATGGTAAGAAAACTGGAATTTGTCTTCAGATCCTGGACGCCGGAAGAAATCGATTTTCCTTCACTCCCGGAAGTGAAAGTCAAAAACCGGCCCGGTGTATTCATGGTTCAAAAAGAGATCAGTCAGGGGTATGTCAATGTGGGTCATTTCGGTGTCAAAGACACGAATCCCGATCTTTACGCTCTCGACATCATGAACTTTATTCTGGGCGGCGGAAGTTTCACGTCCCGGATTACGACCAAGGTCCGTTCGGATGAGGGACTGGCCTATAATACGGGAAGCCGCTTCGTGAATCAGCATGATTTTCCGGGTACGTTTTACGGATACGTACAGACCAAATCATCCACCGTTCAGTATGCCGTGTCACTTATTCTGGATGAGTTCCGGCGCATTCGCAGTGAACGGGTGAGTGAATCGGAGATGGAAACGGCGAAAAATTATTTTCTTGACAGTTTTCCAAACCGTTTCTCATCCAGTCTGAACACAATGGCTGCTTTCGCCGAACTGGAATACGACAGATTTCCGCTGGACTACTATGACCACTACCGGGCGAATATCGAGAAAGTCAGTCGGGATGAGGTTCTGCGTGTGGCGAAAAAATACATTAAACCCGATCAAATGTCCATCTTTATCGTGGGAGATATCGAAGCCTGTAAAGCCGGGTCACCCGATCATCCAGGCAGCCTGGAAAAATGGGGAAAGATGACTGTCATCGAGCCCCTGGATCCGATGGCTGCGTCCGGCGGGCGCTAATCTGAAAAATCGGTTCAGACTGGAATATGCGTTCTGCGCTCAGGCGGCCGGTTTTAAAACCGGTCTACAGCTCGCCGGTGTCTGATTATCGAAGCACGAATGGCGGTTCGAAGTCTCTTTACCCATAAAACCAGGGGAACCGGAATGGCACAGACTTTTCAACCTTTCGAAATGGAACGCATGATGTCGAAATGGGAGAATGCGGTGGAGTATAATCTCTCGGAGAGCGGAGTGCATCCCATGATCATTCGTGAACTGATTGATGATGCGGACGATATCGATGCGTTGCTGGACACGGAAATCAATTATCCCCAGGCCAACGGGCTACCTGCGCTGCGAGAAAGAATAGCCGCCCTCTATGAGGAAAGCAGACCGGAACAGGTATTGGTCACCGTGGGTTGTATCGAAGCCAATTATCTGGCCCTTCACACCCTTCTGGAACCGGGTGACGAGATGGCCATGATGCTTCCCAATTATATGCAGCTGTGGGGGGTGGCGCGGAATCGGGGAATTCAAATCAGGCCTTTTTATTTGCGTGAGGAAAATGACTGGGCGCTTGATATGGGAGACGCGGTCACGGAAAAGACCCGGCTTATTGCTGTCTGCAATCCCAACAACCCCACGGGGTATATTCTGACGGAAGATGAGATGGATGAGATCGTCAGGCAGGCGGAAAGAGTCGGCGCATGGATTCTGGCTGACGAAGTCTACGCGGGCACCGAGCGGCTGACCGATCGCGAGACACCCTCGTTCCGGGGACGGTATGACAGGGTTTTGGCCAACGGAAGCCTCTCCAAGGCCTACGGTATTCCCGGTCTGCGCATCGGCTGGACCGTGGGGCCTGAAAACACGGTTGATGACATGTGGGCCCGCCGTGAATATATCACCATCAGTGCCGGAATGCTTTCGAACAAGCTGGCAGAAATCGCCTTGCGGCCGCAGGTCCGAAGGCGTATACTGCGCCGCACCCGGGACTATATCCGCCGCGGATATCCTGTTCTGGAGGAATGGATGAACAGCCAGGGAGGACTGTTCGATGTGGTTCCGCCTCAGGCGGCTGCCATCGCTTTCGTCCGATATCATCTGAACGTGAATTCAACCGAATTCGTCAATCGGTTGATAAGGGAAAAGAGCGTCCTTATCGTGCCCGGGGATCAATTCGGCATGGACAGGCACTTTCGAATCAGTTACGGCCTTTCGCCCGAAAGGCTGGAGCCCGCTCTCGAACGAATCGAGGAACTGCTCAATGAATACACGGCATCATGACAAAGGGCCGGCAGGCCGGAAGAAACAGGCTGCCTCGTCCGTTAAATCATTGAAGGGACAGGAAACGATGCCCAAGAAACCGTCGTCACCGTCGCCCATGTCGCCCGCGCGGTTTACGGCATTTTTGCTGGGGATTCTCGTTGTGATGGCTTCGGGTTTTGTTCTGCATCAGCTGCAGGTTGTATTCAAGCCGCTGCTCATCGCGATTTTTCTGTCCTTTATCTTCGACCCCATGGTCGGTTTTTTTCGAAAGCTGAAAATGCCCTCTTTTCTGGCTTATCTGGTAGCCCTGATTGTCGTGTTCTGGTCTTTTTATCTCGTGGGCCTGGTTGTATATGCCAGTTTTGCCAATCTGACTCAGCGCATTCCCCAGTATCAGGATCAGTTCAATGAATTGTACAGGAACCTGCTGGGGTCGCTGAGAATCCCACACGAGGAAGTTCAGGCCTATATCGATCAGATTCGGTTTCAGGATGTCTGGAAAGAACTTTCCATTCCGTCTCTCATTCGTTCGACTCTGGGTAACTTTCTGAATTTTCTCGGCAAACTGTTTTTGGTCCTTCTGTTTACCGTGTATATCGTTCTGGGGAAAAAGCATTATCTTTCCAAGATTGGAAAGGCGTTCTCGAAGGAGCGGGGAAGGCAGATTAACCGGATTATTCACAATATCGATATCGGGATGCAGAAATACCTCGGAATCAAAACGCTGGTGAGTCTGGTGACCGGAGTGATAGCCACGGTGATTCTTCTGATTTTCAATGTCGAATTCGCTCTGCTTTGGGGTCTTCTCACCTTTCTGCTGAATTATATTCCACAGATCGGATCCGCGGCGGCCACGATTCCTCCCATCCTCTTGTGTATTTTCCAGCACGGTTCGATCTTCCCGGCTCTCTGGGTTGCCATACTGCTTCTGACCACCCAGATGACCATGGGCAATGTCGTGGAACCTAAATTAATGGGCAGCGGTCTGCACATGAGTCCGCTGGTTGTAATTTTTTCCTTGATTTTCTGGGGGTTCATCTGGGGACCCGCGGGCATGGTTCTGGCGGTTCCGATTTCGGCGTCCATACAGATTATCTGTTCCAATATCGATTCCCTGCGTCCCATCAGTCTGTTTATGGGGGGCGACTGAACATCTCAACACAGACTTATGAGTACGAAAAATGCGTGTCGTTCATACCGATCAGGCGCCCGCGCCAGGCGGGCACTATTCACAGGCCGTGATTCATGACGGATGGATATTTGTATCGGGCCAGCTTCCCATTGATCCTGTAAAAGGGCCGGTGCGGGGAGATGTGGATGTGCAGACCGGACAGGTTCTGCAAAACATCCTGTCCATTGTCGAAGCGGCCGGAGGATCGAAAAGCCAGATTGTGAAGATCACGGTATATGTTTCAGATATCTCTCTCTGGGACCGGGTGAACACGGTTTACGGCCGTTTTTTTGAAAACCATCGCCCGGCCCGAAGCGTGGTGCCCGTTTGCCCGCTGCATTATGGATTTCAGGTGGAGATGGACGCCGTCGCTTTTCTGACCGAACAGGAGTAAGATGCGGATCGTGGATTTGCATGCCATTCGGAAAGCCGGCGAGAGGATACGGCCATTCGCGCATCGAACGCCGGTTCTTACCTGCGCGGCGCTGAATCAAATGGCGGGCGCGGATCTTTTTTTCAAGTGTGAGAATTTTCAAAAAGCCGGCGCCTTTAAATTTCGGGGGGCATGCAATACCGTTCTGAGTCTACCGGACGGGAAGGCCGGGCGCGGAGTCGTAACCCATTCTTCGGGCAATCATGCCGCCGCCCTATCCCTGGCTGCCCGGCTGCGTTCCATTCCCGCGCATATTGTCATGCCCTCCAATGCACCTTCCGTCAAGATTGCGGCGGTGAAGGCCTACGGCGGGTCCGTGACATTCTGCGAACCGACTCTGGAATCGCGTGAAACAACGGCCCTTCAGATTGTGGAAAAGACAGGGGCCGAACTGGTTCATCCCTACAACGATCTGCGTATCATTGCGGGCCAGGGCACCGCGGTTTTGGAGCTGCTGGAAGATGTTCCTGATCTCGACATGGTTCTGGTGCCGGTCGGAGGAGGGGGGCTTCTCAGCGGATCGGTTTTGGCTGCGAAAGGATTGAACCCGAAACTGCGTGTGATCGGCTGTGAACCGAAAAACGCCGATGACGCCTGGCGTTCCAAGGCAGCGGGACGTCTCATTCCCGCCGGGAACCCGAAAACCATCGCCGACGGGTTGAGAACCTCTCTGGGTTCTCTGACGTTTCCCATTATCCGCGATCATGTGGATGCTGTCTGGCTGGCTGAAGAGGAAGCCATTGTTCAGTCCATGCGTCTGATATTCGAGCGGATGAAGATCGTGGTTGAACCCTCTTCCGCGGTTCCGCTGGCGGCACTGCTTGCGGCTGAAAATCCGGAAACGCGGCGCTGCGGAATCCTTTTATCCGGCGGCAATGTGGATCTGAGCTCCTGGTTCAACGCGCTTATATCGGTTTGAAGAAAGCCGGGAACTCCGGCGTCCTTTCGGTCGTTCATATTCTAAATCAAACGCCGTGAAAAAATCGAATGACTTGATTCAGGAGTCATTTTTTATTATATTTTGCCGTGCAAATTCCATAAATGACAAAATGTTTCAATGGTCGGGAAAGCGTATCAATAACCACGAAGGAAGACACTATGGTCGAACTCGAACATGTATCCAAATACTATGGAGTGACAAGGGCCCTCGAAGATGTGACATGCCGCATTCAGAAGGGCGAAATCGTGGGTTTTCTGGGTCCCAACGGCGCTGGAAAATCCACCGCGATGAAGATCATCACGACCTATACGGCGCCCAGTCGGGGGAAGGCCCGTGTCGGCGGCCTGGATGTTCTGGAAAGACCGCTGGACGTCCGTCGAATGATCGGCTACTTGCCGGAAACCGTGCCTTTGTATGACGACATGCTGGTTCGGGAATACCTGGAGTTCATGGGACAGGCCAGGCATCTGAACGGAAAACTCAAATCCCGGCTCAATTGGGTGGTCGAAGCCTGCGGTCTTGAATCTGTACTTCAGCGGAAGATCAGCGTTCTGTCCAAGGGGTTCAAGCAGCGAACCTGTCTGGCTCAGGCCCTCATACACGATCCGGAGGTTCTGATTCTGGATGAACCGACCTCGGGTCTCGACCCCCTGCAAATCATCGGGATCCGTCAGTTGATACGAAATCTGGCCCACGAAAAGACGATTATTCTCAGCACCCATATTCTGTCTGAAGTGGCCAATGTGGCAGACCGGATCCTGGTCGTCAATCAGGGAAGACTGGTGGCAGACGGGAGTTTCGATGATCTGATTGATCAGGTGTCGGATAAAAATTCCATCTACCTGGCGATTCGGGGAACAAGAAAAGAGCTTCAGGACGGTCTCAAAGGCATTCAGGAAGTCAGAGAAACGGCCGCTGATTCAGATACCCCCAGGGGAGTCAGCGGAATGCATGTCTATTATTCTGAAAAGATCGATATGGTGAAAAAGCTCAATGAATTGATCCGGGAAAGAGGCTGGGAGGTGGTCGAATTCCACCGCGAGAGACTGTCTTTGGAAGACAGCTTTATCCGGCTGACACGAGCGGATTCCGGAAAACCCGATTCCGGTGCTTCGGAAAAAAAGAAAGGGGGTGGCCGGTGAAAGACATTGCCATTATTTTCAACCGGGAATTCCGGGCGTATTTTTATTCGCCGATAGCGTATGTATTCAGTATTATTTTCATTGTCCTGAATGCCAGTATCTATATGTTTCACTTCTTCTTTTTCGGCAATGCCGATATGCGTTCTTTTTTCTCCAGTCTTCCGCTTGTCCTGGGGCTGATCTTCATTCCCGCCATCTCCATGCGGCTGTGGTCTGAAGAGAAGAAGCTCGGCACAATCGAACTTCTTCTCACGCTGCCCATGAAAACCGAGTCGATCGTGCTGGGCAAATTTCTGGCGAGCCTTCTTTTTTACCTTGTGGCATTGGCCGGTACATTGAGCATCCCCATTCTGCTGCTATTTCTGGGCCGTCCGGATTTCGGACCCATATTCGGCGGTTACTTCGGGGCTGTTTTGCTGGGTGCGTATTTTCTTTCCGTCGGTATCTTTATTTCCAGTTTTTTTTCGGACCAGATTGTCTCGCTGATCATTACCAGTCTTGTTTGCGGATTTCTGACTCTTATCGGCTGGCAGTATGTGCCCATGGTCATCGATGGATGGATACCGGGTTTGGGAGAGTTTCTGTATAACTATGTCGGGGTCACCCGTCATTTCAACGATATCGAGCGCGGTGTCATCGATATGAAAAGTATCGTCTTTTTTCTGACATTCACCGCCTTGTTTATTTATCTCAATGCCAAGTTTCTGGAAAGGAGAAAATACTAGTCATGAAAGATATGAACAGGCAGTTCATCAAGACTTTTGTGATCGGGTCGCTGCTTCTCCTGGGCATTGTGATCCTGATCAACAGCATCTTCGACCATATCAATATCGGCCGATTCGACCTGACGGCGGACAAGGTGTACCGCCTCTCTCCCTCGGCGGGAAAAATTCTTGCCGATCTGGAGGCGCCGATCGAGATCACCTATTACGTGTCTTCATCGGAGAAAATGCCCACGCAATGGAAAAATCTCGAACGGGATGTCATCGATAAATTGAAGGAGCTTAAACTGGCTTCCAGAGGCAGACTCAGCTACACGATCTTCGATCCGTCGGCCGAGGAAGAGAGGGAGGCCTATGAAGCGGCACGTATTGAACAAGAGTCCGGACAGGCCGGATTATCCCGCAAACGGATTGCCGAAAGGCTGTACGACAAGGGAGTGATTCCTTTTGGTGTGCAGAGTACGGACCGGGATGAATTCGCCGTGAAACGGGTTTACTCATCCCTGGTGCTGTCTTATCTGGACAGAAAGGAAGAAGTTATCGAAGAGGTTCGGCCCGAAACCTTCGGCAGCCTGGAATATGAAATCATGTCCAGGATATTCAAACTGGTTTCCAACCGAAGACCGAAAGTGGGTTTTTATCCCGGACAGCCGGAAATTCCTCCCCAGTATCGTCAGTATTATCAACAGACTCCTCCGGACATGTATGAATTCGCCGTGCAGCTGCTGAGGGAATCGGGATATGATGTGATTCGAACCAATATCACCCGCGAAGATCCCATCCCCGATGGTATTCAAACCATGGTGATTATGGTGGATCAGCCTCTCAATGAGCGCCAGATGTATGAGATCGATAAACTGGTTCATCGCGGCGTGGGTGTCATCCTGGCCGCTCAGACCTACAATTACCAGATCTCTCCGTCCAGAGAACCAGGACACTTCGATGTGCGGGGAATGCCATCCAGACTGAATATCAACCGCATTACAATGAACTGGGGATTTGAATTCGATCAGGCCATGTTCATGGACCGAAGCTCGGCGTACATTCAGATACCGGTCTATCAGACTCGAAGCATGGGTGCTTTTCAGGTTCGGCAGCAGCGAATGGAACCGGTTACAAAACCGGTGATTATCAAAATTCAAAACGAGAATATCAACACGGATCTGTCTATTTCCAACAAGATCAGTGAGCTCTTTTATATGTACGGAGGCCGGCTGATGGTCCATCACGATCTGATCAGGGAGAATGAATTGAAAGTCCAGACACTCTTTACATCCAGCAGCGAGAGCTGGGTCAGACAAAGTTATGGATACGGCCCGGTGGATACCAGTCCGGCCGATCCCAGAGACCGATTGGGCAAACAGCCTCTGGCCGTATACATCGAGGGGCGATTCAAAGCGACCTTTACCGATTCGATTCCGCCCTGGGAACCAATGCCCGGAGCCGATGAGGAATCTTTGACCATGAATGCTTCAGGGCTCTCCGAGTTGACAGGCGAATCTCAAATGAATCGAATGATCGTGACCGGCTGCACTAATTTGTTTAAAAATGATGTGCTTCAATCCGTTGCCAGCCATAAGGCGCTGCTGTTGAACAGCGTGGATGTTCTGACACTGGGAGAAGATCTGATTCACATACGGTCCAAGAACATCTCCTCCCGAAAGATCAGAGAGATCAGCAGCGCGGGAAAAACCTTTTCCAAGGCTTTCGCGGTCTGGTTTACGCCCATTTTGTTTGCGGGGTTCGGTCTTTGGCTGAACATGCGTCGAAAAAAACAGTAAGAAGAACGACAGGACTGATTATTATTATGAGGGGCCAAGAATGAAAGAGAAGCATTTGAAAATATTTGCCGGTGTTTTTGTGTTTTTGCTCATCCTGTTTTTTGTCACAAAACCCAGGCAGCGGGGAGTGAACGTGGATGAACTGGTTCAGACCCTGCTCATCGGTTTTGTCCAGGACGATGTGAGAACCATTGAAGTCTACAAACAGACTTCTGGAGAGCCGGCGCAAATGGTATTCAGGAAGGATCAAGACGGCCATTGGCGGATTATGACTCATCACGGCGCACGGGCCCAAAAAAGCCGCGTCGACCAGTTATTGAACAATCTGATCGAAATGACCGGGAATGTGCGCTCTTCCGATTCAAGGCATCTGGAAACCTACGGGATCACCGATCATCAGGGCGTTCAGCTGCTTCTGAAAGGCGAAGGGGATAAAACCCTGGCGAATTTAATTGTCGGGAAGTCTTCCGAGGATCCGAACAGTGGTTTTGTCCGATTTGAGGGAAAGGACAAGGTCTATGCGGTGGACAGGAATATTCTGTCCAGTTTGGGAGTGTACGGCGGACTCGACACGCTTTCGCGTTTCAATCACAGTTCATTTGTGAGTCTGCAGGCCGTGGATCAGAAAGCGGATACCCTTGAATGGATCGGCATGGTAGTCAATCGAAAAGAGATGGTTATCAAAAAGGTGGAGACAGAGGTGGTTGTCGACGATTCCACCGGAGAAACCCGAAAAGATTCAGAGTGGGTTCTGATGCAGGGTTCCAGGGAAATTTCTCTGGACCAGAAAGCGGTAGAGGATTTCCTTCGGGATGTCACACAAATCCGTGCCCTGAAAGTAGCAGACCGCATCGGGGGCGGCCTGACCGATATGGAGAAGAGCTCACAATACGGATTTGACCGTCCTTCGCATTACCTGGTTTACAAGCGGCCTGAGGCGCCCCAGGAAAATGTCCTGTTCGGACGGGTTAATGAGGATGAGAGTCGTATGATGCTCGTACAGTATGAGGGGCTTGTGTATCACGTCGGAAAGAGCGTGTTCGAAAGAGCATTCAAATGGATGGATGAACTTCCGCAGAAAACCCGTTGAAATAGACAGGCTGTCCAAAAAGTACTCAATCACGGTTCGGCTTTCTGGACAGCCTGCTTGCAGTCAGAAATTAAATTTCTGAATCGATGAAACATCGAGTGTATAGAAACCCCTGCCGTGTGTAGCGGTTACCAAAATTCCGTCACGCGGATGAATCACCAGGTCATGAATGAATGTGACAGGCAGCCCTTTGCCCAAAACATTCCAGGATTCCCCCTCGTCGAATGAAACATAAACCCCCATGTCCGTGCCCACATAAAGAATGGACGGATTGACAGGATCCTGCCTCACGACATTGACCGGACCGCCCGGAATCCCGGTCAGCAATTTCACTGTTTTTCCATAATCGGTCACTTTGTACAGGTAGACGTGAAAGTCGTCCTCCCGGTAACCGTTCAGAGACACGTAAACGGTTGATGGATCCGACCGGGATGCTTCCACGCGGGATACCCAGATTTTCTTCAATCCACCGATCCGGTTCCAGGTTTTTCCATCGTCCGTGGTGACATGAACGTTGCCGTCGTCTGATCCCGTCCAGATCAGGCCGGGCCGCAGCGGAGATTCGGAGATCGTGGTCAATGCGCCGTAGGGCACGTCTCCCCGGCGGCGTGTATCGTTGTCCGTCAAATCGGGTGACACGGTCTTCCAGTGTTCTCCCCGGTCCGTGGATTTGTGCAGATACTGGGAACCGAAATAGAGAGTCTGCGGGTCATGGGCCGACAGAATAAACGGGGTCAGCCAGGTGCATCGCAGCGGGTCTTCTCCCTGGTCCGCTTTCGGTTTGATTCGCACGGTTTCACCCGTACCCAGATGGCTTCGTATCAGACTGCCGTAGTAGTTTTCGCTGTAGAGAATGTCGGGATCCGTGGGGTCAATCTCCAGATAACTGGCTTCTCCGCCGGGAATGAACTTCCATTGATACGGATTGTCATTCACCGGGTTATGAGTTGACGGCCCCATGATGCATCCATGATCCTGGGCGCTTCCATACACGTTGAATGGTTCGGCCATATCCACGCTGACATTATAAAATTGCACCACGGGCAGGTTGATGATGTCTTTCCATGTCAGCCCGCCGTCATAGCTGATGTTCAGGCCTCCGTCGTTGCCCATGACAATTCTTCGTGTATTGCGCGGGTCTATCCACATGGCCTGATAATCACCGTGCATGCCCTCGTCCGGCACGCGATTGAACGTGCGGCCTCCGTCCGTGGACACCATACAGGGCACACCCAGAATCCACACCTGTTCCGCGTTTTGTGGATTCACCCGGATCTGACCGAAATAATAACCGTAGGTATTGTATACGTTTCCCAGATGATCCTGATTGACTTTAATCCACGAATCTCCACGGTCATCGGACCGGTAGACTTCGATTCCATGAATGATGTTTCTGGCGGCGAAACCATAGGCGTCGGTCTCCCCGGCCTTCGCTTTTCGATAGATGTCGTGATTGTCCAGGCTCGCATAAATGGTCTCGGGCCGGGAATCACAAACCGCCAAACCGATTCTTCCTTCCAGGCCCTTGTTCGGAAATCCACGGGTGAGCTGTTTCCAGGTTTTGCCGCCGTCCTCGGTTTTATAGATTCCGCTGCCGGGTCCATACTCAAACATCTCCCAGGCTTTGCGCAGCCGCTCCCAGGCCGCGGCGTAGAGAATGGAGGGATCCGCGGGGTCCATGGCCAGATCGATAATGCCGGTTTTTTCATCGATAAAAAGAACCTCCTCCCAGGTCTTCCCTCCGTTTGTGGTCTTGTAGACCCCCCTGTGACGGTTGTAGGAGTAGAGGGATCCGATGGATGCCACATACACAATATCCGGATTAACAGGGTGGATGACGATTCGGCCGATATGATGCGTGTCTTCCAGACCCATGTGCTGCCAGGTGTTTCCGCCGTCGGTGGATTTAAACACACCCACGCCAGCGTAGGTGCTGCGTGAACTGTTGTTTTCTCCGGTTCCCGCCCAGATGATCCGCGGATCGGACAGAGAGATTGCGATATCGGCCATGGTGGTCGACGGCTGATCGTCGAAAACCGGGGTCCAGGTGGTCCCTTCATTGGTCGTCTTCCAAAGGCCTCCCGAGGCGGAGGCCGCAAACAGAGTAAAGGGTTCGTCAAGGGGCGCGTCGACATCAACAATACGCCCGCTCATCCATTGAGGTCCAATGCCTTTCCATCTCAGACTTTTTAAAATAAACTGATGCCTCATGGATTTTAACTGGATGGTTCCGGACATTTTCCGGTGGGTTTCAAACCATTCCAGGCGAGTCTTGCCTGGTGTCGGACGGCCGTCTTCACGCAGCTGGGCTTTGCCGTTTCCCAATAAAGCCAGCAGCAGGAGCAGCAGTATAGGCATTGATCGTTTCATGGAAACCTCCCTGAGACGGTGAGTGTTTATCGATAAATATTTCCAAGGCGTGTATAGGTGTTGAAGAGATTTGGTAATATAAAAAACAAAGCCGGATTTTGCAACCCTAAACACGTCTCGAATGGCAATAATGAAAAATAGCTTGACAAATTGAAAAAAAATTGTCATTATATGGTACAGTATTTGCTTAAGTTATCGAAGAAGTCAACCTATTTTATCAATCCCGATGGAGGGCAACCTATGTTTCCCAACAGGATAAGCTGGACGGCTGTCAAAAGATGCTGTCTTTTGTGGACGGTTTTGTTTGGTCTGTCAGGAATCCGGCCTTTGGCCGCACAGAATATGACCGTACTGAAAAGCACCGGAATGGTCGCAGTCATAGGCGCGGGATCGAATCACGGAATTCGTGTGGGAGATATGTACGCGGTGAAACGCTACATCAATGGTGTGTGGAGAGAAGTGACCTATGTTCAGGTGACCACAGTTCGTCCCGCTATTTCCCGTATCGAAGTGATTGAAATCGCTCCACAAATCAATCTGGTCAACGGAGATCGTTTGGAATCCATGGATGGAACGGAGTCCATCACTCCGACAACTCCGCCTCGAGTAAAAACTGAGCCTCAGAAGACAATTACAGGTACGAAACCCTTGCCTGTTCTCTATGTGGGGCCCATTGCAGGAGCACTGGTTCCATTGAAAGGGATGGAAACGGGAGGTGGTCAGGACATGGAGACAGGCATCCTCTATGGAGGCGTTTTCGGTTACCGGTTCCGGCCTGGCATGGATGTGACAACCCGTTTTTTATATGCGGGGAAACAAAATGCATGGACTATGTGGAATTTACATATGGTTGGAAGGCGTTATTTCGACGGCGGATTTATCGTTGAGGCCGGTTATGATATCATCTACCCTCAAACCGCCAGTAATTTGAAGCTTACTCTCGGTTTTGTCACTGGAGTGGGATTTCTGTTTGGAGCACCTCCCTATTTTTCTGTTGAACTCGGTTTAACGTATCATATTTTTCCCAATTATTCCAATGAATCGACGGCTCAGTTCATGACAATTCAGGCCCGTTTGATTCTGTAAGTTGTTACCGGATTTCAAAATGAAATCCGGTAACCTGTTCCTCTTTCTATAACAGGGCGGTCTGACATCAGGCCGCCTTGACCGTTTTACCGGTTCTTTCCTCTTATCGTGCTGTCCATTTGTCCATGTAACTTTATACCTCCATTTTTCGTATTGAAATAGGAATCAATCAACAGATGTGTGAATGAAGCCGGGACCATCGACAATATGATCGATGGATGCGGAGGAGGACGGCATTTATGAAAAGAAGAACCAGGCGGCTGATTGTTTTGGGAATCCTTTCGGCTTTGGTCTTGATCATTCTGACAGCGATTCTCTCGGGGAAAAAGACTCCCCCGCAGAGGCGTCGTGTGACGGCCGAAATACGGGACATCGAGGACAAGGCGCTTGCCGTGGGGTCGATCGAACCTCTCAACGAAATTGCCGTGAAGTCCAAGATATCCGGTGTTGTGGGGAAACTCTTCGCCGATGTAGGCGATTTTATCGAGCAGGGTGCGCCTCTGCTGGAAGTCAAACCGGATCCCACGCCTCTGGAGCGGATCGAGGCGAAACGAAATGTCGAGATGAGGCGCATTGCCCTAAACACTCTGAAAAAGGAGCTGATCCGAAATGATGAGCTGCTTCAAAAAGGGCTGATTTCGGAATATGAATACGAACAGCTTCGGCGTATTCATGATGAAGCGGCGCTCCATCTTCAGATCGCCGAAGAACAGCTGGATCTTCTGGAAAAGGGCCGGGTCGAGCTGGCCGGTCAGAATATCGAAACCGTAATCAAATCACCCATTACGGGCTTCATACTCGAGAAAGCGGTCAATGTGGGCGACCCTGTGGTTCCCCTGACGTCCTATCAGGCGGGTACCGAGCTGATGAAGATAGCCGATATGAAACAGCTCATCTTCAAGGGAACAGTCGATGAAATCGATGTCGGACGCATTCGGGAAGGGATGAAAGCCGAACTTCAGATCGGGGCGCTTCCCGGTGCGGCGGTTGACGGCCATGTCAGTCTGATATCTCTGAAGGCACGGAAAAGAGACAACACAACCGTGTTTCCCGTGGAAATAATCATCGACGAGATGGGGAATGCCGTGCTCAGGGCCGGTTATTCGGCCAACGCGCACATCATCATCGAGAGAAAGAGCGGTGTTTTAACAATTCCCGAGAGGGTCATTACGTTTCGAAATGATTCCGCCTTTGTCATGCTTCCGGCACTCGAGAACGGATCGGTCGAAATCCATGTTGAGACCGGACTGAGTGACGCGATTCACATCGAAATCATTTCCGGTCTGGAACAGGGACAGGAAGTGCTGGAAAAGGAAGTTCAGGAAATACTCTAGAGGCCGTATTCATGGACAGGATGCTGGAAAACATCCGTGAAGTGCTTCATATTATTCGGCAGTATCGATCCCGCACGGCCATGACGCTTTTCGGTCTCGTCTGGGGAACCATGACCGTCATCCTTCTCCTGGCATTCGGTGTGGGTGTGCAAAGAGCAATGAGCCGCAATATGCACGGTCTGGGAGAGGGGATCGCCATCTGCTGGCCGGGAAGGACAAGTATTCCCTTTGAAGGATACGGGCGAGACCGATGGATACGACTTAAAGCGGAAGACATGGTCCTGCTGAAGCAGGAAATATGGCAAATCAATGCGTGCAGCCCCGAGTACAGCCGCTGGAATACTCCGGTCAGAGTCAAGGATAAGATCAATTCTCCCAATATAACGGGCATTGTTCCTGAATACGGTCCTATGCGCCATGTATGGCCTCAGCCCGGAGGGCGCTTTATTAATGAAAAAGATCTCGCGATGAAACGTCGTGTTGTTTTTCTTGGAAACGATTTGAAGGATTTCCTGTTCGGCAAAGACGACCCGGCTGTCGGGCGGTATGTCTTTATCGGTGAAACGCCTTTTCTGGTTATCGGCGTTCTCATTCCCAAAACCCAGAATTCGTCCTATAATCAGCGGGACAAAGATCGCGCATTTATTCCCGCGACCACGTTTACTTCTCTGTTCGGTGATCAGCCGGTCAGCAATTTCGTGTATCAGATCAGCGATCCCCGGATCGGGAAACAGGTGCAGACGCGGGTTTATTCGGTGCTGGCCAGGAAATACCGGTTCGATCCCGATGACAGAGAAACCCTGCATGTCTGGGATACCACCGAGATGGATCGGTTTATTTTCTATTTTTCCTTGGGGATGAATATCTTTCTGGGGATTATCGGATGTATTACTCTGGTGGTGGGTGGTATCGGGCTGGCGAATATCATGTATGTCGGTGTTCAGGAGAGGACCCGGGAAATCGGCATCAAACGATCGATCGGTGCCAAACGAAGGCATATCCTGGGTCAATTTATCCTGGAAGCTTTTTTCATCATCGGCATGGGAGCTGTCATCGGTTTCGCACTGGCCCTGGTGATCATCCGGCTTCTGTCGCTTCTGCCTATCGAGGATACCGTGGGCCATCCGGTTTTGAATCTGCCCGTGGCGCTGATCACGGTGGCGATCCTGTCTCTGATTGGATTCCTGGCCGGGTTCTTTCCCGCGCGCAAGGCCTCAAGACTCGAAGTAGTCGAGTGTCTCAGATACTGATCATCGTCTCCGGACCGGCCGGTAAAGAGGATTTCAGCCATGCAATTTTTTATGCTGCTGCGTGAGTTTCTTGAAGACATTCGTAAGCAGAAAACCCGGGCTTTTCTCACGACGATCGCTATTACCTGGGGAACGCTTGCGGTGATCCTCCTTATGGCATTTGGCGAGGGCCTGTCCTTCAGGATGCGTGAAAGCCTTTTGAACGCCGGTAACCGGATTATTCGCGTATACGGCGGACAGACGACTCAAAAATATCAGGGTCTGCCCGTGGGCAGGAGCATTCGAATGCGTCTGGATGATGCCGGCATCATTCAAAACAGCATTCCCGAGGTCGAATCGGCCATCGGAGTTCTGGGACGTCAGACCCGGCTTCGCCGCGACGGAGTAACCGTTTCCACGTTCATGGAGGGAGTATTTCCCGAATTCGAGTTTATGCGGAGGATGTTTCCGGACGCCGGGGGGCGGTTTATCAATGATCGGGATGTCATGGAAAAAAGAAGGGTTTTGTTTCTGGGGCAGGTCATTGCCTCGGAATTATTCGGCGGTCAGGATCCGGTCGGTCAGATTGTGACCGTGGACGGCAACCCGTTTACCGTGATCGGCATCATGCCTAAAAAAATGCAGACATCCATGAACAACGGGCCGGATGACCGCCGTGCCATCATTCCTTTTACGACTTTTCAGAGCATTTACGGAAACCGTAATCTGAATGAGATGCTCGTCAAACCTCGCTACAGTCTGGACAACCGTCTGATCATCTCTGAAATTCGTCGCATACTCGGCCGTAAATACCAATTCGATCCGGCCGATGAACTGGCCATGCCGGTTTGGGATTTTATTGAGGATGAGAAGATCGGTGCTAAAGTATTCACCGGGATCAATGTTTTTCTCGCTGTCATCGGGGCCATGACCCTGATTATCGCCGGAGTGGGTGTCGCCAATATTATGTTCGTCGTGGTTAAGGAACGTACTCACGAGATCGGTATTAAAAGAGCGGTCGGAGCCAAAAGGCGCCATATTATTTTTCAGTTTATCTTCGAATCGCTTCTGATCGCCGTCATCGGCGGAGGCACCGGCTTGCTTTTGGCCTGGGGTCTGATCAAACTGATATGGACCATTCCCGCAGGTGACGGAGCCATGCAGTTTCTGGGCCGTCCGATTTTATCGTTTGCGGTTGTTTTTATAACGGTTTCGGTGCTCACCCTGATCGGACTTTTGGCCGGTTTATTCCCCGCGCGCAAGGCCGCCGGTATCGATCCTGTGGAGGCGCTGAGATATGAGTAGACCGTGAACGGTTGTTTCGGAAATGACACCCCCCAACTCGTCATTCCCGTCCCGCTTACACGTGAATAAACTCCAGCCGGACCGCTCTGCGTAGCAGAGCAGCCTTGACCGCTCTGCGTAGCAGAGCAGCCTTGAATCCAGGCTAAATAAAAAAAGGCCTTTGCAGGCCTTTTTTTCATGTGGTGTTCCCGGCTTGTCAGGCTTTGTGGTCGTCGGGTTTCAGGAAACGGTTGTACAGAGCCAGGGCAATGATGGTGAATAATCCGATACTGCTGAACACCAGCCACAGGGTTCTGGGCTGATTCAGGTAATCGACAAAATGGACGTAGAGTCTGGCGCCCACAATACTGCCGATAGAGCTGCCGAAAACGCCATACAGAAACAGATATCCCATATACATGGCTTTTCTGTCCGAAGGTGCGACCAGGCCAATATAGCTGATGAATTTGGGATGGGCGGTCATTTCGCCGATGGAAAAGATCGAAATCCCGGCTATAAACACCCAAATATTGGTATTGACCGCCAGAATCGCCATGCCCAGAGTGCCCAGGCCGATACCGAACATCATGGTGGGCAGGGCTTTGGTTTTCCGGACGATGGAGGAGATGAGAAGCTGAAGCAGAATGATGGTTCCGGCATTGATAACGGTCACATGTTCTACATCAAAGAACCAGCGGCTTTCAATGCCCAGCTTCCCGAGAAATCCGTTGACCGCCTGGTTGAGCGATGAAGCGTCCACATAAGCCTGAACATACCAGAGTACGGAGTCGAACATCTGAAAATACAAAACCCAGAAACCGGAATATAAAAAGATCATGAGAAGGAACTTCGCGTGATCGGCGAATTTAGCCGGTTCCGACTTGTCGATGAGGAAAAGAGAGGTAACCGTGATATAAATCACCGAGGCGATGATTCTTCCGAGCAGGTTGAGACCCGGAATAAACCAGATAAACGCGCCCACAGCCAGAACGGTCAGGAACGGCAGTGCCTGCGCAGAGGATTCCTTTGTGGCCGGTTTGGACGAGATGGCGATGATGATCAGGGCGATGATCATCAGTATCACCACAAAGAAAGGCAGAAAATTGCGTGAACCGGCTTCTTCCACGAGGTGATTGAGATCGCTTTTGTTCAGGAATCTGAGTTCTGGAATTTCATGCAGACCATGAAGGAGTTCATTTCGATTCAGGGGATACTCTTTGATCGACCGGATGACTATTCCATAACCTTTCTCATTTCGTGAAACATGAAAATAATCTTCCAGTAAAGGGTCTTCCCGAAGAGACACATAAAGGCGGCTCTCACATTTTTCCGTCCATTCCCGGACTTCTTCCGCGGTTGCCGTCTCAAAACCGGACAGATCCTGTATTTGCAGCAGCGCTTCAGAAATAAAATTTTGCAGAAGCCCCGGTTTGTAAAGAGTCAGGTGGGCCGTGGAATCTTGTGTCTTCTCAAGGATGAAGTCCGTTTTGCCCAGCATGTTGGGATTGACTTCAACGATAAGAGTCTGTTCTCCTCTTTCAATGCCGAGTTTGGGATATCGGTCCAATGAAGGATTATGGATGGAATATTTAAAAGCCGAGTACCCCGCAAGAAGCAGCAAGATTAAAACGATTACTATTTTCCGGAATGAGGATTTTTTCATCTGATAATAGATTAAAACGATGGGCGAGTAGATGATTTCGAAAGCATTCGCCAGTGTTTGAATCATATTGGCTTGAGAGCGTTTCTCGGCTTTTTGTTGTGTCCTGGAATCTTTGAAGAACAGAGCGGTCGGGATGAGCATGATGGCCGTTCCAATGGCCGACGCGATGATTACATAACTCGGATTGATGGCTTTTAGAAATGGTACGAGTATCAGCGGAAAAACAAAGGCGCCTAAATTAATCGACCAGTAGAAAATGCCAAAGCCGAGGGCGCTGTTTTCTTTGTCCGTGATCTTTGCGATGGTTCCGGATATGACGGGCTTAAAAAGACCGGCGCCGACGCCCACGATGACCAGAGCGGCAAATACGGCTCCGTAGGTCGATGCCTGACTGGTCAGAAAATAACCTCCGCCAAGCAGCGTGAACGCAACCATAAGCACACGGCGGTATCCGAATCGGTCGGCGACCGCGCCGGAGAGAATGGGAAGAAAGTATAAAAGAGGCTGTATCACTCCTTTGATGATTCCGACATTTTCTTTGGGGAAGCCCAGGACATCGACGAAGTAGACTGAAATAAAACTCATCATCCCATAGTAGGAGCCGCGTTCGAAAAATTCGAACAGCACTACGAGCCAAAAGAGCCCGGGAAATGATCCGATGCCCCTTTTCTTTCTTTCCTGGTCATTCATTTTTCTCTCTCCTCAGTTTGTCCCGGATTTCGTGCTGAAATAAGGGCGGTTGAAAAACAATAACAATTTTCAATGATAATAAAACTGGTCTTCGACAGTCATAGGTTAAAAATACAGATACTAAGCCATTGTGATTAATATGATTATAGTGCCTTTCTAAAAAGATGTCGTGTTACTATGAATTTTCTATATTCTGAATGCC
>Ga0209614_1000531_pt1 | contig 32878 bp, 31 predicted proteins | sample BlaSprsedimmetaG_FD_185484 | JGI IMG/M metagenome (GOLD analysis project Ga0209614, IMG submission 185484) | Hot spring sediment bacterial and archeal communities from California, USA to study Microbial Dark Matter (Phase II) - Blank Spring... ... | reverse complement strand
AGTTGGCTCAAGCCAGGCGCTCAAGGGATGGTCAAGCTGAAGGTACTGCGCTACAACAGTAAGTGGAACGACCACTGGGGATCACGGTTCGCCGAAGCAGCCTGATGTCTCAGTTTGAGATGCTTCCGTGACGGACCCGGGCACATCCGATGCGCGAACCGCTATCATCATCGGTGCCCCCGCAGCCGCTACGGATCGGACATCGATGACCGCTGACTCTCACGAAACGAACGGTATCGCACACGCTCCCGGGACTGTGGGGAGATGGGTCCTCGCGATCCGCCCCAAGACGCTCCCCGCGGCTGTTTCGAGTGTCGTGATCGGCACAGCTCTCGCCGCGAACGGCGGCGGCTTCTCGCCCGGTCCGGCGCTGGCGGCGTTCGCCGTGGCGTTGTTATTGCAGGTGGGAAGCAACCTCGCCAACGATGTCTACGACGCAGAGCGCGGGACCGACACCGAGGAAAGACTCGGCCCGACCCGCGTGACGCATACCGGGTTGCTCACCGCGTCGCAGGTCAAGACAGGCATGAAGGTGGTACTCGGCCTGGCGCTCGCGATCGGCCTGTATCTAACCTGGGTACGCGGACCGCTTGTGCTCGTGATCGGCGTTGCGGCCATCATCGCCGCCGTGGCGTACACCGGCGGACCGTACCCACTCGGCTACCACGGCCTTGGGGAGCTGTTCGTCTTCGTGTTCTTCGGGCTCACGGCGGTGGTGGGCACCTACTGGGTGCAGACCGGCACCACCACGCCGCTCGTATGGCTCATGGCGGTGCCTCCGGGCCTGATCATCACGGCGATCCTGGTGGTCAACAACTTGCGCGACATCGAACAGGACCGTGTCGCCGGGAAGCGCACGGTGGCCGTGCGGATAGGCGTGCGCGCCACCAGAGCCGAGTACGTGGCATGCCTCGCTGGAGCGTATCTCGTGGTGAGCGCTGCGGTGATCGCCAACGCGCTGCCACCCGCCACCCTCGCGATCTGGCTATCCGTACCCGTCGCCTGGCGCGCCACTCACATCGTCCTCACCACAGAAGGGCGTCCGCTCAACGTCGCGCTTGCGGCCACCGGCCAGAACGCGCTTGCGTTCAGCCTGCTCTTCGCGCTCGGCCTGCTCCTGGGCTAACCGCTAGGTCCCGGCGCGCCGCCAGCGCGTCGAGATCCGCTCGGCGACTTCGATCGCCTCGTACAGCAACACGCCCGCCAGCGCCATCGCCAGGATACCCGCGAACACACGCGGGTAGCCGATGCGACCCCAGGCATCCATGATGAACCAGCCGAGACCATCCGTGCCGGCGATCGACTCGGCAACGAAGAGCACCGCCACAGCGGTGCCGGTGCTGATGCGCAGGGCGGTGAAGATCTCCGGCAACGCGGCGGGGAACACGACGTGCCTCGCGATATCGAGCCGCGAAGCGCCGAGCGACCTTACCGACAGCACGGCGCCCTCCGGTACCGCGCGGGCAGCGTCCCGGGCGGTGAGGAGGATCTGGAAGAAGACGATCGCCGAGATGAGGACGACCTTGGAGACGTTCCCGAGCCCGAAGAACACGAGCAGCACGGGAAGGAAGACCACCTTCGGCACCGGGTATGTGAGGAAGATCAGCGGCGCGAAGATGCTGTCGGCGGTGACGGACCTTCCGATCGCAAGGCCGAGAGGGACCGCGAGCGCTGTTCCGACCGCCATCGACGCCACCACCCGCCAGAGCGACAGCGCCGCGTGCGGCACCAGTTCCGGCACCAGCGTGACGAACAACGGAAGCGCCTCGGCGGGCCCGGGCAACGCCGGTGAGCCAAGCAGCACGGCGAGCGCCTCCCAGCCCACGAGCAGCACGAGGACCGCGAGCGCATAGCCCGCCGGTCTGTTGAGGCCGCCCCCCATGTGGCCACCCCGGGATCGGTGTGGAGCGCACCCTCGGCCGCGAGGATCTCGCGCACCTCCGCGCACCGCTCGTGGAACGCAGGATCCTGCCGGTAGTCGCTCTCCCCCATCCCGGGGTTCTCGATCACACGTCCCACGCGACCGGGCGACGGCGACATCACGATGATGCGCTTGCCGGGAAAGACCGCCTCCTCGATCGAGTGGGTGACAAGCACCTGCGCGTGTCTCCGGCCGCGCCACAGACCGAGAAGCACGTCCTGCAGGTCCTCCCGCCTGAGAGCGTCGAGCGCCGATAGCGGCTCGTCCATGAGCAGCAGGTCCGCATCCAGGGCCACGGCCCGGGCCAGCGCGACACGCTGCCGCATCCCGCCCGAGAGCTCCCCGGGATAGGCATGCGCGAACTCGTCGAGTCCTACGCGCCGCAACGCCTCGCGTGCCCGCTCGCGTGCGACATGCGGGTCCGAGCCGCGAATCCGGAGGCCCAGCGCGGCGTTGTCCTCGGCAGTCTTCCACGGAAGCAGGCCATGGTCCTGGAGTATGAGCGAAGTGGCCGTGCGCGGGCCCGCCACAGGCCGCCCATCGACGCGGACGTCGCCCGCCGTGGGGACGAGCAGTCCGGCCGCCAGCAGGAGCAGCGAGGATTTCCCGCAGCCGCTCGGCCCTATCACGGACACGGGTTCGCCCAGAGCGACCTTCAGGGTGAGACCGTCGAGGGCCTGCACATGCCTGCCTCGACCGCCATAGGTGAGCGATACGCTGTCGAGCGCCAGGAACGTCATCTGCACGGACGCTACTCCCCGCCGTGAAGGTCGGACACGGTCACCCCGGATGTGAGGTAACCCCGCTCGTCCATCCAGTCGAGGACCGCCTGCACCTGCGTGGCGTCCGCCGGCGCAGCAAGCGGATAGCCGCTGACCTGGTAGGTCTCCGCCAGCGTCTCCGGGAGCCCGGCCTTATCGATGAGCGTGGACCGGTAGTCGTCCGGCGCGTCGTTGATGTCACTCACCGCTGCGTCCCACGCGCTCAGGAGCGCTGTCACCGACGCGGCTCCGGCCTCGGTCCGGGCGTATTCAGCACTCACCACGAGAACGCTCTGCGAGATGTTCGCCGATGCCGCGGTATCGTCTCCGCCAGACACCACCCTGGCGCCGCTCTGCTCGGCGAGACTGACGAACGGCTCGGGAAGCGACGCGGCGGCGAGCTGTCCGGACATCAGCAGCTGGTACCGCACCGGCATCTTGGGGACCTCTTCTTTGACGACGTCGTCAGGGTCGACCCCCGCGTCCTGCATCAGACGATCGAGCACGTATTCGGTGATCGTTCCCGCCGCGGTGCCTACCGCCGCGCCTTGGAGGTCGGCGATCGTCTCAGCGTCCGATCCCGGGGCGGCCACGATGGCGAACCGGCCCTGGGCGGTGTCCGAACCGAGCATGACCGTGGGGAATGATCACCGGCGTCCCCGCCGCATGCAGCTTGGCTGCGACGATGAGATCGGTCATCAACGCGTCAACGGTGCCTGCGGTGAACGCCGCCTGACATTCCTGCGCGCTCTGGAACGTCACGATCTCCACATCGAGGCCCTTCGGACGCGAAGTGCCCGCGCTCCTCGGCGACCCATAGCGGAAGGGAGTCCTGGGTGGCCAGCGTCCCGATGACGATCGCTGCCGACGCGACGCCCTCGGAGCCGCCGTCTGCGGGGGCCGCGGGGTATCGTTCTGCGCCGCACAGCCCACGAGCAGCAGGAGCGCGGCCATCATGGCGACGAGGAAACATCGGGTGATCGAACCATCGCGGATCATCGTGCACCGCTCTCCTTCTCGAGTGTGTCCACGCAGGAGCACCCAGTGTGCACCGGCGACGCGAGCGACGGAGAGCTAGGGATTCTCGGGGGTCTCCGGCGCCACGTAGTCGGGATCGCCCAGACAGTAGAAGTAGCCGTCCCGGGAGCCCACGTAGATGCGGCCCTGCCAGACGATCGGCGTCGACTCGAAGCTGCCTGCGGGGAAGCTCGCCACTTTCGTTACCGCTACCCGCCATTCGCGACCCTCGGCGTCGGTGAGATCCACTCCCTCTGTGGCATCGTATTCGATGCGGAACACGTTCATCGTGGCCCCGTACCCGCCCTGGATGATGTGATCGTCCACCATGATCGGGGTGGAGATACCGCCTCCCACGTACTCTTTGAAGACGAGCTTCGGCGTGGGCACGTCCTGCTCGCCGTGCGGCCCCGTGGCGGTGCCGTCGAGCTCGTCCTGCGAGACCACGTACAGATTGCCATCGATGGCGGTGAAGCAGGCAAGGGCAGGGCGTTGTGCGTCGGACCCATACGAGTCGTTCACCGCCACTGACCCGATGACGCCGCCCTGCCAGTCGGCAAGACCCCTGTTCTCCGTGGGGAAGAACCAGACCAGTGCCTCATCAGCGGGCCTCGAGGGATCGAGCTTCAGAACGCCGCCCTTGCCGGGGATGTACTGCCGCTCCACCGCCTGCAGGATGTGGCCGTCGGCGGTGGTGACGGGCGAGCCATCAAGATCGGAGCCGATCCAGTAGTCCCATACGACCGAGAGGTCGTCCTTGTCGAGGCCGTAGACGTGCCCTGCGCCGGATGCGAGGTAGAGCGTCTCCCCTATCACCGACGGTGAGCTCTCGAGCACGAGGTTGCCCCCGTGCGACGACGCCCGCTCGTCGCCAAGCAGCAGCTCTTCGTGCTTGATGACCGGCCACCGGTGACCGTCGCGCTCCTCCGTGGTGGTGGGGTCGACCGCATACACATGCCCCGTCTCGATCGCCACGTAGAGCGTGTCGCCGATCATGATGGGGCTCGAGTCGGCGTCACGGCTGTAGCTGCGGCTCCGGGGCGCAGTGAGCCGCCACAACTCCTCACCGGTCTCGAAGTCCACGCACCGGACAGGCGCGATCGATGGATCGGCGATGGAGCGCGGGAACCCTCGCCGGGAGCCGCAGACCACCGCGAGCTTGCCGGTGTCGGGCATGCGGAAGACGGTGGGGCTGCCCTTGATCACGTCGTCGAACTCGTACGCCCAGAGCTCCTCGCCCGTCTCGGCATCGATCTTCACCAGGTCGTGGTCGAACCCGCCGACGATGAGGTAGAGACGACCGTCGTCCCGCACAAGTGCCGGCTGGCCGGTCCAGCCGGTACCCGCCCACGTGACCGGACCGCTTGAGCTCGCCGTGCCGCCGGTCGTTCCGGAGCCGATCGCGGTACGCCAGATCACCGAGAGCTCCTCGGGTACCGGACCGATGCCGTAGAAGCGCCTCGTCTCATCGCCGAGGAACGTGGCTACCTTGATGCCGTCGGTGGTTGGATCCGGGCCGTCCGGCTCGGGCAACTCTATGGTGACCGTTGGCAGCACCGACTCGATTGCAGGCCGCTCGGGTGCTGGTGGCGCCACATCAGCGGCCTCGCACCCGGTGAGCGCGGCCACCCCCGCCAGGGCGACGACCACCCTGAGAACACCGAGCATATAGGCACGGCTCCGCACGAACGCCCCTTCCGTCCAACGTGATGGAACCGGTTTGCCGGCCCGGTCCTTATGAATCATACATCCCCGCACCGTCACGCTCGAACCCCCCCTGCAGCTCGATGCGTGGCGCTACCGGGGCCGCGGGCCACCCGGGCATGTTCGGCTGCGGAACGTATGCGGCCCCCTCGGCGCCCAGCGTCTCACGCAGCCGGGCGACCCGCCGCATCTCCGGGTCGTCCTCGGGAGCGAAACCGTAGCCGGCCCAGCAGAAGAACAGCTGCGAGTACGCGTCGCCCGCTGTCGGCACATGGTTGTCGCGCTCGAGAACGCGTTCGATGGCCCCCAGCATCGACCGCGGGTCCTTCAGGAGCATCATGCCCTCGGCGTCGGCCTTCTCAGCTGCGGTCCATGCGGCCTCGCGGTGGTACCACGACAGGACCTCGGTGACCACGACCGCAAAGCCGTACAGCACGAGCGAGCCCGCACGCCAGTCGGTCTCGCGACGCCTGCCCAGGGGCATCGTGGCCGAGTCCTCATAGCGCGCCGGCTCGTGACGCAGGTCGTAGTCGCGCATCGCCCAGATAGGCCCCATCAGCGCCGAGGAGGCCGTCGCCCACAACGTGTCCTGCGACACGACACGTGCGATCAGGTTCGCGAACACCGCACGCTGGTCGTCCACGCTGGTCTTCTCCAGCATCCCGCGTGTGACCCCGATGCGGACCTTCTCGATCGACCTGCCGAGCACGAACGCGTTCACGCCCTGCGTGTCGATCACGTAGAAGCGAGGGGTGCGCGGGAGCCCCGCCGCGATCGCCATGTCCCGCAGAGCGCTCTTGGTGGGCCGCAGCGTGCCGCCCTTGGGCATCTGCGCGCCGAGCTTGCGCAGCAGCCGCGTCTCAGCGTGCAGCAGACGCTCCACCGACCATGCCCAGGACGCGATCACCGATGCGACACCCAGGATGATCGCGACCACGGCAAGCACCTGCCGCCCTGACTCCGTGGTGACCGAGCGGGCGACATCGCCCGAGAAGACGGCCACCATGCCACCGCCGAACACCACCGCCACGGCGAGCGCGACGAACAGCGTGACGGCGGTCAGGGTGGTGAAGACCAGCATGAACGCGGCGAAACGGCGGCGATTCCGGGCGATGCGTTTCTGCAGCGGCTCGATCCGCGTCACCCGCACGCCTGATGCCACCGCATTGGCGAGCGTCGGGAATGGACGGCGGGCCATGAGGCCTACTTCTTGCGGGAGTCGAGTTCGGCCGCGAGGTCATCCAGGGTGAGACCCTCGCGCACCATCACCACGAGCAGGTGGTACGCGAGATCGGCGATCTCGTAGCGAAGATGTCCGGTGTCGCCATCCTTGGCGGCCATGATCACCTCGCCGGCTTCCTCGGCGATCTTCTTGAGGAGCGAGTCCTGCGGTCCTGACAACAGCCGTGTGGTGTAGCTTCCCTCCGGCAGGTCGCGCTTGCGCTCCTCGAGGACGCCGAAGAGCCCGTCGAGCGACCCGCCTATGGCCGACGCCCTGCCGGGAGCCGGGACCGCTGACACGCCTTCCTCGCCGAGCACGCGGTAGAAGCAACTCCGCTCACCCGTATGACACGCACCCGGGCCCACCTGGTCGACGGTCACGAGCAGACAGTCAGCGTCGCAGTCGTACCGGATCTCGCGGACGGCCTGCACGTGGCCCGAGCTCTCGCCCTTCTGCCAGTACTTCTGACGGGACCGGCTCCAGAACCACGTGTAGCCGGTCTCTACCGTCTTGGCGAGCGACTCGGCGTTCATGTACGCCACCATGAGCACCTCGCCGGTGCTCTCCTGCTGGATCACCGCGGGTATGAGCCCGTTGTCGTCGTACTTCATGTCCTCGATGCCGAGTATGTCTCGCTCTTTGTCCACAGATACCTCCGGGTCGGGTGACACACGTATTGTAGCGGGCCTGCGAGATGGTATATGCGCCGGATGGCCTACCGTGCCGCGGTACCGCCGGCGGCGTCTCCGTGGGGCGCACCGTCCATGCGCACCGCACGCTGATGGACCATCGTCCACCCGAACACCATTCCGATGGCCCAGGGCAGGCCCACCGACAGCGTGGCGCTCACCCACGATGCCACGCTCGACATCTCCGCAAGACCGCCGGTTGCCACCACCAGGGCAAGCGACCACTGGAAGCCGAACACAGACGCGACCCCCACCACGATCCCGGGCCACATGCGACGCGACACACCCACGGCCGCCGCAGTGCCGAGCGGCACCAGGAACCACCACGCGATAGCCAGGATCCGGCCGTCCACCGGGGTGATGAACCAGTCGTTGGTGTACGGAGCGAGAGCCGCCAGCCCCACGACCGCCGCCGGACAGAGGAGTCCGAGCACGAGTCCAAGAGCGGTCCTCAAGGAACGAGCCATCTCACTCACCTTCAGACGCACGTGTGACGCCATGCCATTTGCCATCCATCGTCTCGATCACTATCTCGAGCACGCTCGTGATCGCACGCTCCTCTGGTGGTATACCCTCACCCGTGCTCCCGTAGTGACGCATGATCACGTCGAGACCGTGCTGCTTCTCCTCGGCAGACTCCAGGAGGCGCGCCGTGCCGTATCCGATGACGCTGCGAAAGCGCGACGTGTAGCCGCACGGGCGGTCGGCGGGGATCACCTCGCCCTCATCGACCTCGAAGCACACGCGGGCTCCGCCGTCGATCGCCGTGATCCGACGGCCTTGCCGTGGTCCGTGAACGTAGATCCGCTCACCGTCGTACCCGAAGTTCACGGGTACCACGTACGGCTGCCCGCCTTCGATCAGGCCGAGCCGGCAAACCGCCGCACGGCGCAGGAGCGCCTCGCACTCCTCCGCGGGCATACGGTGGTCTTCCCGTCTCATCCGTCCTCCTGCCTGCCTACGGCTGTGCCGGAACCGCTGCCTACAGCCGCACCGGCACTCCCGCCGCGGCCATCGCTTCTTTCACCTCGCGGACGCTGAACTCGCCGAAGTGGAAGACGCTCGCTGCCAGCACGGCGTCCGCGTCGGCCTCCACCACCACCTCGGCGAAGTGGTCGAGCACACCGGCGCCGCCGCTCGCGATCACCGGGATGCTCACGCGTGAGGTGATCGCACGGGTCAGGGCGAGATCGAACCCGTCCTTGGTGCCGTCGCGGTCCATGCTGGTAAGGAGGACCTCCCCCGCACCGCGGCGCTCGACCTCCTCGGCCCATGCCACCGCGTCGATCCCGGTGTTGGTGCGGCCGCCGGCCACGAAGACCTCCCACCGCTCCGGGCGGGAGCCAGGGACACGACGCGCGTCGATCGCCACCACGATGCACTGTGACCCGTACACGCCCGCAGTGGAGGTGATCAGCGAGGGATCCGCCACTGCCGCCGAGTTGATCGCCGTCTTGTCCGCCCCCGCCGACAGCATCGCCCGGATGTCCGCGGCCGAGCGCATCCCCCCGCCGACGGTGTGCGGAATGAACACCTGCTCGGCGGTGCGCGCGGCCACCTCGAGCATCGACGGGCGCTCCTCGTGCGTGGCGGTGATGTCCAGGAACACGACCTCGTCGGCACCCTCCCGATCGTAGATCGCGGCGAGCTCCACGGGATCGCCCGCGTCGCGCAGGTCGACGAAGTTCACGCCTTTGACGACGCGGCCCTCATGGACGTCGAGGCAGGGTATGACGCGCTTGGTAAGCATCACGCCTCCCCGCGAGCGATGGCAAGCGCCCCTGAGAGATCGATCGTGCCCTCGTAGAGCGCACGGCCGATGATGACGCCCTCTGCAACCGCATCGCCGAGGGCCACGACCGCACGCACGTCATCGGATGTCGACATGCCGCCGCTCATTACCACCGGGAAGCCCGCCTGAGCCGCCACCGTGCGATAGGCATCCGCGTTGATGCCGGTGCCCATACCGTCGCGGCTGATGTCGGTGTACACGAGGTGCCGTATGCCGCGTCCCGTGAGCTCGGCCACGAGTTCGGCCGATGGCACGCCGGTGCCTTCCCGCCAGCCGGCGATCTTGACCTCGCCATCGCGCGCGTCCACACCAGCCACCACCGCGTCGCCGAACTCCGTGACCGCATCCGTCACGAACTGCTCGTCGGTCACGAGCTTGGTGCCGAGGACCATGCGCCTCGCCCCTGCATCCGCAAGGCGACGCATCGTATCCAGCGTGCGGATCCCGCCGCCGGTCTGCACGGCGAGCCCCGTCTCGCGCGCTATGCGCTCCACCACCGCGATGTTGCCCGGTACGCCGTCCCGCGCCCCATCCAGGTCCACCACATGCACCCACTCCGCGCCCTTCTCGGCGAACGAGCGGGCCTGGGCGACCGGGTCGTCGTTGTAGACGGTCACCGCGTCGTAGCGCCCCTGAGCGAGCCTCACCGCGCGCCCGTCCAGGATGTCTATGGCCGGGAACACGATCATCCGCGCACACGCTCCTCCACGATCTCGCCGAAGTTGCCGAGCAGACGCAACCCCATCGTCGACGACTTCTCCGGATGGAACTGCACCGCATACACGTCGCCCCGGCCCACGGCGGCTGTGAACGTGATCCCGTGCGTGGCGGCGCCGATCGTCCACGACGGGTCGTCGGGCCGCAGATGGTACGAGTGCACGAAGTAGAACGCTGTACCCTCGGGGATGCCGCTGAACAGGCGGCTCTCCCGCGGATACGACACGGTGTTCCAGCCGATGTGCGGGACCTTCACGCCGCCCGGGAGCCGCTCACAGGCGCCGGGCACCAACCCAAGGCCTTCCCACTCCCCGTCCTCGAGTCCCACGGTGGCCAGCAGCTGCATCCCCAGACATATGCCGAGGAACGGCACGCCCGCCGCGATCCGCTCGAGCAACACCTCGCGCAGCCCGCTGTCGCGCAACGTGGCGGCCGCATCGCGGAACGCGCCCACGCCGGGCAGGACGATGCCGTCAGCCGAGGCGACCACCGCGGGATCCGATGTCACCACGATGTCAGCGACGCCCGCGTGCGCGAAGCCCTTCTGCACGCTCCGCAGGTTCCCCATCCCGTAGTCGACGATAGCGATCATCGGCAGCCTCCGGTGGAGTCCCGAGTCAGGCAGGGGTCCATGCTCAGACAGTCCTCGCCGGGGGTCCGCGGCGCCTGCGGACGTTTCGCGTCCTCGGCACCTTCCCCGGCTGCGGAACTGCGCGCGTGATCCCTGCCTGACTCGGGACTCACAGCGACCCCTTGGTGGACGGCACACCGGTGACACGGGGGTCGATCTCCACGGCTTCGCGCAAGGCGCGCGCGAGCGCCTTGAAGGCGGCCTCGATGATGTGGTGCGCGTTCTCACCGGCGAACGCCATCACGTGCACGGTGATGCCCGCGTTGGCCGCGAGCGCGATCATGAACTCCTTGGCGAGCGTGGTGTCGAACGTCCCGATGATCTCGATGGGCACCTCCACGTCGTAGTGCAGCTGCCCTCTGCCGGAGATGTCGATGGCGGCGAGCACCATCGCCTCGTCCATCGGCACGAACGCCGATCCGAACCGGCGGATACCCGCGCGGTCGCCGAGCGCCGTGTCGATGGCCTGGCCGAGGCAGATGCCCACATCCTCCACGGTGTGATGCGCATCCACCGCCAAATCGCCCACGGCGTCCACCTCGAGGTCGAACAGCCCGTGACGCCCGAATGCGTCCAGCATGTGGTCGAAGAACGGCACGCCGGTGGCAACACTGGTGGCGCCTTCGCCGTCGAGCGACACGGTGACACCGATGTCGGTCTCCGAGGTCGATCGCCGGATCGTCGCTGTGCGTGTCATACCACTCACCGATCCTGTTCCAAATGCCTGTTGGCGGTCGCGTTCACCCCGAAGTGCCGTGATGCGTGCTTGCGGGCAAGGATCTCGTCCATCGCCTGGAGGAAGCGATCCACCTCCTCCTCAGTGCCCACCGTGATCCGGAGACAGTCCTCCAGACCCGGCGTGCGGGAGAGATCGCGAACCAGTATCGAGTGGTCGTGCAGTAGATCGCGCCAGATGGCCGCCGCCTGGTCCACGCGGAAGAGCACGAAGTTCGCCTCCGAGGGGAACACAGCCACCTCAGACATCTGGGCGAGTCCGTGCACGAGACGGTCGCGGTTGCGCATCGTCTCCCGCACGCCTGCCTCGAACACCATGCGCTCCCTGAATGCCAGCGAAGCGGCGATCTGCGTGAACCGGTTCACCGAATACGGTTGCCGGACCTTGGTGAGCTCGCGGATGACATCGGCCTGGGCGAGAAGGTATCCCGCACGCAGCCCGGCAAGCGAGAACGCCTTCGAGAACGTGCGCAGGATGACGAGGTTGGGATGACGCTCCATGTGCGGGCGCATCGTCTGCCGGCTGAACTCGAAATACGCCTCGTCCACGAGCACCATCGCGTCGGTGGCGTTGAGCAACTCGATCAGCAGGGTCTCGGCGGTCATCGTGCCTGTTGGGTTGTTGGGATTCGAGACCACCACGATATCCGGGTCCTGGTCGGCCACGGCCGCAAGGAGCGACTCGCCGTCGACCTCGAACTCCGCGTTGCGCGGAACCTCGACCACCCGTGTGCCGGTGACCCGCGCGTCGATCTCGTACATCGCGAACGTCGGCGGCATGTCGACGAGCTTCCTGCCAGGGCCTCCCCAGGCGAGGATGATGTCGAGGATGATCTCATCGCCGCCGTTGCCCACCAGCACGTTGGCCGCATCGAGTCCGTTCGCCTGCGCGATCAACTCACGGAGCCGTGTAGCCAGCGGATCGGGGTACCGGTTGAACGGGATGTCGAACCGCACGCGGTCGGCTAGCTTCTCAAGCACCTCCCCCGGAAGGTTCCGGGGATTCTCATTGGCCGAGAGGTTGATCTCCGCGCGGACGTCCTTGGCGTCATAGGCCACGAGATCGGCAAGCTCCGCACGCGGTGGGCGAAGGCGGTCCATCACGACTCATCCTCCACCCCGAAGACGGCCGCCAGGCGCAGGCCCACGGCAGCGGCGTGCGCCTCAAGCCCCTCGGCCTCGGCGATGGTCATGATCGTGGCGCCGTCGGCCTCGAGCGCCTGGAGCGAGTAGCTGAGAACCGACGACTTCTTCACGAAGTCGTCGACGGACAGCGGCGACGAGAACCGCGCCGTGCCGCCCGTGGGCAGCACGTGGTTGGGACCGGCCACGTAGTCTCCCACGCTCTCCGGCGTCCACGGGCCGAGGAAGATCGCTCCCGCGTTCCTGATCGAGCCGAGCAGCTCGAACGGCTCGGCCATCTGCACCTCGAGATGCTCCGGCGCAATCGTGTTCGCCGCATCCAGCGCCACGTCGATGTCGGGGCAGACGATGACGACGCCGTTGTCGGTGAGTGAGCGCTCGATCACGTCCGCCCGCGACGACGCGGCGAGAAGCTCCCTCAGGGCGAGTTCGACGCGCCCCGGCAGGTCCTCGTCGGTGGTGACCAGGTAGGTGGCGGCACGGGGATCGTGCTCCGCCTGCGCCATCAGGTCGATGGCCACGAACATCGGCTCGGCGGTCTCATCGGCGAGTATGAGCACTTCCGACGGGCCAGCGAGCATGTCTATCCCCACATCGCCCATCACGAGCTTCTTGGCTGCGGTCACATACGCGTTGCCCGGCCCCGTGATCTTGTCCACCCGCGGGATCGACGCCGTTCCGTACGCCAGTGCGGCGACCGCCTGCGCGCCGCCGACCTTGTAGATCTCGGTGAGGCCCGCCTCGGCGGCGGCAGCCAGCGTGTACGGGTTCACCCGGCCATCGGCGTCGGGCGGCACGACCATCGCGATCTCCTCCACGCCGGCCACGATCGCGGGAATCGCGTTCATGAGCACCGAAGAGGGGTAGCATGCCCGCCCTCCGGGCACGTAGATGCCCACGCGTGCGATCGGGTTGATCTGCTGGCCGAGCAGCACGCCGCCCTCCACGGTGGTGAACCAGCTCTGACGCACCTCGCGCTGGTGGAAGTCCTCGATCGCCAGGGCGGCCGTCGCGATGGCGGTACGGAACTCGTCGCCCACCTCGGCCACGGCGGCCTCGATCTCATCGTCGCTCACGCGGAGGTCGGTGAGCTCGGCCTTGTCGAACTGCGCCGTGTACTCGCGCAGCGCTTCGTCTCCCCGTCGGCGCACGTCGTCGATGATGCGCTGCGCGACGCCGAGAACCTCGATGTCGATGCCGCCTGTCCGTGGCACGTCGGCCGGATCGAGCCAGCGGCCACGCTCCAGGTCGATGCGACGCATCATCACGATCATCCTCTCCTAGTAGGCGCCGGATGCCGCGGCAAGGGCCGTGGCGAGGCCGGTCACGCGTTCACTGTCGGTCTTGAGGCTCACCGGGTTGGCCACGAACCGTGCCGTGGACGTAAACACGTCGTCGACGATCCTCAGACGGTTCTCCGCGAGCGTCCGCCCGGTCGCCGTGATGTCCACGACCTGGTCGGCCAGACCGATGAGTGGGGCCAGTTCGATATTGCCCGAAAGCTTGACGAGTTCCACCTGCAGCCCGCGTGCGGCATAGTGCGCCTCCGTCACGCGCGGGTACTTCGTGGCCACTCGGATCACGCCGAGGTGCCGGTAGATCTCGGCCACGCTACGCTCGGCGTCCTCCGGCTCGGCGACCACGAAGCGGCAGGCGCCGAAGCCCAGGTCCACCATCTCCACAACGTCGAGATCGGCCTCCACGAGCGTGTCCTTACCCGCCACGGCCACGTCGACGGCCCCATACGCCACGTACACCGGTATGTCAGTGGGCTTGCCGATGATGTACTCGATATCCCCCGCCCTGACCGTGAGCTGTCTGCCAGGGTCGCTGAGCCCTGTGGTGTCGCAGCCGGCGCGTTCGAGCAACGCCACCGACTCCGCATACAGCGACCCCTTGGGAAGCGCCATACGGATCATGCGTCCATCACGTCCACGACGCGCGATCATCCGGCATCACCTCCACGAGTCGCCCAGGTCTCGCGCGGTGGGGCGGGCAGCGGGTCGCCAAGCGGCGTCGCGCCTTCGCCCGTACGATCCACCCGCACGATGACCTCGCCGTCCACCTCCAGCGCCTCGAGTGCGCCGAACTCGTCCGCCTCACGGACCAGGCCTGCGCCCGAGCGCCCTGCAGCCAGTCGTACGCGCCAACCCGCTGAACGCAACCGCATGCCAGCGGCGAACACGTCATCCGGCATACGCCCTCCCACCACGGCGTCCAGCGGTGGGACGCGGGGAGTGCGCCCCTGCTCGGCGAGTGCGATCATCAGCCGTTCGAGCCCGAGCGCGAACCCGGCGGCTGGAGCCGGACGGCCGAACGTGGAGAGCAGACGGTCGTAACGACCGCCCCCGGCCAGCGGGAGTCCGAGACCCGGCGCGTACGCCTCGATCTGGAGGCCGGTGTAGTAGCCGAACGACCGCATGATTCCGAAATCCACCTGCACCCGGTCGCCGTAGCCAAGCTCATCGAGCGTCCGCCAAGTCTCACGCACCGCGCAGACAGCCTCCGCGCAACCGCACGCGAGGGTGAGCGCGGCGCATCGGTCGAGGGCGTCACGCCCGCCACGGATCCCGGGGAGTTCCACGAACGCGAGCGCAAGGTCCGGATCCAGGTCCTCTCGCCCGGCGAGCCGCCCGATCTCAACCAGGTTGCGCGACTGCGCCGCCGCCACCATGGCCTCGCGCCACTCGCGGGAGCCGCCAGCGCTCTCCAGCAGGCCCCGTAGGACCTCCGCCGTACCGAGTCCGATCGTGAACGACTCGAGACCCGCGGCTTCCAGCGCGGCGATGAGCAGCAGCACGACCTCAGTGTCGGCCGCGGGGCCCGCCACACCGATGAGCTCGACGCCCACCTGGGTGAACTGCCGGGCCTGCCCCCGGAGCGATGCGTGCTCCCTGAAGACCTCGGTGGCGTATCTGATGCGGTGTGGGCCGGGTGTGCCGGCAAGCCGCGAGGCGGCCACGCGCGCGATGGGCACCGTCATCTCGGGACGCAGTGCGAGAAGAGCGCCGTCGAGGTCGAAGAGGCGGAACGCGGAACGCTCGAGCTCACCGGGGATACCGCTCGCGAGCGTGGCCGACTGCTCGACCACCGGTGTCTCCACCGGCTCGTACCCCCATGAGGAGAACACCGCCGATATATCGCCGGCCACGATCTCCCGCTCACGGGCCTCCTGGAACAGAACGTCCCTGAACCCACGCGGCGTGACAGGCTTCACAGGCTGCTCGGGGTCAAGCGGCTCCATTCCTGGTCCTCCTCCCACGATCGATGGGCGTACTTTATCACAGTAGAGTGATACAGCAACGAAGTACCCACGCGGCAGACGGGGCGTCAACCGCCGCGTTCGAGCCGGAATCAGGCCTCCCGGACGGCTTCTGCCCCCAGCAACTCCTTGAGCTCCGCATGCAATCCCGCCGAGGAAGCATCCACCCGATGTTCTTCCCCCATCTTGAGCTGCTTCGTCCCGTTGCCCGTGAGCAGTTGCACCACCACGCTGTCGCGACCCGGATACCGTGCGAGGATCTCCTTGAACCGCGAGCCGTTGCCGTTGCCGAGTTCCTCGATCGGCGCGCGCACCACCAGCGTGCCCGGAGGCCGCTCGAACCTCCCGTCGGCCGAGAGGGACTCCACCTCGTGCGCGATCAGCTTGAGCCCGCGGTCGGATCGCTCCACCTTGGCCCGCATCCGCACCACGGTATCCACGCCGATCACGTCACGGTACTTGTCGTAGGTCTGCGGGAAGAGCACGCCCTCCATCGACCCCTCGAGATCCTCAAGCCTGAACGTGGCCATAAGCTTGCCGGCCTTCGTGGCCATGCGGTCGAAAGCGGAGACGATACCGGCGAACCAGCCGCTCTGGCCATCGCGGAACTCCTCGGACTGTCCGAGGGACAGCGTGCGCGCCTGCTCGATCAGGCCGCGGATCTCCGACAGCGGATGGTCGGACACATAGATGCCGAGCATCTCCTTCTCGAACGCGAGCTTCATGCCCTTGTCCCACTCGTCGCCGTTGGGCGGCTCGATGCTGTCGTCCATGCCATGCTCCTCGGCTCCGAACAGGTCGAACATCGAGGTCTGCCCGCAGTCGGCGTCGCGCTGACGCTTGATCGCGCCCTCCACGCACTGGTCCATCATCGAGAGGAGATGCTTGCGCGTGTATCCCGTGGAGTCGAACGCGCCCGCCTTGATGAGCGCCTCGAGCGTCTTCTTGTTGGCCTGGCGCATGTCCACGCGGTCGCAGAAGTCGTTGAGCGAGACGAACGGTCCGTTCGCTTTGCGCTCGGCCACGATGGTCTCGACGACACCCTCGCCCACGTTCCTGATGCCCGCGAGCCCGAAACGGATGCCGTCTTCGACCGCCGTGAAGTCCTTGCCCGAGGAGTTCACGTCGGGTGGTAGCACTTTGATCCCCGCCTGGTTACAGGCCGCGATGTAGCGCACGATCGTCTCGCTCTTGCCCGTGTAGCTGGTGAGCACCGCGGCCATGTACTCGAGCGGGTAGTGCGCCTTGAGATAGGCGGTCTGATACGAGACGAGGCCGTACGCGGCGGCGTGACTCTTGTTGAACGCGTACTCGCCGAACTTGCGCATGTCAGCCCACACACGCTGCGCCACCTTGAGGTCGTAGCCGCGCTCCGCGGCGCCGGACATGAACTCCGGTTCGAGCGCGTCGACGATCTCCATCTTCTTCTTGCCCATGCCCTTGCGGAGCTTGTCCGCCTTGGCCGCCGAGAAGCCGCCCATCTCCATGGTGATGCGCATCGCCTGTTCCTGATAGACGATGGCGCCGTAGGTCTCCTCGAGGATGCGCTTGATGCGCTCGTCGTAGTACGTGATGGCGGCACGGCCGTGCTTGCGGGCGATGAAATCCGGGATGGAATCCATCGGGCCAGGACGGTACAGCGCCACCACGGCGACCAGGTCAGCGAAGCGCGTGGGCTTCAAGTCGCGCAGCACGCGCTTCATGCCCGGCGACTCCACCTGGAACACGCCGTCGGTGTCGGCGCGTTGCAGGAGCTTCCACGTCTTCGGGTCGTCCATCGGGATCGTATCGAGATCGATCGTCGCCCCGTGGTGTTCCTCGATGGCCGCAACCGCCTTGGCGAGCACGGTGAGCGTCCTTAGGCCGAGGAAGTCCATCTTGAGCAGACCGAGGTCGGCGATGACCGTGCCCTCGTACTGCGTGATGACCGAACCGCCCTTGGTGTCGAGCTTGACCGGGGTGTAGTAGTGCAGCGGGTCACGGCAGATCACCACCGCGGCTGCGTGGATACCTTCGCCGCGTACCACGTTCTCGAGCGAAAGCGCCGAATCGATGATGCGCTTGGTATCCACATCGCTGTTGTACGCGTCGCGCAGATCGGGATCATCACGCAACGCGATGCTGAGGTCCGAGAGCGCCTTGTCGTCGTCGCCCTTGCGGTCGATGCGCTCGGGGACGAGCTTGGCCACCTTGTCGGGGATCGAGTACGGATAGCCGAGGACCCGCCCCGCGTCACGGATGGCGGCGCGCGCCTTCATGGTGGAATACGTGATCACCTGCGCGACCTTGTCCTCGCCGTACTTCTGGCGCACGTACTCGATGACCTCGCCTCGCCGCTCGTCATCGAAGTCGATGTCGATATCGGGCATCTCGGTGCGCTCGGGGTTGAGGAACCGCTCGAACAGCAGCCCGTGTTCCAATGGATCGAGGTTGGTGATGCCCAGCGCGTAGCTGATGATCGAACCTGCGGCCGATCCACGGCCCGGCCCGACGCCGATGTTGTTGGCCTTCGCCCACTTCACGAAGTCCGCCACGATCAGGAAGTACGCCGAGAGGCCCTTCGAGGTGATTACCTCGAGTTCCGTCTCGAGCCGCTCCATCGGCTCCATCGGCACGGGGGCGCCGTAGCGCTGCTCGAGGCCCTCGATGCACTCGGCACGCAGATGGTCGTCTTCCGAACGGCCCTGCGGCGTCTCAAAGACCGGCAGGATGATCTTGCCGAACTCGAGTGAGATATCGCACCTGGCAGCCACGTCCACCGTGTTGGCGAGCGCCTCCGGATACTCGGGCAGAGCGGCAGCCATCTCATCGTAGCTCTTGAGATAGAACTGATCCGAGGAGAACCGCATCCGCGCGCGGTCGTCCACTGTGGAACCCGTGCCGATGCAGAGCAGCAGGTCCTGCGCCACATGGTCCTCGGCCATCACATAGTGGATGTCGTTGGTGGCCACGAGCCCGATACCCATCTCGGCACCCATCCGGGCGATCTCGGCGTTTAGCTCCTTCTGCGTCACGCCGTTGTCCGCGGTGATCCCTTGCTCCTGGATCTCGAGATAGAAGTCGTCACCGAACAGGCGGGCGTACGTCTCGGCCCAGCGATGCGCCGCGGCCAGATCGCCCTGCTCGATCGATTTGCTCACGATGCCGCTCATGCATGCCGAGGTGCAGACGATGCCCTCGTGGTATTCCTCCAGGAGCGAAAGGTCCACGCGCGGCTTGTAGTAGAAACCATTGACCGACGCCTCGCTGGCGATGGCCATCAGATTGTGGTAACCCACCTCGTTCTTCGCGAGCAGGAGGAGGTGGTAGAGAGCGGGTTTGCCCTCGCGTTTGGTGCGCGACTCGGGCGTGAAGTACGCCTCGCAGCCGATGATCGGCTTGATGCCGCCCTTCTTGGCCGTGCGGTAGAACTCCACTGCCCCGTACATCGCGCCGTGGTCGGTGAGGGCGAGCGTGTCCTGGCCGACCTCGATGGCGCGGTCCACGAGACGCGAGATCCGCGCATGCCCGTCAAGCAGCGAGTACTCCGAGTGCGTATGGAGGTGGACGAAGCCCGACATGTCCTACGCCTCGCCGCCTTCCGCGGACGGGCCCAGCCGGTCGATGACGGTGGGGTAACCCCCGGCGCCATAGTTGAGGCTGCGGTTGACGCGGCTGATCGTGGTGGACGACGCGCCGGTGATCTCCTGTATGCGGGTGTAGTGTTCGCCCGCGTGCAGCATGCGCGCCACGGCAAGGCGCTGCGCCATGTCCTGGATCTCGCGGATGGTGGCCACGTCGAGCAGGAACGCATACCGCTCGTCATCATCCTCGAGCACGCCGAAGGCGGCCAGCAGGGCCTCTACCTCGGCCGTGCGAAGGCGTTCTGAAGACAACGTGCGATCCCCCTTCGGCGGGCCGGTGCGCAAGATGGTGTGTCCATACTAGCACCCGGACGCGACATGATGGGGTACGAGAGACCAGCCGGCACTGGTTTCCGATGGGCGGTCGGCAGAGGACTCAGCCGATCAGACGCACGCCCTCCAACCGTCCGTGAGCGCGCCTGTCGGCAGAGACGAGCGGGCACCCCAGACGATCGGCAAGCGCCGGAGCCGCGGCATCGTAGAGAGTGCAGCCCAGGTGGTTCGCATACCGCAGGGTCTCCCGGAAGAGCGCCTCGTCGGAACCGGCGACGACCAGACCGGCCGCGCACACCTCCTCCCACACGCGGCGCGCGTCGCCCAGACCGAAGATCCGGCGCGCGACGTCGACGACCTCGAACGGAAAGACGGAGGGGACCACCAGCCGGACAGAGGCCTCACCCAAGCGGGAGATGAGCCCACGCGCGTCATCCGAGCCCCGCTCATCCTTGAACCACTTGACCCCCACGGAGGCGTCGAGAACGAACAGGTCCCCGGTCACCGCGACGCCTCCTCATCGAGAGCGCCACGCGCCTCCCGCAGGATGTCGAGTGTGGAGCGGGCATCCTGAGGAACACGACCGCGCAGCTCGTCGAGGATAGAGAGGGTGCGGTCGGCCGCCTCACGTCTGCGCACCGACTCCCGTGCCATCGCCCGATCGCTCACGTACAGCTCCGCAGCCTCCCTCACGACCTGGCTTCTGGAGACGCCCTCGGCCTCGGATATCTCGTCGATGGCCAGCACGAGACCCTCGGGCAAAGAGATGGTGATCTTGTCTACCGGCATCGGTCATACCTTCCGTTCATACTGAACGGTATGATACTCCCGCCGTCGCGCTGTGACAACAGGGTCGGTGACTACACCACGCGGTTGACGAGGCTGCCGATCCCGCCGACCTTGATCTCCACCACATCGCCGGCGCGCATCGGCCCCACCCCGGATGGGGTACCTGTGAGCACCACATCACCAGGCAGCAAGGTCATCACGTGGCTCACGAAGCTCACGAGCTCGTAGGGGTCGAAGATCATGTCCGAGGTGGAGGTCGACTGGCGAAGCTCCCCGTTCACGTAGCTCTCGAGCGTAGTGTCGCACGGGTCGATGTCGGTCTCCACCCAGGGGCCGAGCGGGCAGAACGAGTCGAAGCCCTTGGCGCGGGTCCACTGACCGTCCTTACGTTGGTGGGCCCTGCTGGTCACGTCGTTGGCGCACGTGCAGCCGAGCACGCACGTCCGCGCCTGTTCGGGCGTCACGTTGTGCGTACGGCGACCTATCACGAGCGCCAACTCGGCCTCGTAGTCCACGGTCTCCACGCCCTCGGGGATGCGTATCTCGGCTCCGTGCCCCGTGACGGAGGTCGGCGGCTTGAGGAAGATCACCGGTTCGTCGAGAAGGTCGTGCCCCATCTCGGTCGCGTGGGCACGGTAGTTGAGACCCGCGCACACGATCTTCGTGGGCACGGTGGGAGCAAGCAGCTGGGCGTGCGGGAGCGGTACGATGCCCTCCGGCTCCCAGGCGGAGAACGGCTCGTCGGAGATGAGCGTCACCGTGCTCACGTCGGCAAGACCGTATCGGACGTCCTGCTCGTGGAACAACCGAACGACGCGCATACGCACCCCGTTTCCTCGCAAGTCCGCCGTGCGGGGTGATCGCCGGAGATCCCCCTTACCCTGTGTCGTTTTTCCACATGCCCACCTGCGATTCCTGCTCGCGCGGGCCAACGACTTCAGGCAGATTCAGGGACGGCCTCGGACGCGGGCAGTGCCGCGCGGCCACGGTCGATCGAGCCGGCCGTGCGGATGCTGCCGAGCGCGGCAAGCGCCACCAGCACGCCTCCCGCGATCAGCGTCTCCTGTATGCCAAGCGTCACAGCCAGCGTGGGCACGAAGGCCAGCGGCAGCAACTCGCCTGCGGTGCGGTGCCATTGCAGCGTGCCCACCACACGACCCACATACTCGTGCGGCGAGTCGAGATGCACCAGCGTGCGCAGCAAGGGCTCGGTGGCGCCTATGAACAGTCCCCAGGCGAACGCGCCGGGCGCGATCCAGAACAGGTCGGCCGATCCCACGTAGAGCATCGAGCCGAGCCCGGACAGCACGGAGAAGAAAGCCAGCCCCCGGGCCGACACGACCTTCACCGGCAGACGCGGCAGAAGCGCCGCACCGCACACGAGCCCCAGGCCGAAAACCGTGTTCATGTAGCCGAGCCACTCCACCCCCACGCCTACCACGTCGCGGTAGAACAGCGACTCCAGCGCCTGGAACGCGCCGAAGCCGAACCACACCGCGGTGCCGAGCAGGATGAAGTAGCGGAGCGAGCGGGTGGTGTAGGCAAGCCGAACGCCGTCGGTGAACTCGCGCCATGCGTTGCCCGAGACATGCTCGCGCGGCGTCTCATCGATGCGCGTCATCCATGCGGAGACGGCAGCGAAGACGGCGGCGACCGCCATCACCCAGAACACCGAGTGGATGCCGAACCACGTCTCGATGAGGGCTCCCACCGTAGGGCCGAGCACGAACCCCACGGAGCTGCCGCCCTCGATGTAGGCGTTGGCGCGCTCCAGCTCCTCGCGCCCCTCGGTGATGTAGGGCGCGAACGACGCGCCAGCGGTCCACGTGGGGATGCCGAAGAGCGAGAAGATCGCCGAGCCCACCACGAAGAGCGGCAGCGTGGGAGCGACCATCATCCACAGGACCGGCGGGATGGAGCCGATCTCGGCCCAGATCATGACCTTCCGCGGCCCGAAACGGTCGATCAGCACACCTGCGGTGAACGACCCCACGATAGCGGCGAGCCCGTTGATGAGCGACATGATGGCGAGCTGCTTGGGGGACGTGTCGAACACGTACGCGGCCACGCCCATCGTGCCGATGAACCACACCGCGGTGCCACCGAGACGGGATATGAATCGCGCCGCCACGACGAACGCGAGATTACGGTTGGAGCGAAGCACAGGCAGTCCTTCACAGCGTTGCCCCGCGGTTGCGGAGGCGCGTGGATATACGAAAGCCGTTCGGGAGTATACGCCTACGGGCCCCGAAGGGCATCAGGCGTCAGCGAGACGTCACGCTGCGCGGCATCGAGCGGCTACTCCGTGCGGATGCGCGGGTGGGCCAGGCCGAACTCGATCGAGTCGACGAGCGCCTCCCACGACGCCTCGATGATGTTCTCCGAGACGCCCACGGTGCCCCACGTCTTCTCGCCGTCGCTCGACTCGATGAGCACACGCGTCACCGCACCCGTGCCCTTCTTCTCATCAAGCACGCGCACCTTGAAGTCCGTGAGCTCGATCGCGTCGAGCGCCGGGTAGAACCGGCCGATCGCCCGTCGCAAGGCTCCGTCGAGGGCGTTCACAGGACCGTTGCCCTCGGCCGTGGCGATGAACCGTTCGTCCCCCACGTGGATCTTGATGGTGGCCTCGGTCATCACCCTGCCGTCCTCACGCTTCTCCATGATGCAGCGGAAGCTCTCCAGGAGGAAGAACGGCTCGTAGGTGCCCAGCTCCTTCTTGAGCAGCACCTCGAGCGTGGCGTCGGCGGCCTCGAACATGTACCCGCGGTGCTCCAGCTCCTTGATGCCATCGAGCACACGGGTGGCGGTCGTCTGATCGCCGGTGAGGTCGATGCCGAGTTCGAGGGCCTTCATCGTGAGCGACGCCCGGCCGGCGAGCTCGCTCACCACCACACGCGCGAGGTTCCCCACTGCGGACGGGTCGATATGCTCGTACGCTTCGGGCAGCCGGGCTGCGGCGCTCGCGTGCACGCCGCCCTTGTGGGCGAACGCGCTCGCGCCCACGTACGGCTGGTGGGGGTTGGGCGTGACGTTGGCGGTCTCGGCGACGAAGTGCGAGACCTCGGTGAGCAGCATCAGCTGCTCGCGCGTGATGCAGGTGTCGTCCATCTTGAGCACGAGCGCAGGGATGATCGCGAAGAGGTCGGCGTTGCCCGCACGTTCGCCATAGCCATTGGCGGTGCCCTGCACGTGCGTGCAGCCCGCATCGACCGCCACAAGAGAGTTGGCTACCGCACATGCGGCGTCGTTGTGAGCGTGGATACCGAGCGTGACGCCGGGAAGCGCCTCGGCCACCTCGCGCACCACCCGGGCAACGACATGCGGGAGGGTGCCGCCGTTCGTGTCGCAGAGCACCACTCCGCTGGCGCCCGCCTCTGCGGCGGCCCGGCAGACCTCGATCGCGTACGCGGGATCCGCAGCGTAGCCGTCGAAGAAGTGCTCGGCATCGAAGAAGACCGCGCGGCCGGCTCCCACGAGGAACGCCACGCTGTCGCGCACCATGCGGACGTTCTCCTCCAGCGTGGCATGCAGGGTCTCGGTGACATGGAGGCCCCGTGCCTTGCCGAAGATGCACAGCGCCTCGCAGCCCGTGTCGAGCAGGGCGCGGAGTCCGCCGTCCGTCTCGGCCGCCCCGTTCTTGCGGCAGGTGGCGCCGAACGCGGTGATCACGGCGTTCTCGAGTGCCAGACCGCGGGCCCGCTCGAAGAACTCGAGGTCCTTGGGATTCGAGCCGGGGAACCCGCCCTCGATGTAGTGCACGCCAAGGGCGTCAAGCCGCTGCGCGATGCGCAGCTTGTCGTCCACCGAGAGCGACATGCCCTCACGCTGGGTGCCGTCGCGGAGCGTGGTGTCGTAGAGGGTGACCATCCGGGCGCCGTCCTTCCCCTGCTCGCCCTGAGCGTTTTGAAGCCCCATTGTAGCGAACAGGGCCGACGAGCGGTGGCTATCGGCGCCGATGCGCGATACGTGCGTCAGTGCTCGAGGGTGCAGACCTCATCGGATATCGCTCCCGCCGGGAATGCGAGCTCCATGGTATCGGGGCAGGTGGGGCCGGCGATCTTGAACGACTGGCTGCAGATCGTGTAGGTGACCCACCCCTCGCGGTCGGATGCCGCACCGGCATCAGTCGGCCGCGCAGGGCCGGCCGCTGCATCGGCGCAGGCGACCTGCATGTACTCCTTCCACACCTGAGCGGGAAAGCTGCCACCCGTGACACGTATCCCGTATACGTCCTCCATCGGGACCTGGGCCTGCGGGTAGCCCACCCATACGGCAGTGCTCAGGTCGCCCGAGTAGCCCACCAGCCAGGCATCGCTCCACGACTGCGACGTACCGGTCTTGACCGCACCCCACCGTCCGATGTTGGCGGTGCTGCCGGTGCCGCGCGTATACACCTGGTTGAGCGCGCTGGCGAGGGTCGTGGCAACGTCCTCGGAAACGGCGCGGCTCCCCGTGCGCTCGGGCGCGTACACGAGCTCGCCCTCGCTGTCGGTGACCTTGCTGATGCCCGATGGCGCAACGGCGATGCCCCCGCTGGCGATCGTCCCGAACGCGGAGGCCATCTCCAAGGGCGACACGCCCTGGGAGAGACCGCCGAGCGCGATCGCCGGGTCGGAGTTGACCTCTGAAGTGATGCCCATACGGTGCGCCACGTCCACGACCTTGTCTGCGCCCACCGCCATGATCAGCCGCGCATAGACCGTGTTGATCGACCATGTGGTGGCCATCTCAAGCGTGTACGTGCCGCTGGTGATCGCGTTCTCGTAGTTCTCCACGTGCCACACACCGTCTTTCACCGGGGTGGAGAACGGGGTGGCCTCCCAGGTGGAGTCGAGCGTGTAGCCCTCCTCGAGCGCGGCCGCAAGCACGAACGGCTTGAACGCGGAGCCCGTCTGCCGCCGGCCCTGGGTGGCGAGATCGAACTGCTCCGCGGAGAAGTCGCGACCGCCCACCACGGCCACCACCGACCCATCGCGCCACCGCACCGAGGCTACCGCCACCTCCGGGTCGGTCTCGGCCGGGAGCACCGCCCGGGCCGCAGCCTCTGCTGCGCGCTGCGCCTCGGGATCGAGTGTGGTGTGGATACGCAGCCCGCCGCGGTACAGCCGCTCGGAACCGAGGACCTCAAGCAGGTCGCGGCGCACGTACTCCACGAAGTACGGCGCGAACTGCGGCTGCGCCATAGCGGCCTCGTCCCTCAGGCCGAGCGGCTCGGCTGTGGCGTCGGCCGCCTCTCCGGCCGTGATGTACCCCTGGTCGCGCATCTCACGCAACACCAGGTTCCGCCTCTCGAGCGCGCTGGACGGGTTGGTGAAAGGGTCGTAGCGCGTTGGTGACTGGATGCATCCCGCGATGAGCGCCGACTGCGCGAGCGTGAGATCGCGTGCGTCGGAGCCGAAGAAGCGCTGTGCGGCGCTCTCCGCACCGTACGCGCCGTGTCCGAAGTACACCATGTTGAGGTAGGCGCCGAGCACGTCGTCCTTGTCGGCCTGGCTCTCGAGCTGCAGCGCGAGAAGCGCCTCCTCGATCTTGCGCCTGACGGTGCGCTCGCCGTCGGTGAACAGGAGCTTCACCGTCTGCTGGGTGATGGTGGAGCCCCCTTGCCGGACCTCACCGGCGGCGGTGTTCACCGATAGCGCACGGGCGATCGCCTGCATGTCCACACCCGAATGCTCGTAGAACCGGCGGTCCTCGATGGCCACGACGGCATCCTTGAGCGTCTGCGGGAGCGAGTCGCCGGGCACCACCGTGCGGTCCTCGGCGTCGTGCCATTCGGCCAGCACGCTGCCGTCGGCGGCGTACACGATCGACGTCTGCGCCAACTGGATCGCATCGGGATTGGCGGCAAGATCCGGTAGCCTCGTGGACAGGTGCCAGAGATAGCCCGCGAAGGCAAGCAGCAGCACCAGGACGACCGCAAGGACGCCTGACGCCCAGCCGAGTATCCTGACGAGCCCTGGCTTCCCCACGGCGGCCGTCTACACGCGCTCGAGCCACTCCTCGTACGCCGGGTCCTGGCCCCGGACCGCCGAGAAGTACGTCTTCTGAAGGTCGAGGGTCACCGGACCGGCGTCGCCGATCACGTGGCCGTCGACCGAGCGCACCGGCACGACCTCGGCGGCGGTGCCGGTCATGAAGATCTCATCGGCCATGTACAGGTCCGTGCGCACGAGGGACTCCTCGAGCACGGGGTAGTCGAGGTCGTCGGCGATCACCATGATCGAGTCGCGTGTGATGCCCTCCAGGATGCCGTCGGAGACGGGCGGGGTGGAGATCACGCCGTCGCGCACGATGAAGAGGTTCTCTCCGGTGCCTTCGCACACGTGGCCGGCCTCGTTGAGCATGATGCCCTCCGCATAGCCGTGGCGGTTGGCCTCGATCTTGGCGAAGCCGGAGTTGAGGTAGCTCGCCGAAGACTTGATGCCCGGCGGTATCGCATTGATGCTGCGCTGCCGCCAGGAGGAGATGCCCACGTCGACGCCGTGCACCAGCGCCTCCTCGCCCAGGTACGACTCCCAAGGCCACACGGCGATGGAGACCTGCACGGGAGAGTTGATCGGGTCCACGCCCATGAAGCCGTACCCGCGAACGGCCAGCGGGCGTATGTAGCACGCGGGGAGGTCGTTCTCGCGGATGGTGGTCTTGACCGCTTCCACCATCTCATCCACCGAGTAGCCGAGGTCCATGAAGAGCATCTTGGCCGAGCGCTCGAAACGCTGCATATGATCGGTGAGCCGAAAGACCGCCGGACCGTCGTCGGTGGCGTAGCACCGGATGCCCTCGAAGACACCGGTACCGTAGTGCAGCGCGTGGGTGAGTACGTGGACCTTGGCGTCCGCCCAGGGCACGAGTTCGCCATCCATCCAGATGAATTCCACCTCGGGCAGTGCCATGACGTCTCCCCTCCGCGTGCGACCGTGTATCGGGATAGTGTAGCGCAGAGAACCGACAGCGGGGTGCCTCTAGCGCAGTTATGCCAACCATTGACGGAGTTCGTTCAGAAGGGGCGGGATGATACTACCGGGGGCGTCCAGCGCCGCCCCGGAGCACACGCCTGAGCAGTCCCGGCCGCGACGCGAGCACGATCCAGCCGAGCGCCACACCCCACCAGAGCGTGGCCACGCGCGTGACGATGGTGGCGCCGGATGCGGCCGCGACAGGCATGTCGGCCGCCACGAGGATGCCGGCCATCGAGGCTTCCGTGAGACCGATGCCGCCGGGCAGGAAGGAGAACGCGCCCGCGATCGTTGCCACCGCGTAGACGGAGACGCCTACGAGCGCACCGAGCACGTCGAAGCCGAACGCCTGGAGGCAGAGGGCGAACCCGACCCCCTCCAGACCCCACGCCACCACGGAGGCCGGCACCGACCACACGAGCACGCGCCAGTGGAGCGCTCGCCGCAAGGTGTCGGTGATCGCCTCGGCCGAGGCCTCATGTCTGCGCGCCCGCTCACGGCTACGCACGATACGCAGTGCGAGACCGTGGAACCACGACGAACCGGCGAGCGCAGATCCTCCGCCCACGACGGCGATACCGAGCACGAGCGTCCAGGCGGCTCCGCCGAGCGCCCAGAGGCCGCCGAGGGCGAGAAGGCAGACCGCGATCAGATCGGCCACCCGCTCGGCAAAGACGAGCGTGACCCCGCGCGTCATCCGCATCCCGGCGATCTCGCGGGCAAGCCAGGGCTTCACGACCTCGCCGACCCTGCCGGGGGTCACGGTCATCGCCTGCCCGGAGACCTGGAGGTAGAGCGCGTCGCGCAACGGCACCCGATGGCCCGCCACACGCATGAGCGCCCCCCACCGCACCGAGCGCACCACGAAACCGATCGCTCCCAGCATCAGCATCCACACGAGCACGAGCGGATCGAAACCGCGGAGCGCGCGGGCCACCTCGGGGACGTCGCTCACCACCACGAGCACCGCCGAGACGACACCGCTTCCGATCGCGGCGGCGATGAGCCCGCGGAGGATACGGCGGGGACCGCCCTGCATGACGTTACCCCCGCAGCCGCTCCACCACGAGATCGCCCATCGCGGTGGTGCCGACCGTCTTCTGTGGCAGCGTGGTACCGTCGGCGATGTCGCGCGTGCGCCAACCGTCGGCAAGCACGCCCTCGATCGCCGCAGCCAGCGCATCGGCCGCGTCGTGCATCGAGAAGCTGTAGCGCAGCATCAGCTCCACGGAGAGCAGCATCGCCAGCGGATTGGCGATCCCCTGCCCGGCGATGTCAGGCGCGCTCCCGTGGCTCGGCTCGTAGAGCGCGGTGCCGTCGCCGAGCGACGCGCTCGCGAGCATGCCGAGCGAGCCGGTGAGCATCGACGCTTCGTCGGACAGGATGTCGCCGAACATGTTCTCGGTCACCATCACATCGAACTGCGCGGGGGTTCGGATGAGCTGCATGGCGGTGTTGTCGACGAGCTGGTCGAGAAGCTCCACATCGGCGAACTCGGCCTCGTGCAGGCGGTGGACGACCTCACGCCACAGGCGGCTCGATTCGAGCACGTTGGCCTTGTCCACCGAGTGCACCCGGCCGCGCCGCGTACGCGCTGCCTCGAAGGCCGTGCGCGCGATCCGCTCGATCTCGAACTCGCGATAGTCGAGTGTGTCGTAGGCGCGCATGCCAGGGCCGCCGCCGGTGGCCGCGCCCTCCACGCCAGTCTCGCGAGCGCGGGCGCCAAAGTACAGGCCGCCGGTGAGCTCGCGGACGATGAGCATGTCCACACCCTCGAGGTACTCGGGCTTGAGGCTCGAGGCGTCGCGCAGGGCGTCGAAGATCTTCACCGGCCGCAAGTTTGCGAACAGCCCGAGCCCCTTACGGATACCGAGGAGGCCCTGCTCCGGACGCGGCTTGGCCGGGTCGGTGGTGTCCCACTTGGGCCCGCCGATGGCGGCGAGCAGAACCGCATCGGCAGCGTGAGCGGCCTCGAGGGTCGCCTCAGGGAGGGCGGTGCCGGTCTTGTCGATGGCGATTCCGCCAAGGAGCGCCTCGGTGAACTCGAACGTGACGCCGTGGAGTTCGCCGATGACGCCGAGCACCTTGACGGCCTCAGCGGTGATCTCAGGGCCGATGCCGTCGCCGGGCAACAGGCAGATGCGGTAGGTGGTCATCGCGCCACCTTCTTCTTAGCGGCCTCCACGAGTCCGCCGCCTTCGATGATGTCCTTGATGAAGGGCGGGAACGGCTGCGCGGTGAACGTGGCGCCCGTCGTCTCGTTGGTGATGATGCCGGCATCGGCGTCAACGGTCACACGGTCGCCGTCGGAGATGCCCTCAACGGCCTCCGGGGCCTCCATGATCGGCAAGCCGGTGTTGATGGCGTTGCGATAGAAGATGCGCGCGAAGCTCCCCGCGATCACCACCGAGACCCCCGCCGCCTTGATGGCGATCGGCGCATGTTCGCGGCTCGAGCCGCAGCCGAAGTTCTCGTCGGCCACGAGGATGTCGCCGGGTTCGACCTTCTTCACGAAGCCGGGATCGAGGTCCTCCATGCAGTGAAGCGCCAACTCGTCCGGGTCGCTCGTGTTCAGGTAGCGCGCGGGGATGATCACATCGGTATCGATGTCGCGGCCGTACCGGTGAGCGGTGCCTGAGAACTTCATGGGATCGCCTCTCGAGAGAGCGGACAGCGCAGAGCAGGATTCTACCATTGGAGGAGATGATGCTGCGCGCTCGGGCGGTGCGCTACCCGTTGAAGTCGTGGCAGAGGTCGCACATGGGACCCTCATGCTGGCTGTGGCAGGTGTTGCACGCCGAGTCCGGAGACAGCCGCTTGTGCTCCTCCTTGAAGCTCGGCGGGTGGTTGCTCCATAACCCATGACACTTGTAGCAGTCGGCATCGGTGTGGCACTGCTCGAAGCACTGCTCTTTCAGGTCGAATCCCGAGTAGCGGGGATGCGTGCGAAGGAACTCCTCGGAGTGCGGCATGCGGATACCATGACACGCATCGCACGACTCCATCGAGTGGCACCCCTCACAGTCGCTTCGGGTGATCGTGGCCGTGCCGTAGATCCGATCGGCCGCCAGACCCGACGCAGCGCTCGTGTCCTTCGCATGGCAGGTGGAGCATTCGGCACTGGCTGTCTCGGCGTCGTGACAGGCGAGGCAGACCGACATCCCCACCAGCGCCGCCATGTCGGCGTGGTGCCCGGAGCGATGACAGTCGGCGCACGCGTAGCCCGCCTCCAGCGGCTCAGCGTGCGACATCATCACGCCGGTCTCGTCGTTTCGGACGACGCCTTCAGCCAGGCGCCCGTGGCACGCCACGCACCGCCGCGAGGGCACGTCCGCGGTGTACGCCGAGGAACCGAGACCGTAGTGTGCGGCGATGTCGAGACCCCGGCGCAGCGCATTGGATGGCAACGCCCAGGCGTCCTCATGACACCGCACACACGCGGTGTCCGCGTGGGTACCGCTGCGGTCGACTGGCCGCACATCGGTGTGGCACGACAGGCAGTACGAGCTCTGAGCCGTGCCCGCGTATGCCGAGGCGAGCGCCAGTGCGATGCCCGCGAGGATGATCCACGTGACCCCGCGCTCACCGCGTGCAGCCCGACTTGAGGTGGGCGCCGAATCAACGCCCACCCGCTCCCCCGACCCCAGCGCGCTCTCCCGGGCAGGCTCCTGCTCCCTTTCACGCCTCCGCCGTGCGCCCGGCAACATCACGATGATCGCAACCAGCACGATGATCAGCACCAGGAGCACCGCGGCGGCCATGAGGAACACCGCAGCCGTGAGATTGCTTGTGGGGTCGGCGATGATGTCCAGCGCCGCTGAGACGAGCGATGTGATCTGGATGTCCATCAGTCACCCGCCCTGGGCGGCTGCGCCGCGTTACCGGGGTGCACGTGGCGCACGTGGCAGGCAACGCACTCGTCGGTATCGTGACAACGCGTGCATGTCGGATCCTCCACGCCGCCGGCGATCGACGAATGCTCGGGCAGGAACCCGACGGGATGCGGCATCTCCACTCCGTGGCAGGGGGTGCAGAGCGTGTCTGCGTCGTGGCATGCCGTGCACACGGACAGGCCCTGAGCGGCCTCGTCTCCGTGCGACTGGCCGAATCCGGGCGGATGGGGCAGCGCCGTACCGTGACAGCGCACGCAGTAGTCGGACGGGTGGCATACGCCACACGAACGCAGACTGCCGAGCCCGTGCGTCTGCGACCACTGCGAACCGTGGGTCACCTGCCACGGGCCGCGCTCAAGTCGCTCGTGCTGCGTGTGGGCCGAGTGGCAGACGTCGCACTCGAGAGTGGCCTTCTCGGCTTGGTGGCAGGCGGTACACGACTCCATCTTGTAGGTGCGCCGGACCCGTACCGTATCGCCGTGCGCCGCGTCCCCGTGGCAGTCGATGCACGGTGAACCGGTCGCGCATGCCGGATGCAGCACTCTGATGCCGTCACGGTCTGTCACCTCTTCGATGTCTGAAGCGTGACACGAAGCGCAGCCGTCGTCGGCCACGCCCTCACCCGGGCCCGTGACCTCCTCAGCGCCCGCAACCGCCGCCGGCAGCATGCGGGTGACGACCCGCCCGGCCATACCCATACGATCGGCGGACGTGGGCGCGTGGCATGCGGTGCACCTCATGGAGGCGTGCTCGCTCTGCGCGAGCGCACCCGCATACGAGCGCATCGCGTGACAGCTACCGCACAGCCCGGAGGAGCCGGCAGCAGCAGCGACCGACACGAACGCGGCAAGCAGGAGCGCCGCCGAGACGATGCCGGCGATCGTGGGTGTACGACGAGTGTGCAGGATGACCCTCCAAGGAAGCCCGGAGATGGATGCACCGGCCGACTCAGTGAGCGAGCATAGCATGAGGAAGCGTGCGGCGGCCTCAGAGCGAAGAACGGGCTCCGGGGGATCCCCCGGAGCCCGCCCACGTGCATGTTGCGTGCGTGGAATCGACTAGAAGCCGATACCAACACCCGTAAGGCCGTCTGCGCCAACGTGGCACTTCAGGCAGACGCCGTCTTCCGTGGCAAACTCGGCATCTGTTGCCGTGTCGTTCACGTAGTTTGACGACATCATGAAGCGAGCGCCAGCGGTGAGGTGCGGGAAGTTGTCCGCAGGGGTACCAGCACCGCCGTCATGGCAGCTGGTGCAGTACGCAGACGAGGCGTACGCGACCTGAGTCGTAGGAACTGAAACGTGGGTGCCCGGATTATACGCATCGACACCGGCCGTCATGATGTGCGAGTTGTAGGGCCCACCAATACCCATGCTACCCGACACGTCGCCATCCGTATCGCTCAGGGCATACGTATCCACGAAGTACGGGTGGCACTGCGTGCAGTACGCACTCAAAGCGCCGTCACGGCTGCCATTGGCGAGATCCCAGTCTACTGGGACGCCCGCCTGGACGACCATGTCGGCCCTGAGGATCTTCTGGGACAGATCGGCCTGGTCCACCGTGTTCGCACCGTGCACGGCGTGACACTGAGTACAGTCGTTGCTGTGGTTGAACTCCGTATCCGACTGGTGGTTCGCCGGATCCTCGTTGTACACGGTAACGCTGGAAACGGCAGTGGTTGACACATGGCAGTAGTCACACGCGTTACCCACGGTGGCGCCCAGCAGCACCTCGCCGTCGCTAG
>Ga0209614_1000530_pt1 | contig 32920 bp, 44 predicted proteins | sample BlaSprsedimmetaG_FD_185484 | JGI IMG/M metagenome (GOLD analysis project Ga0209614, IMG submission 185484) | Hot spring sediment bacterial and archeal communities from California, USA to study Microbial Dark Matter (Phase II) - Blank Spring... ... | reverse complement strand
CTTTGTCGCTGGCCGATTTTTCCGCCTGCCGCTGGGCATTGTGCAGTTGCAGTTCATGTTTCTGCAGTTTTTTCAGCAGGCTGTCGGTCGCTTCCTGCAGGTCCCTTTCCTTGAGTTCGATGGCGGCTATTAGCAGTCAGATGAACTAAAAAACTTTTGCAGATGAACTAAAAAACTTTTTTGGCACAGAATTTGCTTAAAAATAAAACTGGCTCAGAAATTGCAAGTCTCTGTTTCATGGTGCAATAATGAATTGGCATAGTTTTTGTATATTAAACCAGTCCCGGCCTAACTTGTTGCGGCCAGCATCCCCGGCACCCGCATCTCCTCCGGCTTGTTCTTGTCATCCCAGAAGGCCGGTCCGCCGAAGTCCCTGACCGCGTTGTAATAGCTCATGGCCCGGTAGCGCCGGAGCGCCTTGAGCGGGGCGAAGTTGATGGAATCCGCCTCGATGATCCGGATCAGGTTGTTGAGAAAGGCCCGGTCCGCCTCCTCGCGGTCCTGCTCGGTCCTGCCCACGTGGTACATGTAATCATGAATATTGCATGCCTCGACAATGGACAGGCCCCACATGGTATCGGGGACCTTGAACCCCTTCCGGGCGCCGCAGCCGTTGCAGATCTCGGCCTTGGCTGCCGGCGACAGCTGCCAGTATTCGGCAGGGGCAAAGAGCAGGGCCTTGGTCATCTTCCCTTATTCAACTGCTCCAGGAACCAGGGCCGGCTCGAAGATTTCCGCGGTCGACTGGTCCAGGGTGACGATATTGCCTTCCCCGGTGCCGTGCAGTTCAACCGGGTTGTAGGTCGAGCCGTCGCCTATTGTCACGTCCCCGGCCCGCTCCAGAGCTGTATCCATCGTTTTCCAGAGCGCTCCAACGCCCAGGCCGAATTTGACCGTCTCGCCGCCAACCGTGATGGCCTTATCCTGGACATCGTATTCATCCCGGCCATAGTACAGAGCAGCAACGGACTCATGCGGGTCCACGCTGGAGATGGCGAAAATCATCGCCGATGACTGCCCTTGCTTGTATGCGGCCAGGTCCGCGCTTTCCCCTGGCCTCGGTTGGGCCATCCGCTCCAGGGCCTGGATGGATTGCTGCCGGCCCAGTTCGACCTTGTCCACCACACCCTTGACGGTATCGCCATAGACCGCATACTTGCTGACATTCACCTCTTCTTCGACGACCCTGCCGTCGGGATATTTCGTCACCTTCTTCCCTGTCGGAGCGCAGCCGACCATGACCCCGAACAAAGCAGCCGCCAGCACCCGCGAAATCAACCTTTTCATTTCCGTCCCTTCTCTGTTTTTCCTGATATGATGTCCTTGAACCCCCGCCCCGGGATCTTCTCAACCTCCTCCAAGGTCGCGGCCCGTTTCAGGTCGAACAGCCGCGCGCGCTTCTCCTTGACCATCGCCTTCCGGCCGGCAACCATGGTTTTGAGCAGCTCTTCCGCCTCCGCCAGCGGCAAAACCCGCTCAATCCCGTCCACGTCCGCCACCTCGCACTCCTCTTTCTCCAGCAGCCGGGCGAACCGGATCTCCCGGTCCAACTCCATCATGGTCTCTTCCCCGCCGGGAAACAGGGTCCCGGCCGCTGGGATCGGCTCCCGGCTGTCCCGGTCGAATTCTGCAAACACCTCCTGCCGCTTGGCATCTCGTGCGCGGTCCAGCAGTTCCAGATCTGTAAACCGTGGAGCAGGTGCGTTTCCTTTTCCGACCCAGGCCAGATACTCACGCCAATCCCGATTACGGTCGTCCTCGGGGATGAATGCATTGTCACTGGTCCGTATCACTCCATCCTCAGCCTGTCTATACATGGTGCAACCCCCTACATCCTCGCATCGGCAACATATTGATAGATGATTACGTTCGTATCGTTGGCGGGTGAACTCAGGACAACGGTCGAAAATCCGCAATCTCCTATGGATGCTATCAAACTCACCGCGTAATCGGAACTTGTCGACCCGTTCCGAACATAACCCGAATTCCCGGTCGCTGGACTATACAGAGTTACCGTTGGCACGGATCGCATGGTTGCGGGAAAACTAATCGGAGTGCTGATATACGCGTCTGTTGAAGGAACCCGCGTTGCTCTCGAGCCTGCCCATAATGCCCCGGGCTTGAACCCCTGTCGATACGATTTGCAGTAGTACCTCTGGCACCGCAGCAGCTCATCAATATTGGCCCGGAACGGAAACTCCGCCGGGATCAGGTCCGCGCCGCCGTACAGGCCGGTAACGGCAATGTAGTTGCCGATCGTCGTTTCCCAGTCCGCGGCGACGGTTGCGGAGAAAAATTCGCCGGCCTGCCACTCGTCGAGGGTGTCCGTCGCCTTGGCCCCGATCGCGGCCACGCCGATGTACATTGCCAGGCCGGCGCCGGTAGCGCCGGCAACCACCTTGCTGGCCGGAAGAGGGACCATCATGGGCACGACCTGCACCGCATCCGCCGTGATATAGGCAAAGGTGGTAACGTAGGAGTTGCTCCCGTCGCCGCTGACCAGGGCTACGGAATACGTGCCGGTCACATTCCCTTTAAATTTGAACGCAAACGCCAGATACCTGTCGGCTACAACCTGGCAGTTCTTGTACTCGACAAACGTTTTGATGCCGTGGCCGTACTCGTTGCTTGCCAGTGTGTCGGCGGTGGTGACCGTCAACTTCGCCGCCATGCCGAACCCGCCGAAACCCTCCACCCGCTGGGCATCGACCACCGCCCCGTGGTTGGCCCCGTGGCAGAGGAACATGTCGAGAAAATATTTGGTGGTCGTGGTAACAGACACCGCCGACCCCTCGTTCTCCTGGTCTATGGCCATGTCCCCGTTGATGAAGATATTGTCCATGGCGGGCGCGGCATCATTAGCCATGGGCCGCAGGCCGCCGATCCGCACCACCGACGTATCATCAGTGTCCACCACGGCCAGGGGAATATACCCGCCGGCCGGCGGGTCAGGGCTGGCGTCGACCGTGCCGGACTGATCAACGTAGATATAATTCAGGGACGATGCCGCTAAAACCACGGAGTCAGCCGCTATCTCGTGCCTCACCCCGGCCAGAACACAGACAATCAGGGCAACGTCGGCATTGAGTCCGCCGCCGTCCGTCACCTCCCCGCCGATAATGATCCGATTGCGGGACAGCAGACCGCCGGCCAGAAAATCATCAATCTTCTCGTTGTCATGCCACTCGTCATCCCAGTTGAAGTCGCCGGCGGCCGGCATGCGCTTTTTAAGCCTGTTCGTGTATGTATTTGGCATGGCGTCACCCTACGCGGAAAACGTTATAATCCAGGTCATGGTCAGGGAGTCCGACGCCCCCTTGTTTTTGACCGGGAAGACGGACCGGCACAGCATGGTCCCGGCCGAGGCGGAATTGAAGATCCCGGCTTCGGTGATCGCCCCTGTCCCCTCTCCGGCCGCCCAGTCGGCAATATAGGTTACCTGTCTGGCCCCGGGATCACCTGTGCCCTGCGTTTTGCTGGCCAATTCCTTGCGGGACAGCTCTGTCTGCAGGGCGGTATCCGATGCCAGGACAGCGTTTGTGCCGGTGCCGATGGCCATGTGCGACATCGCCGCCTCGCCGGCGTCGGACATCTGATCGGCCACGTGATTGCGGCCAGTTGTCACCACCAGGTTGTCATGCCAGACATTCTCTTTAATCCTGCCGTGCCGGTCCCTGATGAGAAAATGCACCTTGCCTGAAATTTTCATGTCATCCTTCATGTGTTGCTCCTCAGTTTTTGCCACCATGTCGTCATGCCAGACATCCTCTTTGATTTTGCCATGCCGGTCCCTGATGAGAAAATGTACCCCTTCTGAAATTTTTACATTATCTTTCATGTCTTGCTCCTAATGCCCAAGCGGAACATTGCCGAATCCGTCTGCAATCGTCCCCGGAGAGCCAAAACCGGTGCTCGCCGCCAGCAGATCGTCCAGGGAAACCTGGTCCGCCAGGTTTACGCCCATGTGCGCATGGTATTCGTCCGACAGATATGTCTCATCGACCGCCGACTGATACCAGTCAACCACGCTGCCGAACGGCACCAGGCCGAACTGGCCGGAGCCAAAGCCGATCGCAAATTTGGCGTCCAGTTGATCAATTATATTGATGGTATCCTCGAGCTTACATGCCCAGTCCATGCCGACTGCATCCTCGATGGGGACGGTATCTTGCAGCAGTGGCGCGATGCTCCAGACCACAGCCAGCTCATCCTCAATCATCTGCTCATCCGCCAGTCCTGTCCCGCTCACGATAAACAGCTCATCGCCGCACAGCATGTTTTCCGACAGGTCGCCCGATTTGCCGATATTGACATTGAGACTGTCAAAAATCAGGACCGTGTCGTCAATGGTGTGCTCAAGCAGGATGTACCGCAAGCACTCCCCGACGAGCCGCAGATGGTTGATCCTTTTCGATTTGCCCGAGCCGAACGCCCGGTTGACCGAACGCAGCACCATGGGCACGCCGCGCATCTTGTGGAAGCCGCCGCTGGTCAGGGCGATGACGTCCTCTTTCTCCAGCTCGATCTGCTCCAGGTAGGCATTGAACTCGTAAAACGTGCTGGGCCAGGCCCCCACAGTGACATAATAATTTGCCAGGGACGCGGCCATGGCATCGGAGCGAACCAGGTCGAACAGGAAATCATCCGGCCGCTCCCGCCGGCCGTGCAGACTGATGGACTGCTGGTCCTGCCGCACCACCACAGACTGGTATTGCTTATCCTCGGCAAAGCGGTCGATGCGGTAAAATAGTTCGACGCGGTTGACCAGGTCCTGCACGCTTTGACGTGTAGCGGTGATGGATCGCAGCTGGTAGTTGGCCGGACCCAGCTCCTTGACAACAGACTGCTGGATAGCGGTCCGGCGAATTGCCAGCTTGGCGCGGCCGCCGCTCCAGAACAACCGCGACCGACTCTGTCTGCAGACCTTTTTGATCGCCTCCTGCACGGTCAGGTCCCCGTCGATCACCCCGTCGATGCCGTAACTGTTGGCGGCATACCATGCGGCGCAGGCGTTAAAGGATGGCCAGTCAATAAATGACAATGATCCCGCTTTACTGAACAGAGCGTAAATGACCCCATCCGGCCTTTTCCATCCTTCCCCGACAACCGTGGCCGTGACCTCGTCGCTGTAAACCTTTTCCCGCTTCCGGTACTCGATCTCGAAGGTCACCCAGGGGATAAAAATCTTGACGCTCTCGGAATGAACGTTTTTGTAGCGGATCTCGATGTTTCGATTGGCAAACCACGACCAGGACGGTGAAATAAAGTCGCTGATATCAAACCGATCGATAATGGTGCGGGACGGCGTGCTCTTGGCCAAAAACGCGATGGACCGGTTTTCGGTCGCCAGGTCGTTGACCTGACCGGGCTGGGAGATATAGGAGTTGACGCCGGTCAGGTTGCTCGCTACGGTCTTGACCCGGGCTGCGTAGGAGATGACCGGGGTCCGGTAATAGACCGTGATGTTGCTGTTGTTGACGTATAAAGCGGTACGTACCTTTACCCAGTAGTTCTGCGGATTTGAGATATAGCCCCAGCCGCCGCCGCTGATGGTGATGTTGCCGGCGGCACCGGTCAGGGGATCGAAGTTGTCCAGCACAATGGTGCCCCCGAACTCGGTGATCAGCTCGATGAAGTCGATCCTGGCCGTGCCCCCGCCTCGAACTGTGCTGACGTTGAAGCTGATCATGGAGCTGAGCGCCTCCGGCTCCAGGCCGTTGAACCACACATACGTCTCTTTAACCGTGCCGTAGGCCCCGTTGGAGCTGATGCCGTGACTGAAGTCGGCCGGCGTGCCGTTGGCGGTCCGGCCGGCGGTGGCCCCGGTGTTGTGCGGGTGCTGCGGGTCGGCGGTTCCCAGGCCCGGGTCCTTGGAGCCGTGCGGATGGTCGATGTCCACCTCGGCCTCTATGTCCGGCACGTCATCCGCGGACGGCCGCGCCAGCCGCCCGACCACGCCGATGCCCTCGATCCACACCTCGGCGTAATCGTTGAAATACCTGTTGGTCTCCCAGTGATGCACCACCAGGTAGGCGGTGACCACCAGTCCCGGATCAGGGCCGATGTCGGCGACAGTATGCAGCGCCAGGGTCGGGTAGGCTTCCGTGATCATGGCGCTGGAGGAGGTCTTGTCCTCGTCATAGGCCCAGTGCGGCTGATAGGCGCTGTTCATGAAATAATTGACGCTGAATTTGTACATCTCCATCGTGACCGCCGTGGCCGCGAACTGATACGAATAGGGCTTCTGGTTGAAAATGATGCCGGGGTAGGAGCCGGATAGGTTTATCCGGTAGGTCCCGGCCGGCGCCGGATGGCCGGCCACCTTGACATTGGTGATGGACGTTATCGGCGCCTGGCCGACCGTGTAGGTGTGATCGGTGATGTACTGGAACACCTCGCAGTTGTCCGGATGGCTCCCCTTCTCCGTGCCGTCCCAGCCCCGGACGCTGACGTAAAAAATCTTGTCGGACCGGGAGCTGTACTGGATCTTCTCGTCCTCGATCTGCAGTCTTCCCCATGCCGGAAACTGCGCGAGCGACTCGTTGCACTCGATGGTGGTGGAGGTTTTGGCGATCGACCCCTTCAGTGTCGCCCTGGGCGGCGTTTTCAGGCACAGGGTGGGGCACTCGCCGGCTGAGCCGAAAATCATGGGGATGGCCCGGCCGACATGCTCCGACAGAGCATAGGGCCACAGGTCGGTGGTCACCGTTGGCCCGCAGCGGCCTGTATAGCGCATATTGACCGACACCAGGTCCAGGGTCAGCAGCCGGGAGCGCTCATCAAATTTGATCGGGTCCTGGACCACGAACCGGTCCAGCAGCAGCTTGTCGGCGTCCGCCAGCCCGGCGAACCACTGGTACAGCAGCACCTCGACATTCTCCGGGTCCTCCTGCAGGAAATATCCGGAAAACGGCTTGCTGCCGCCGTTCCACAGGGTGACCGCCATCTGCCGGACCTCGCTGGAGAATTCGTCCTCAGCCCCGGCCGCGTCCTCCAGCCTTCCCCAGTCCTCGACCAGGGGCAGATAGGTCTTGCCGCCCAGGGTGATCTCCTGGTCGGAAACATAGACATTGCCGGCTATCGGGAACTGGAAAACCAGCAGCTGCCTGGGCTTCCGGCTGGCGGCATTCTTGGCCAGGGCGAAGGCGGTGGTCAGGTCCGTTCGCATCAGATCACCTCCAGCAGCAGCTCCCCGGCAAACCGCTGGTGGGCGGTCTCCTGGAAGTCCAGCGGGTTGGTCAGCATGCGCACGGTCATCGAAACCCCGTCCTCATCGTAATAGATAAAACTGTTCAGCGCCCCGGCGGCCATGGTGTCGTACCAGGCGCACAGGGCGTCGTAATCGGCCTGCGGCAGGTTGCGGAATATCAGCCGCCGGGTTTTGATATCAATTCCCAGCTCCTCGATCTGCAGCGAGCCGCCGGCCGTGCGGTCCGTAACCTGCAATTTTTCGTGCGGCTTGGCCACCGGAAAGCGGATGCCCCGCGAAAACTGGAGTTCGTTGCCTCCAAGAATAAACTTCGGCGCCGCCATCAGACCCTTCCCTGACGCCGTTTTGTCTCTTCGGCGATGGCCACCACGTCAGAGCGGCTCACCTGCTGGTTGACGTTGATCACGGTATTGGCGGTGTACGTATCCCCGGCCCCGGACCAGCCGGCCTGAGCGCCCCCTCCGCCCCCGGCCGCCGGCGCGGAATCGCCACCTCCGGCCCCGACAGATCCGGCAGACGCTTCCCGCAGGGCATAGATCCTCGCGATCAGCTGGTCCAGGCCCTGCATGGCGGCTGACCCGTCAAAGGTGGCGACCAGGCCGATCTGCGAGCCATCCAGCGCAGCCGCTTCAGCCGCTATCTGCCCGAGCTTGTCGGAAGCCTCCTGCTGTATAGCGTTGAACTGGTCAACCAGGGTGCTGCTCTGGGCCTGAAGGTTGTCCATATAGACCCCGGCCATTTCCTGGCCCTCGGTCCACGCCTTTTCGCTCAGCTTACCGAGTTCGTCATACAGCCACTGCTCCACGGCGAGCGTGTCCTCCCCTGCTTTTTGCCAGTTGGATGCTTTCTTGACGAGCTTGTCGGCTTCCTGCTCAAAATACCTGTCTCCGCCGATGCCGGCCTCGCGGTACATCTCCTCGGTGGCCCGCTTCTGTTCATCGGCTCGTTTTTTGGCCTCGTCGATCAGCTGCTTCTGCTGATCGGACAGTTTCTGCTCGGCTTCGGCCAGCCGGTCTGTCCCGGCGGCGGCATTGTCCATGGCTGTCCCGATGCCGCCGATACTGTCGCCTGTTTCAGCGGCAGCATCCTTGACCGCAACCCAGGTTGCCGTCAGATCATCGAACCGCAGCCGGCCCTGCTCGACTGCCGTGTCCAGCTCCTCCATGTTTCTGACCTGCACCCCTGTTGCCTGCGAGATCTCGGCAAACCTGTCGTTGAGAGCTGCGGTCGCGCGGTTCAGCCGGTCCGTTTCGTCGGCGATGGCCTTGACGTGGCCGTGCATGGCCAGCCATTCCCCGGCCTTGTAGGCCAGGAAAAAAGCGGTCAGACCGATCTGGGCCGCGGCCATTGCCGTGCCCAGGGAGACCGTGGCGGTGGTCAGTGTGCCGACTGAAACGGTAAGCGCCCTGATTCCGGTGACCAGGGTAGCAGCGCCGGCTGCAACCTTGGGCAGCACCAGGTTGATCGCCGCCAGGCCGGCGATGACATCCATGTTTTTTATCAGCCACCCGAATGCCTTGCCCAACCCGCGGATCAGCGGCTCCAGCTTGGCCGCCTCTTTGGCCAGCTGGACCACCTTATCAACCATTCCGCCGACGGCGGCAATCAATTCTTCCTTGTGATCGCGCAGGTACCGGGTCGCGGACTGCAAAGCTTCACGGGCGTCCTGCTCGTACCGCCGGAAAAAGTCGATCTTGATGCCCTCGATGACCGACTGAAACCCCTTGACATCACCGGTCAGATTGTCACGCATGATATCGGCCAGGGTCTTGGTGGCCCCGGAGGCGTCATGCAGCTTGTCGATATATTCCCGCAGCGCCCCGCGGCTCATGCCTGTCAGGGCCAGCATGGCACGTCCTGATCGCTCGTCGAAAATATCCATGATCTCGGCGGCGGTTGCCCCGCGATCCTGCAGCAGCTCGACGGCGTCGACGATATCCCTGGTCGATCCATCCGCCCTGGTCGCCGAGACATTGTATTTCTCGAAGACGCCCGAGACCTTGCCGAACGCCTGGGCGAGCTGGGTGCCGGCCATGGAACCCTGAATGCCGGCATTGCCCAGCATGCCGATCAGCCCGGAGAGGGTTTCGATCTGCACCCCGTATCCGGCGGCCACCGGGGCGGCGTATTTGAATGACTCGGCCATCATCCGCATATCGGTGTTGCTGGTAGTAATGGTGGACACCATCACATCGTTGACCCGTCCGAGATCCTCGACCTCAAGGCGCATGGCGGTCAGGGCGTTGGAGGCGATATCGGCCGCCTCGCCCAGTTCGATCTTGCCGGCGGTGGCCAGGTCGAGCACCCCGGGCAGGGCCTTGATCGACTGTTCCGCCTTGAATCCGGCCATGGACAGGTACTTCAACCCCTCACCTGCCTGGGATGCGCTCCATTCCGTGGTCTCGCCCAGCTGTTTGGCGATGCGGTCCATGGCCTCGAACTCTTCCGCCGTGGCTCTGGATACGCCCTTGACCTCGGCCATGGTCGAATCGTACTGCATGCCGGTCCTGACCGCGCTGAGCAGTCCGGCGGACAGGGCAGCTGCTCCGGCGGCGGCGGCGGCAAGAGCCTTTATCGTCAGGCTCTCCAGGGTCCTGCCGACCTGGCGGAAGGCGGCATCCGATCGCTTGCCCGCCTGGTCGGAGACATCGCCGATATTTTTTATCTTCAGCGATCCCCGGTCATCGGCCTCGATGGTGATCTTCAGTGTCGCTGCATTCGCCGCGGCCATTCCTTACCTCTTCTTTTTTCCGTGCACGGTCAACGGACAGACGGCGGGCGGCTCAAGCGCCGCCCGGACCAGGGCCAGATCGAACCATTCCTCCCTGGTCAGGTCATTGGCCGTCAAAGGATACCCTGCCTGCTGCAATACTCTGACCTGCATCAGCTTCGCGGTATATGGGTGCAGATCCGCGACCCTGGTTTTCGGGCATTTCCGACAGGCCCAGGCCAGATATTCGCCGTTTTCGATCCTGCACCGTTCCTCCGCCTCCTCGTCGCAGAGACCCCGCTTTATTGCCGCGAGGTCTCTTCGGAGTTTCCCGGGGCGTCATCCCCGGCTGCGCCAGCTTCATCTTCGTCTTCCTCCGGCTCGTCGATCTCGGCCGAGGAGTCGAATACATGGGCGGCCAGAAGCATGACCAGATCAGCCGCCCCTTTTTCGATTTCATCCTTCCAGGACGGGAGATACGCCGGCGATCCGCTGTCGCTGGAAAACGGCTCCGGCCTGCCGTTCACGTCGCGGACAAAGTCCCCCTCGCGAAATCCGCTTAGGATCTTGAGGCCGTAATGGAGCCGCGCCTCGGGCTGCCTGAACCGGATCTTGCGCCCCTTGCGCTGGATGGCCATATTGTGATAGCCGTTTCGCTCAGCCGTAGTCGGGGCTCGGTAATAGAGAAGGATGTCGCTGTCCGATATATTGTCGTGGATCTTCAGCTCGTTGATCCCGGATGTGGATATGTTCCGTGCCATTCTGTCTCCTTCGGGTAAGGCTCGTTGATGGTTGATGCTATGCCGCGAACGTCGCGACCAGGTTTTTGACCTTGGCGATGACCGATCCGTAGGTTGCGTCTTCCAATACCTGCAGGTCTCCTCCCTCATAGACCTTGCCGTTCTTGGTCGAGAACGGCGCATCGATGATGCCAACCCTGGGGAAGATCAGCTCGACCGTGTACTTGTGCGGCGTGTCGAACACCGCTCCCTCACACAGGATATGGAAGCCGAATGTCTCGTTGTTGAGGATATAGTGCTGCACCAGGTATTCCCGCGCCTGCCTGCTCAGCTTGATCCCCTGGGTTCTGGCCGTCCTGTCGGCCACCCCGGCGTATTCGCCGCCGGCGCAGGGAGTGAAGGCCACGTCCAGGTTGTTCTTGAACTCCCACTCGAAGGTGTCGAACACCGAGGTCAGCGACTTGCCGCCGACGAACTCCGTGCCGTTCCAGTTGCCGCCGATATGGAAGCAGGCCTGGGAGACCCGCAGCGGGCTCTCGATGACCCGGGCCGGGAACGTGCACCAGGCCGGCTCGACAGGCACATACAGTATTTTGTAATCGAGGCTGGACAGACCGTCGCCGCCCAGGCTATCGATGGTGATGACCGCCGGCGTCGCGTCAGATACGGCGGTGACATTGCAGAACACATACTGGTCGCCGGTTTCAGCGGCCCGCACCACGTGGACGTTCTGCAGCCGCTCGGCCGCGGTCGAACCCTGCACCCCATTGGCTGCCAGGGCAAGTGAGGTGGTATTGTTGAGCTCCGACACCGTCTCCTCGATCACGCTGTCCGTGTGCTTGCCGGTGCCCAGCAGACTGCCGGAGCACTTGACCCAGTCGTCCCTGGAAAAAGTCAGGGTAACGCCGTCAACAAACATCGAGGCGAACCGCCGCTTGACGATGGAATCGCCCAGGCGCTGCACCGCGGTGAACGATGGGTTGGACCTGGTCGCGTCATGGTCGCCGGCGATCGGCGTGATGGTGTGCAGATATCCGCTGCCGGCCGCTGCGGTGGCAACGTTACCCAGGGCATAAGCCATGAGAAAGGCTGCCTGATGGGGCTGCAGCTTCTCGAAGTTGAATTCCGCCTCGGCCGTGGCGCCGTTGTCGTAAATGGTGTCTGCTTCTTCCTTGCCGTTGGCCTCGCCGGCATTGCTCTCCCGGCGCGGCTTGAGGTTGATGTAGTCATCGGTCCCGACCAGCAGGGACATGTCCGTGGCCCGCTCCGTGTTGATCGCGGATTCGGCGGTCATGGCCGACACCGCCAGCAGGTTGAGATTCGCGCGTGGATTGATCATTTACGTGCCTCCTTTTCACGGCCGCCAGACGCGGGCTGTGCCTGCGCTTTTGCCGCCGTCTTTATCTTCTCGAACCGGCCCTCCTCCCGCGGAGGCACTTCCGGGTACCGTCTGCCGGGCTCGAATTTTCTGCCCTTCATCGGCCCGTCAACGACCTCGAAGCCGGGCTGGCCTTTCTTCAGTTGATACATTTAGCCCTCCCATACGTAGGTATAGGTTATGGTTTTGGTCTGCCAGACGGCCTTGCTTTCGTCGGCGACCAGCAGTTCGGACGGGCTCTCCGGCCCCGGCCGTGCCGAGATCAGCCCGGCGACGCCCAGCAGGTTATCGGTCAGGAGCTGCTCGATATCGTCAATGGCGTCCAGCACGCCCGGGCTTGAGGTCGATTCGTCGCCCATGATCGCCGCCTCTGGCTTCTGCAGCCGGACAAAGGCCGCGATCTGCACCTGCATGGTCTTCTCGACTACCGCACAGGACAGGTCACGCCTGGCAACCGGTCCGTCCTTGATTCCGACGGCCAGGTTCGACCTGACCCCGGACGGCAGAAAGTTGAGGGCCGGGGTGATGAAGACATCGCCGTCCCGGATTGCCGTCAGCCCGTCCTGCAGGGTCGTTTTAATCGCGCTCAGAATATCCTTCATCACCAGTCCTTCAGGCCCTCGCGGCCCATCAGCCGTTCCGGCCCGGTAATCGAGGCCGTGTCGCCCCCGGTTGTTTTGACCGGGTCGCCGGCGCCCAGGGTGATTTTGCCGGCCGCCACCTGCTCAAGGAAGCGCACGGCATTGTCGTATCTCCGCTGCCAGTGCTCGGGCGCGCCGACATCGCGGCGGACATGGAGCAGCCAGCCGGCTATATCGACGCATAGTTTCTTCAGGATGGACGGCGGCGCTGCCATCGGCAGTTCATAGCGGCCGCCCAGGTAGCCGTCGATCTCGGTCGAGGCGGCTTCCAGGACGGACTCGATGATATCTTCATCCGCGATCCCCGAGTTCTGGTCATCGGTCAACTGGACCAGCGCGGCCTCGTCGATCCACTGCCGCAGATCGGTCGCCGTAGCGTAGCTGCTCATTTACGGCCGCCTTTCTTCCCGCGCCGGACTTCCGCCTCGGGCTCCGGATCAGCCTGGGCACCGACCTGGTCATCATTTTCAACGGCCATGTTCGTCCCGTCGCCGGGCGGGGTCTTGTCGGGCTCGGGCGGGGTCTTGTCGGGCTCGGGCGGCGCCTCGTCGATACAGGTCACGGTCAGCATCGGCTCGGCCTTGAGGATCTCCAGCTCACTGGGGCTGAACCGATCGTCCTGATAGTCGACCGGGGCCGTCGCATGGGCGATTCCGCAGCGCCGGAACCCGTCTCGTTTGCTTGCTATTCTGATCATTTCGCTCTCCTGTGGTTAAGATATTCATCACCATCCCCTCCCGGCTGGAGAGGGGATGGTGAATAGTTCAGTTGCCGCCGGATCAGCCGGCGCCGGTGGAGCCGTAGCAGAGCTGCCACAGGCCGTAGCCGCCGGCCGCCCTTGCCTCAGCGCCGAAGCGGTACTTCTTGCGCATGAAGACGTTGTCGGACGACGTATCGGTCTGCTGCACAAATTCCGGCTTCTTGCGCTCCTGGTACAGGAACGGCTTGATCGGCTTGGTGGTGTCGAGCAGGAACCAGGCGGTGTCCGAGGTCAGCCAGTCGCCGACCACCACTTCGACGGTGCCCTTGTACGGATTGGGCTTGCCGTCTTCCAGGTTTTCATTCATCGCCAGCACTCTGGCGATATCCTCCAGGGCCGGCGGCACCAGCAGGACATTGGGCCGGACGCCAAGCGGCCGACCGTCATCGTCCTTGAACTTGCGCATAGCCGTACGGGCCGCGCCCAGGGAAGCGATTGCCGCCGCCTGGGTGGCTGCCGACAGGGCAGCGGTGCCCTTGTTGGAGACCGACGCCCCGGCCACCGGATGGTCGGTGTCGCAGAAATACTGCCCGTCATAGCAGAGAGAGGTGAAGGCGTTATTCGGCAGGTCGCCGACGATCTCGTCGGGGAGCTGCTTGGCCGACATGCCGGCACCCTTGGCCTGGACATTGTAGATGCCAAGCCGATCATCCTCGATGTCGTTGCGGTCCACCTCGATGGTCGCCTCCCAGTCGTCGTTCACGATGCTGTACTTGAAGGCGGCCAGGTTTTTCAGCACCTTGTCGCCCACCCACTTGCGCATGCGCGGGAAGGCGGACAGCCATCCGTAGTCCTCCTGGGACGCGGTGGACGGCACCAGGGTTGCTATCTTCTCCCAGGTGCTGGGCGCGCCGGCAAAGGCGTTGTTGAAAATGGTCTTGAGCCCGATGAACAGGGACTCGATGTTGCTCTTATTGACGATCATTTTGTGTTTCCTCCGTGTAGATTATCTCGTCGATTATGCGGACGATCCAGTCAGTTTGTCAGCCGATCCAGACCAGCACGCCCTTGGTCGCATCAACGGCCAGGCATCTGCCGGCCACGATGCGGTTGACGCCGGCGTCGGACGCCACGGTCTGGTCGTCTTCGACATAGACGTTGCCGCCGACATGGGCGATGGTCACCGCGTTGGTTCCGCTGTTGGCGAACCAGAAGGCCCGGTTGCGCCGGACCACGACCGAGGCCGCCCCATTGGCGCCGGCATTGGCAACCCGTTCGGTGGCCATGCCCAGTACCACCAGGCCGGCGGCATCCGCCGCCGGCTCCGCGTAGCCGGACGCATTCTTCGCGATCATGGTCCCTCCGTAGATCGTTGTCGCCGCCGCCACGCCAACCGGAAATTCAAAGCCGTCCTGCTGGCCGGTATTTCTGTCTTCACTTGCTGCCATCGGTTATTCCTCCGATTGAATTTCTATCTTCCGTCCCCTGTCTTCTGTTCTTCCGTTTTCCGCTACGCCGCCGCCCTGGTCTTGAGAAAATCCTCCTCGCTGACGCCCAGGGCCTGGCACATCTTCAGTTCTTCGGAGTTGAGGGCGGTCCCCTCGCCGGCCTGTTTTTTGCCGTCCAGCTTCGAGGCGTCGCCGATCGCCGGCGCAGCCTTGATGTACTCGGCGAACCGTTCCAGCCCGCCTTCCTGCCGGCACTGGGCGCGGTGGTAGTCGGCGGTGGCCGGAGTGATCTTGCCGGCCTCAAGGGCAGCGTTGATTGCCGTCTCGATTTTTTCCTCCAGCCCTGCTTTTTCCAGGTCGGCCAGCTTCTTCTCGGCATTGGTCGCCCTGGCCAGGGCCGCGTCATGATCAGCCCTGGGCACAAACTTGTCCAGGGGCGGGTTGTCGGCCCGGTTGAGGGCCGTGCTCAGGTCTCCCTTGACCGCGGCTATTTTGTTGAGCGCCTCGGCAAAGGTCGCGGTCTCCGGCATTTCCAGAGCCGCCAGCAGTTGTTTCAGGTCCATTTCATCCTCCACGTCCTGTTGTTGATTAAGGGCCGGCAGATGCAGGTTCGGCCGGTTGGTCAGCCCCACCGACGACAGCCCGGCAATCAGCCCGTTATCCCGTTGATAGACAATCACCGGCGACAGGTAGCGGTAGGCTTTCGATGCCACCAGCTCCCGTCCCGAATCGGTCCATTCGATCCGGCCCCAGACGGCGCCGTCCCGGTTTTGCAGTTCCTTGACCCAGCCAGCCGCCGGCGCCGGATCGCCGCCCGGGGCCTTCAGCTCGGTGCTGTGCTCGATATCGACCGGCAGGTCGGCGCCCAGGGCGGCAAAGCCGGCCAGGATATCCTCCGGCCTGGAGTTGAGCCAGGACCTGCCGTCGCGGCCCGTCACCCGACCGGCCGGGATCAGCTCCACCCATTCTGGAGCCTGGCCCGGATCGCCTTTCAGTTCAATGCTGTTGATCGCCTGGTAGATTTTCTTCACCCTCTCTCCTCCTGAACCCCGTTTAAAAACCGTTTAAAATCTTCTGTATTGGACGATCGATGTCTCCAGCGTGGGGTAGGGGTGCGTTTTGTCTATTTTTGCAAATTCGGGCCGTTTCTGTCGTTTTTCGGTTCATGACCCGCTCAGGTGCTCGCCGATGATGTCGAGCACCTCCTTTTTATCCTTGTCCGACAAGCCCAGGAACGGCCGCGGCGGGATCGTTCCCCAGGGGATCGGCGCGCCCCTCCTGGTCTTGCCGAAGGCGCCCTTTGCCGCCCCGAACTGCTGGACCGCCGCATATTCGAGGCTGCTGAAGATCTCCACCCGGCTTGAGGACGGACGCTGGCTGATCTCGGTGGACAGCCGTTTCGATTCGCCGACCAGCGGTTTCTTGCCGGCCAGGGCGCCGCCGGGAATCTTTGCCTTCTCGCCCTTGCGCAGAACCGTGCCGCCGGCTTTGCGGTAGGCCTGCGCCACCAGGGTCGCCGGCCTGTTCTGCTTCCATGCTGATCCGTCCGGGGCCGTGCCGCTGACAAAGCGTTGCCGGGTCGCCTCGATCATGTATTCACCGATGTCTTCCATGGCCGGCCGCAGGTTTTCGCACCGGCCCGCCAGTCTCTTCACGGCCGCCTTGACTTCGCCGGTATTGATTTTTACAGTGATCATGGCTATGATATTTTTATCATCAGGGACCAGTCGTGACACACACCGTCGTGCTCATACCACGAAGCGCCTCGGGCGTAGGGGTCGGGTCACGGTTGCCCTGATTCTTTTGTTATATAGAGGGAGATCGGCACCATCATCCGCCGTTTTCTTCTGATTTCAAACACAGCCCGCCATTTCTCCCCGTCCACATCCCATCTGTATTCGATCACCGGCTGGCCGGTGCTGTACGATGTCCCCACGTCCATGATTGCCGCCGCTGTATTGAGCAAAAACGGCAGCCTGCCGTAATCAGCGGCTGTCACTTGGCGCTGTCCCCGCGGGGCTTCGCTGTCCAGACCGCCATGTCCGCCCTGGATATGTCTGACCGCATCGGCGTCAAACGCATAATCATATCCAGCCACCTCGGCGCTCTTGATTCTGCCCACAGCGGCCGCGTCATCCGCGGTCAGCAGGCCCATGGTCAGGTAGGGCGGAATGTCCGCGGCAGTCCGCTGCTCTATCACCCGGCCGGCATAGCGGCGCGCATCGTCGGCAACCGAGGGCAGGGAGCGGTAAGATCTGGCCAGTTGATCGCGGACGGACTCGGGCACGCCCTGCATGAAGGCTTTGGCCAGGGTGTATTCCCACTGCCTGGTCTTTTCGGCCATCTTGCGGACTTCATCGACCACGCTCTCGCCGGGGGCGTAATCCCAGCCCTTGTCGATCCCCACCGGCGCCCCGGTCTTGGGGTCGATTTCATCCCAGTTTGCCGGTTTCTTTTTCTCCGGATCGCCCCCCAGGCGGCGCGCTCCTCTTTCGCTGCGGGCGCCCAGGATATAGCAGGTGCAGCCCCAGCCGTTCTGCGGTTTGTGGGCCTGCCAGAACGGATCATCCGCCGGCAGGACAAGACCGTCCCAGGCCAGATGCTGCGGCCGCGGGACCCTGGAGTCGCCGTGCCGGTAGATCAGGTACGGATACTCGGCTTCCCTGAGCTGGGCGTTGCGGCCGGCGTTGTAGCTGGTCCTGGCGTTGGTGGTGTAAATCGTCCTGGTCCGCCAGGCCCGCCGGGCCGGCGACTCGTCACCGGTGAACCCTGCCCAGCCCCGCCGCTCGGCAATGGCCATGAAATCCCTGCGGAACGCCTCCAGGCCCTTGCCTTCCGCGACAACCCGGTCGACCGCAGCGGCAAAATCGGCGAGCAGGTCGGCCTTGGCCGCGCCGGCAACCATGAAGCCGGTGTCATGGGCGCTGCGCATCATGTCGTCCCACCTCCTGGTAGGCACCAGATTGCCCAGCTTGCTGCGGAAAAAAGCGACCTGCTCGTCGAAAGGACGCTTGAAGATCCCGGTCATGATCGACGGATGCTCAGCCACCGGACTCCTCCTCGGCGTCGAACCGGCCTGCTGCCTGGGCAGCAAGCATGCCTTCGGCCATGACCCGGCCCAGGGCTTCGGCGGGCAGGTCGTCAAAGGCGGTCAGCAGCATGTCGCGGAATTCCTCCAGGCTGCCGGCGGCCGCCAGCATTTCTTCAATCTGCCCGATCCAGCCGTCAACCGCCTGTTGCCCGGCATCAGCCATGCGCCCGGCGATCAGGTCGGGCGGATAGTCCTCGTCACCTGCCAGGGCATTGAGCGCCCGCGCCCGGTTGGCGGCGGTTTGAGCCGCCGGCGCTCCCAGCAGCAGGGCAGGGTCGATGCCGTCACCCGGATCGGGCAGGCCGAACAGGTCGCGGACCACCGACTGCTCGACCCGCAGGCCGAGCGGCACCAGTTTTTCCAGGGCCGTGGCCAGCAGGTTCAGGTCATCTTCCTCCCGCGCCTGGATCACCACTTCCGGATAGAGCTCACGCGGTCCCCAGTTGAGATCGACAAACGGCCGCACCAGGTCGCGGTTGACAGTGGCCGAGAGCTGCATGGCGTCATCGTCGCGTATATCGTGGCGCACTTCCTGCTGCGCTTCCTCGTTGCCCAGCTTGCCAGGCGTGCCCTGAGTAGTTGCCATCTGGCCCAGGATGCCCTTGGATACCTGGCCGTCCAGCCAATCGGCCAGTTTCTGGAACAGCTCCTGGCCGCCGGTGGTCTTGGCCGACTCGACGAATTCGATCATCATCGACTGCGGGATCACCGCCGCCGCGTCGGACCCCAGGTTGGCGACCGCCATGCGCAGCACGTCGATATCCCTGGGGCTGGCCCCGGCATCGTAGCGCCCAACCCGCAGGGGCATGCCGAAGACCTCGGCGAACGCCAGCCAGTCCTTGACCGTATAGCCCTTGCACATATAGGCCCAGGCAGCGACCATGGCCAGACCGCCGCGCAGCGGGATGCCGGCCTTGAGGTGCGGCAGGTGGACGATGAACTTGTAGGCCGGCAGCTCGATGCCGTTGAAGCTGTCCGTCTCATCCAGCAGCCGGATCTTGCTCCGGCTCTCCCGGTCGAAGGTGAAGAAGCGGGGATCGCGCCAGTGATAGGCCGCCGGCAGCCATTTCGAGCCACGCAGCCAATCGATTTCGCACACCGAATATCCTTTGCCGATGGCGTCCAGCAGATCCTTGAGCAGGCCGCGGAACGACGGTCCCCTGACCAGCGCCCTGACTTCCTCGGCCAGGCGCAGGTCATCATTTTCATCGGTCGCCGACTCGACCCGCACCGGCAGGGAAGAGACCGCCAGCCGCCGCTTGCCGATTTCGCAGCGGTAGTGCAGGTCGCGCTCCTCCATTTCCTCGGCCAGGGTCAGGTAATCGCGGGCCTCGCCGTTGGCGGCGCTGCGCAGCAGGGACGCCAGCCGTGCCGGCGTCAGCCCCGAGGCCACGGTGGTGTCCCACAGGGAACGGACCCCGGACAGGGATGGCGCCGCGACTTCGCCGGTCAAGCGCTTGGTTTCGACCGGCCGGCCCAGATGATCGTAGATGACTGCCATTACATTGTCCCCTCGATGCGGCCGAAACCGGCCGTCACATTGACCATCCGGTCACGGTCAAGGTCGCGCGGCTCCCTGGACAGCACGCGGTGATAGGCGTACTCGACCACGTCGCTGCTGGAGGCGAACCACATCAGAACCAGGGCGATGGCGGCGTCGCCGTGACGGCGCTCGCCCTGTTTCCCCTGGCCGGTGGTCTTGGGTATCTTCGGAATGCCGCCGATGACCTGGATGGCCCGCAGATCGTCCTTGGTATCTGCGTCCCGCGGCACCTCGATCATGGCGTCCTCAAAGGCCGCTTTGAAGGGCGGCAGATTCTCGGCATACCACTTGTCCGAGAGCATCACCTGATGGATGCGGCCGTGGCCGTATCTGTCCGCCGTTTCCTCGGCAAGCTGCTGGCCGTTGCCCCGCGAGTCCAGGGCTGCCCCGCGCAGGCGCGGCAGCCGGTCAAGAATGTACCAGAGGATCTGGCGCTGCTGGGCGAACGGGATGTTGCGCAGCTCGACCTGGAACACCACCCGACGGACCAGGTCCCGCCCGATCGCCGCCGGGGACAGGACGGTCAGGTCGCCGCTGCGGGCGAAGTCCTCGCCCAGGACATGTTCCAGATCCGGATCAAGCCCGTCCAGCAGCGGCAGCAGCACATCGTCGCACCAGTCGGCGATCTCCATGTGGCGCAGGGGTTCGGCGATCCGGCCGAAGCCGTCGTCCCTGCTCAGGCGGATGACAGGCCCCGGCTGCATCCGTGCTTCGATGAGCACCCCGGGCAGGTAGGCGCCGGCTGATTCACGCGGCACAACGTCCAGTTCCTCTTCCGCCGCGTCGCCGTAGAAGTCGTAGACCGACTGCACCCAGGCGGTCTCATCGTCCGCCGACCATTCCCGACCCAGCCGCAGGCAGACCCGGCGATACAGGCCCTGGGCCACCGCCTCCCTGAAATCGCAGCGGAAGACCGAGCCCCGGCGGCGGCCGGACCGGATCTGTTCGATCAGTTCGTTGAACGGGTTGCCGGCGCCGTCGTGGGTGGAGATGACCCGCACCCGGCCGCCCCAGATCATCAGCGCCAGGGCAGCCTTGATCAGTTCGGAGAGCTTGTCGTGGAAGGCGGCTTCGTCGATCACCACCACGCCCTGCTTGCCCCGCAGGTTGGCGGGCCGCGAGGAAAGGGCGACGATCCGCCGGCCCGAACCGGGGAAGCGGATGGTGTAGGTCTTGATGTGCCGGTCGTCCTGGTCCTCTTCCCAGAGGCCTTCCTCGACCTCGCCGGCGGCATGGTTGAAGGCCCGCGCCCACATGGCGCAGGCCTCGATGTATTCAATGGCCATGTCCTGGTTGTAGCCGATGTAATACACGTTCTGGCCGCCAGCCTCGGCGGCGATCAGCACGTCGTCGGCGGCCTCGGCCCAGGTCAGGCCGATGCGCCGGCTCTTTTCGCCGACCTTGAGCGGCGACTGGTTCCGTATCCACTCCTGCTGATAGGGCAGCAGGACCGGCGGGGCGTCGGCTTTTGCCGTATCGGGCAGCACCGGGCTGACTGTCATTGACCGATCCCCAGTATCTGTTTGCGGATCTCCTGCACGGCGTCGCCGGACAGGCCCTGCCTGGTCTTCTTGCTGTCGCTCAGGTACTTCGATTGCATGGTGTCGATCATCTCCATGGCCTGCCGCAGTCCCTTGATCGCCTCCAGGGTGAGCCCATCGGGGTTGCCCAGGATGGCGTTGATCTTGCGCTGCAACGCTTCCTGCAAGGCCTCGACGGCGTCCTGGGCGGTGCTGATCGGCCTGGTCTCTATTTCCTGCCGCACGTCGCCTGGCGGCTGGACCCTGGCGGCGCTCTCGATGACCTTGCCGGCATTGACCAGGGCGGAAAAGGCATATGCCTTCTGCGGGTCCTCGCACTCGATCACCGAGCCGATCAGCTTGGCCTTGGCCAGCATGACGCCGCGGCGGACCGTGGATTGCGCCTGGCGGTATTCCCGCCGGCGGTCGGCCCAGCCGGGCTCGGAATCCGTGCCCCAGCGCTTGAGCTGGGCGACCGACACTCCGGTGCGTTCCGCCACCTGTTCGTAGGTCAGGCCGTCGATGATGTACAGCTCCTCGGCCTGTTCGCGGATCTCCCAGGAGTAGGCTTCCGGCATGGCGTCTCAGTCCCCCAGGGCGCGCTTGATGGCCTTGATCTCGGCCAGCAGCCCGAGGTATTCGGCATGCCTGCCGGCAAGCTCAACGGCCTGGGCCGCGGCGGCTTCCGCCTGCAGACATTCGACGTCCTCGAACGGGTCGAGCAGCTCGCGGACCGCCCTGACCTGCCCATGGATCAGCAGGGAGAGGCGGCCCGCCTCGGCGGTCTTCTCCGCCAGCCGTCCCCGGTGTTTCAGTCTCTCTGTGTCAAACCCCATCTGGCTCCCCCGTCTCTGATTATCGGGCAGTACATGTTGTTCTCGATGTGCTCGGTCATCTTGGTGATGGTCTGGGTCGAAATGTGGACCAGGCCCACCAGCTCGTTGGATATCTTCTCGTAGTTCTTGACCAGGATGACATTGTTCTCGTACATCCGGATAACCTCCGAATGCTGCCTGGCCGCTGCGTCCATGGCCACGACGAACTGATCCTTGAGGGCCGCCAGCTCCTCCTGTCTGAGTTTCGCCTCCCTGGCGCGTTCCTCCTGGGCCCGCATCTGCCAGGAATTAAACCGCCGCTGATCCGCCGACCAGATGATCAGCACCAGCCCGGGCAGCCCCAGCAGGTTGACGACGGCCACGATGGTGGTCAGGGTCGCCCCGCCGAACAGTTCAACCATTGCCCCCTCTCTCGAACAGTGCCTGGCAGGCCACGCACCTGGTGCAGCCCGGCACGGCCTTTCTCCTTCCCTCCGGGATCTCTTTATCGCAGTCTTCGCAGGTCAACGGGGAAATATCTCCGTTCGGCCGGCTCACGGACCGGTTGCGCAGCGCCCGTCTGATGTCGACCTCCTGGTTGCGCCGGGCGATATCGACATCATCCATGGACTTCTTCCACCGCCATATTTCGTACATCCCCCGCAGCCACGCTATCCTGCCGACTCCGGCCGGCCGGATCAGTACGTCCATACCCATGGCCGAGGGTTGTCGTGGGTGGTGAGGTTATCGAGATGCAGGAACCGCCCGCTGTGCGGACCGTGCTGCTTGACGCCGATGCCTGAAAATCCGACGATCATCGCCATGTGCAGCAGCAGGTGGGCCTCATGGCCGCTGCACCGCACATCCACCGCGCCGATGGTATGCGGCCCGTCCAGGCCGGTGGTGGAGACGCGGTTGTTGTACTCCGGGCAGCGGTAGCCCGAGTTGATGATCATCGGCCGGCCGTAGGCAACTCGCAGGTCCTCCAGGCGGCGCAGGAAGTCAGGGTCGATGTCCATCCGCCCACAGCCGCATTTGCATTGCAGCTCGCGCAGTTTGAAGTGCGGCGTAACCTGCTCAAGTTGATTGTCCATGTCTGCTCCTGCACGTGTTCCCCGGCCGGTTGCCCGGCCGGGGAGAAGAAGAGGAAAGAGACCCCCGCATGTCTCTTCATATCTATGTACCGCTATTAAGGAATGGATTTGAATATGAAACGTTGCAGAACCGGAGAAAGGAAAGGGGCGGAAGAGCTCCGCCCCCAAGGTTGTCTTTTTTCCCTCGCCCCTGGAGAAGGTGGCCTCCGGATGAGGTGGCAGCCCGCCTACCGGTCCCGCAGCCTCTCCAGGGCCTCGGCAATGGTCGTCTCCACCGCGTCCAGGACCAGGGCCAGGCCGTTGGCAGAGGCGACGCTCAGGCCTGGCAGCCCGTTTACCTGGACCATGGCCGGGGCCAGGTCTGCCAGCAGTCGGCAGACATCCGCCGCGTTGCGCAGCAGATCGAGCGGCTGCTCCGAGCCCTGCGCAAACGGCGCTCTCATCGCTCCACCCCGGGCAGGGAGAGCTGGGTGTCTGCCATACGCCTAATTTGTATCAACCTTTAAAACAGCTTCATCTGCCGTTCATCCTCGGCCGGTTCGGTGGCGCCGAGGATGTTCCATATCTGCCGCTCGCTGACCCGGTACCGGCGGGCCAGCTCCACGCCGGTATAGTTGCCGCTGTCGTAGTCGCGGCGGGCGCAGCGGTCGCGGTGGCGGCGCACCCACTTCTTACCGCCGTAGATCCGAATGGCCGTGCCGTTGAACACCTGGGCGACCCGGATAGCCTGGCGCACGCCGATGATCTCGGCCAGCAGCCGCAGATCGCCGTCCAGTTCATTTATGCCCGGCAGGGCATCGTCCGGCAGCTCGACGATATCAAACTCGTTGTCGAAACAGGAACCGTTGCTCATCTCCGCCCGCCGTGCGTCATTGATCTGATCATGCGATCCAGGTCGGTGATCAGCACGTGCAGATCGCGATGCTCCGTCACCCACTCAAACCGCTCGATGCCGAACTGCCGCTTGCACCGCCCATGCAGCTTCTCCGGCTCATAGCCCAACTGCGCCCACATGGCCAGCACCTTGCGCTGCTGCCTGGCCGCCGGTCCAGGCCTGATTGCGATATATCCCGACCTGCTTTTCTCCCGACTGTCGCTCTTCGCCTTTCTCCCGATCGCAGGCCGCCAGCCCCGCTGCCGGAACAGCGAAAGCAGCGTTGCCGCCTGCAGGTCTGTAAGATCCCTGGCCGACTCAACCTTGAAGCGGTTCCGCAGAATATCCCGGTATACTTCATCGGTGAGCCCCAGCTCCTTCTTGGCAATATGGATCTTTGCCAGATTCTTCTTGCTCGGCATCCTTCTTCCTCCGCTGCCACAGCGACACCCTCCGGCCGCTGGTAAAATACCGGCACCCCCGGCACATCCACTCGTGCTGATTCTCCTCGCACCACTCCGCCGGGCACCCGCACCCGGTCGGAAACGCCCGGCAGCCGGACAGCTCTTTGCCGGTCTCCACCCTTATTCCTCCATCAGCCGGACGGTTACCCGCCGTATGGGAAAATATCGCTCGTCAAGGTGCTCGTATAGTTGCGCCTGTTCGGCGGTAGTCTTCAGTGGATAAATGTGCCGTACAAGCATGATCGGCTGTTCCATCCTCCCGCCGTCATTGTCGCAGATCGCCCGGCAGACTTTTTCCGTACCACTCATTTGGGTAGTATCTCCCTGGACCGCATCGCCCGTTCAATCGGCAGCAGCCCGTCATCAACCACCTCTCCCTGGGGGATGGGGTGGCCGGAGGCCGGATGAGGGACCACGCCACGGTAATTCCCCGCCGCCTCGGCTTCCCGCCTCGCCGCATCATTGGCCGCGTCCTCCGCATCGGCCAGCCCCCAGGCGATCTGCCGCAGATAGTTGTGATTCTTCAGCGGCAGTCGCAGGCTGCCCCGCCGCTCACTCATCTGTTCCATGGCCTGCGCCCATAGCCGGGGAGGGCACTTCCGCGCCGCCTTCCCCTGCACCCGGACGTACTCCGGCGCGACCAGGGCGGCGATCTCCTGGACCAGCCGCAGGGCCTTCTTTGGCTGCATCGACCTGCCGGCCGGCCTGAATAAACCCAGGTATCCCAGCAACTGGCTATGCACCGGCGCCGGCAGTTTCAGCGCCGCAACCAGGACCTGCCGCGCCACCGGCTCATTCAGAAACCACTCCAGCGGAGCCGTGGCCCCGCATGTCTGGCACATGCCTTTCATTTTCGTGTCTCCGCGATCCCGATGCCGGAAATACCGATGTACTCCACCCCGGTCTCCCTGTCGGTGATCACATACACCCCGCGCTTGCCGCCCGCCGCCACATCATCCAGCAGCACCCCAACCCGCACCACATGCACCCGTTTCTGCCGGTCGTCGGGGATTGCGTCAGCAGTAATTTTTTCATCGCTTCTCTCCATTGCGGAGCTGATCACAAAGAAGGCAGCCAAGAAAAGGCCGGCAACCAACGAACCCTTATACATTATCTCGCTGCGCATCACTCATCCTCCGGCACCGGCTGCAGATCCATATAAAACACCGGCGCGGCCGACATCAACTGCCCGCCGGTATAAAACCACTCGTCGAGGTGATCCCGGTAGCCCATATCAACCACCATCTTGCCCTCCAGGTTCCGGTAGGCAATCAGCACGTCTTCCAGCGGCAGGGGACAATTTTTTGCTACCCGTTTCCATTCCATGACTATCGATCCTTCACCTTGATGATCTCCGCCCAGCACCTGCACGTCGGGCAGACCACATTGTTCGGCAGATCCCTTTCCGGGCATCCGTCCGATCTGACCGGCTTGCGCTTCCGCACAACGTCAAACTTCCCGCATTTCCCGCACTCACCGGTGATCAGCACCGTCCTTGCCTTCGCCATCATCGTGCCCTCCATTCATCAGTCGAAAAAATCTTTGCAGACAAAATGCGGCGGCACCCGGTACCGCCTGCCGTATTCACGCAGAGCTTCGACCGGTCATCGATCAAGCCCTCCATGGCTGCTCATCAGGCCGAAGCCGCCACGCTCCGACGATCCCGGCACCGCCGGGATTTCGCTTCAAATTCCGCTGAAATCAAGTGGTATCTGCCGATACTCACCCCGATCATCCCGCTCGTAGAGCCGAAAATAGGTCCGGCTGCCGGTCACCTGCACGGCGTCTGAGATAGCCTCCATGGCCCTTTTCCAGGTCTGGTGTTCGATCTTGAGGCTGCGCAGGGCCAATATCCGTTTGCTGTTGATTCTGCCTTTCTTATCGACCTGAAAGGCGCTGTCGATAAGCGCCCGGATCTCGGCCCGGCTGTCGCGGGTCCATTCACGCAGACACTCGTCAATCAGCGATTTCGCCACCTGCAGCCGCTCATCAAAATCAAGCCGGTCAGCCACGGCCCGCAGGATCTGGTAGCGGCCGTCGAAACTGGTCAGCGTCACATTGCCGCGCTCGCCGCCCATTTTGGCCCCGTACTTCTCGGCGGCCAGGTCAAGCAGGGCCTCCATATCGCCGGCCAGTTTTACCTTGAACTCGGCCACCACCGACGCGACCTTGCGCGCTTCCACAACCGCCGCGGTAACGAACTCATCCCGCAGCAAGTCTTCTTCCTTTATGCTTTCGATGGGCACCAGGTGCCCCAGTGCGTTTTTTCTGTAGCCCGCCGGCACTGCCTGTTCCGTCATTTTTCCTCCGTATGTTTGCAGCACCGCCTGCTCGATGGCCGCGGTGCTGCCGTTGTATTTGCCGTTGAGCACCGCCGAGACGGTTGAGGCGCTGTAGCCGATCTGTCTGGCCACCGCCGCCTGGCCGCCGTCGGCTATGATCGCCTTGCGCAGCAGCCTTTTCCAGTTCATCAGCTCAGGCTCCCGTTCAGCTCCCTGATGGCATGCAGGTTGCGCAGATGGAAAAACCTGTGCACCTTGTTGGCGAACAGCTCGGCGCAGTACACCAGATTGATCAGGGTCATGGGCGGCACCCTGCCGCCCTTCATGGCCTCCAGGGTCAGCTCGACGAACCTCCTGGACTGATCGACCGCGTCATTGTAGTAGCGGTCGAGAATTTCATCGTCCACCTCGGCGCCCTGCTGCAGGTGGTCGAAGGCCAGCTTCCGGATGCGGTTGAGCTGTTCCATCAGCGCCTGGTCGGTGTAGTTGCCCTGAGAGATGGCCTCGTGCAGATCAGTCAGAATTTCCTGTAATGCGGTGATATTGGTGTTCATTCTTCTTCCTCCCGTGCCAAGGCATCGATGGCCCTGACGATCATTGTTTGCGCCGTCCGCAGATCGGCAAGCGCCTTTTTCCGTTTTGCCCGCAGTTCGCGCAGCCGCGCGGCCTTTTGCTCATCGTCCGGCATATCGATTGCCGTTGAGAGCAGCAGCCAGACTGTTGGGTCGCCGTCGACTTTCCGCACGATGTCGCGCCGTTCCAGCATCCGCAGCCATTCCTTGACATACGCCTCGCCGGCTCCGGCCATGGTCTGCAGATCCTCAACCGTCACCCGCCGGCGCATCCGTAAGATACGCCACATTACCCGACGCAGCTCCGGCGGCCTTTCCGGTGTGGCCGGCGCGTATACGGCCTGTCGAACCCTGGCGATCCTGCCAGCCCTGAACAGCTCGGACAGGGCGTTGAGCATCTTCTTGTGGTCGGCGAAGGTCTTGATCCGAAGATGGTTGGACAGCTCCGTGGCTCCGACTTCGCCGCCGTTCCTTTCGGCCATCTCGTTGAGGCCTGCCAGCACCTGCGAGGTAAAGCTGATTGTGCTCATGCTCGCCCCCTCATGCCGCAGTCGCAGGCGATCCGGGCCAGTTCGGCATCGACCTCGCCGGTCCGTTTGAGCGATGTGGCCGCGTGGGCCAGATTGATGGTGTCGCGCCGCACGATGCGCAGATCGCCGCCCGAGGCGCCGTGCATGATCTCAGCTGCCGCCGCTGACAGCGGCAGGCCGGTGGTCTGCTTGACGTACATGATGACGTCGCTCTGGCTGACCGGCTCGAATTCCATCTCGTTGTAGGTGCGGCTCCAGACCCGGCGATTCTGCCGCATGAGGTGGGGCAGCTCCTCTTCGCCGATCAGAACGATGATGCCGCCGGTGATCTTGGCCAGGTCGCGAATAATTTCAAGGTAACGCTGCCCGAACCGCTCAACCTCATCGATGAACACGGGGGTTGGGCGTGTGAGCATGGCCTCGATGACCAGGTCGAAACAGCGGCCGCGCCGGGCGGCGATCTGCCGGAGATCGAACTCCCGGCACAGGGCCTGGAGGAAATCCAGCTCGGTCCAGACCGAGACCGTTTCCAGGTAGATGCAGCCGTTCTTCGCTGCCCACGCCTGGACGGTTCTGGTCTTGCCCCTGCCGGCGCGGCCCCATACACAGCCAAGCCGCTCGTCACCTTCCTTGGCCCCGCCCTTGCCGATCAGCAGCCCGGTCATCAGCGCCTCAAAATTGCGGGCGTTTTTGGTCTGGACAAATGCGGGGGTAAATCGTACAGTGTCTCTCATGCCACCTCCTCTTCTTCAAATGGTTGCGTGGTCGCCGGAGTTTGCGCCTCCGGCTTTTTTATTGGTTTTGCCTGCCCTCTCAACGGGGGAGAGAGCTGCCGCCCTTCATTTTCACCACTCCACTTACTCCCCGGTCGCCTGGCCGCGGTACATCAGGCCGTATTTGATGCGGCATGACTCCCAGTATTCCGGCGTGATAGCGTATTCATCGGTCTGTTCGTAGAACCGCATGAACCCGGTCCATTCCTCGGCCAGCTCGATACCCTGGGCCTCCATTTCCATCAGCCGTTCATAGCGGTCGGCGTTGGACAGCCGCAGCAGGGAGTCACGCGCTTCGCGATCGTCCGCTTCCTTCTGCCACCGCTCTTGTTCCGCTACATCGCGGGCGACTTTCTCTACGTCGAAGGAAATCACCTTGGTTGACGGCGGCGGGAGCTGCATCGTCGGCACCGCGCCGGCGACTCCGTTTCTGGCCAGCATCCTCTGATGCTCGGGCAGAACTTCGTCGCGCAGGAACTCGCGGGCCATGGTCGAGGCGTCCTTCTCTCTGGACTTGCGGGCTTCGATATGCTCGATGAGCATCTGCTTGTCGGCGCTGTCACCGAGATGGGCCGCGGCTGGATGGACTTTGCGCACCGGCTCGGCCACGCCGATCGGCGTGCCGTCCTTCTCGAACAGGTAGAGGGCGGACAGGTCCTGCAGGTCGTAGCGGACGACGACTCCTTCCTTGCGGCCGTACAGGGCCGGATGATAGTAATTGTCGCCCTGGAAGGTGATGCCGTTGCGGTGCACCCGCTTGACGTCCATGCTCATCATCAGGAAGTCCAGCTCGGCCCGGTCCACGCCCTGACCCATGCCGGCGGTGAAGACATCTGCAGGGCAGGCCCCGTCCAGGTGCCCGCGCTGCGGCCGCTTGGCGTATTCATCGAACCAGGCGGCAATCAGCATGTGCGCTTCGGCCATGGTCAGGCAGCGGCCGCCGAAGGCTTTTTCGTGTACCTTGCGGTGCAGCTTCTCGCCACGGTTCAGGCGCGGCGGCTTCTTTTCGATGGAGGTGCCGGTGTAGGTCGGGCACAGCCGCTCCAGCTCGGCCAGCGAGCCGAAGAACCGCTCAACGGTCTTGCTCTGGCCGTGGTAGGGCCAGGCATGAATGGTCTTGATGCCTAAGCGCTCATAGACGCCGGACATGGCGATATCATCGATGTTTGAGCCCTTGAAGAAGCGGGCCTTGAACGCCCGGCCGTTGTCCAGGTATGCCACCTGAGGCATCTTGCCCAGGCGGATGATCGCCCGTCGCAGGGCGCTGGAGATGGCCCCGGTATTCTCGGTCGGCATGATCTCCCAGCCCAGCGGGTAATTGGAAGCCATGTCGTAAAACAGGATCAGGGCCATGTGGTTCTGCGGCTTGCCGGTCCAGGGGTTGATGATCTCGAAATTGAGGCTGTGGCCGTCGGCCACGATGATGTCGCCGACATTGATCAGTGAGTAATCGCGCTCGATATAGGGGGCGACCTTGTCGTTCCAGGCGTTGGCGCCCTCGCGGGTGAAGACCCATACGTGATAGTTGCGGTCGCGCCAGTTCTCCAGCCATCGCCGGCAGGTGGATGTGCTGGCCGTGATGTCTATGCCGAGGTCACGCGTGATGGAGATCGCGCTGCGGATGGCCTCGTCGATCCTGGGCCGGTTCGGGTTGAGCGCGCAGCGCAGCAGGACGTCGGTCTGCTGTTTGGTCAGGCAGCATCTGCCCCGGCGGTTTGCGCCGCGCCTGTCTGCCAGCCGCAGGCTGTCGCCGCCGTAGATCTTGATGCGCCGCGCCCAGCCTTCAAGCGTCTGCCAGGAGAGCGGACCAATCTCCATATATATATTAGGATGAGAGATGCCGGAGTTGTACGCGTTCATAAAGTCTTCACGGGCCTGTATCTTGCGGCCCCAGGGCGCGTTCTCGACCGCGTCCCGGTAGCGCGAGAGCAGCCCGGCCTTGAGTAGCGCCCTGGATGTCTGCGCCGGCGAGATGGGAGGCGCTGGCTGCGCTGGTTGGATGTCTTGGCCGGTTGGCCGAATTGCTGCCGGCAGGTTGGCGGCATGTTCATTTTTCGCCAGGGCGCTCTGGGTGAGCGTGGGTAATTCGTCCATAGGGTACTCGCGTCCTCCACCTTTCCCGTCTCTTGTTCGTGATGAAATTTTTTCACGCGACAGTTTTTTAATGACCCCACTCACTGTTCTTGGCATCCCCGGCAGCCCGGCCAGTTCTCTTGCGCTGTACCAGTCGAGCTTCAAGCTGCCCCCCGCTCTGTCATAGACTTTGGCAGATCCAGATATTCGACAGGGCAACCTACATCAAGCAGCAGTTGCAAGACCTTGCTCAAATTCTCCCTCCCGGCAAGGGTGTTGCTGATGCCGGTATGCGTCCGGTATCCGAGCTTCCGTTGGATGCGCCCGACACTCCATCCGTTGCGCAGCATCCACACATTTATTTCAACAGTGTTTCTCATAACTCCGCCTCCAACTTCTTCATCCTGCGATTGGTCTCCCTGGCGCTGTGAAAGAGCCTGGCCCACTGCAGAAGCCTGGCGTCCTGGTCGTTGATGACCATTCCGCCCAGGGGATCGACCATCGCCTGCATGGGGGAAATATCACCCGTTGCCGCGCAGAAGACCGGCAAGGCCTTAATCGACGGGAAGTGCTCGCTGTTATTCGGATTGAGCCACTTCTCCAGCGTGTCCAGGTTGAGCCTGCGGCAGCGACCACCGGCCAGGCGCACCCCATACCGGTCTGCCAGTTCATTCATCCTGTCGCAGAGCTGTTCCCTGCTCATGCCGCTGCCCTTCGCCGCAGCCGCCATCCGCTCTTTAACGGACGGCAGCACGTTCAGCGTCGGCATATTGAAAAGTGAGAGTTGACTGGTCATTACTGCTCCTGGTCAAAAATCCCCCCTCGTGCTACTCTGGCAAGGAGGTAGACAAACCATTTCACACAAGGAGGGAATCATGTCAGATATTGTTCCTGTACTCACAGCGCTCATCGGCGCAGTTGCCGCACTGTCCGGTATTGCGTTGGCACTGATTTTTCAGCTTCTTTTCCGGAAAGAGAAATTCAAAGAACTCGTCTATAAAGAGCGGTTTGCCGTCTATAAACAGCTTGTCGAATGCGCAGTGGAAATCGTCCGTCTTTGGCCGGTTAGCATGGTAAAAAATATGGGCATAATGGACGATATGACGGGCGGCAATAAGCTCGATGGCGAGCTTGCGCGCTATCCTTTCCTGCTCTCGCTTGCAGAGTACATTGCAGCTGATCAGATCTTGAATCCTGCGACTCGTTTCAGGAACCTCATCGCTGTTCCCGTGAAAAATAGAGATGAGGGGAGAGATCAATATGCTGAAATAACTCGATCGCAGAGAGAATTGACACGGGCAGTCAGGGTTGACCTCGGTGTTGATCCGCTTTCTAAAGATATTAAAAAGACGATTCATGATTCATTTCGTTCAATTCACTGTCCGCCATAACCCAATTCCCCTATCCATTCTTTTTTTGCCCCGGACATTGACCGCCATGGTCTTCACCGGATATGATGAACTGTGCTTAACTTTCGTTATGTATATAAGTCACCTTATCACCATTTTTAATGTCATGTCAACTACAAATGGTGAAAAAAACTTTTAGTTTCCTCCAAAAAGAAAATGCTTCATCATTTTTAGGGAAAAATGAACATATCAGAAAGATTAAAAATGGTGAGAGGGAGTGTCAGTCAGGCGGAATTCGCTGCTATTTTTGGGGTAGGAACAAACACTATTTACAGGTATGAAAGCGGAAAAAATCCACCAGACACAGACTTTATTATAAAAGTGTGTGAAAAATTTAATATTAATCCAAGCTGGCTCCTTTTTGGCGAAGAACCAAAGCATAGAAGAGAAAAAAGAAAGGCCGAAGCGGAAGAAACAAGCGCTGATCAAACCCTCGAAGAAGATATCAATATTCAGCAGCTGCTGAATATGACGGCCAAAGTGCTGCTGTCGGACACCATCTATCGGCCGGCATTGGCCGCGAATATCAAGGCGTTCAACAGGTCCATAGAAATAGAGATGGACAATAGGGAATTGCGTTCCAGGCTGGAACGCATCGAAGAAAAAATGGTCGCGCTTGAAGAACGGCTGGGCGGGGAGAAAAAAGGCCGCCGGCGGATAATAATCAAGCTGCCCAGGTCGCAGTGGGTTAGAAGCAAATGCGGAAAAATTATCAATCCTTTTGTGGTATTTTAATGAATTAAAAAAGCTATCACCTTAAAAAAAAATAACGCTCTTATATTTTTTTTTATTCGCCAAAAAAGTCGATCTATAAAAAAAAAATAAAAAAAAGAAGTTGGACATACTTTGTCCTCGATTTTTTTGTTTTATAATTATAAGTCGCTTTTTTTACGTTATTAATTTATAACTTTGTCCTTATCTCGTAACTTTGTCCTTAGGACAAAGTTACCTTCAAATTAGGACAAAGTTTATTTTTTTTTTTTGTGTTTACTTTTTCTTTATTCTATAATTATTTTATAAGGTTAAATAAAAATTATTCAAAAAAAGTTTTTT
>Ga0209614_1000529_pt1 | contig 33088 bp, 28 predicted proteins | sample BlaSprsedimmetaG_FD_185484 | JGI IMG/M metagenome (GOLD analysis project Ga0209614, IMG submission 185484) | Hot spring sediment bacterial and archeal communities from California, USA to study Microbial Dark Matter (Phase II) - Blank Spring... ... | reverse complement strand
TGCGCCGCCTGAGCGCGAGAAGCGGGATCAGGCCTGCGGCCAACAGGAGAGACGAGGCGGGCAGGGGGGCGTGCACGAGAGTGCGCTCGACATTGGCGATGGTGAACCGGGCCCCGGGGCCTGGAAACAGTACGTGGCCCCATCGAACATGCCGTAAGCGTAGTCCAACATATCCGTCCTAAAGAAGAGGGTTCCTGTCCCGTCCGCTCCGTATCTGAGGTAGATTGATCGATCGCTATAGCTCGGGCTTCGGAAACCGCTGTCCCGCAGGGCGACCCGTGGCTCGGTGCTCAAGAGAAAGCTGCGGTCTGCCGTGAGCAGGTGCGGATCGTTCTGGCAGAGCATTCCGGACACGCAACGTACCGTCCCGATCATCTCGCCGACTTCGATATCGTAGTCATATGGCGAGGCCGGGACGGCGTCCACTTGCAGGGTGACGGAAAAGCTCTGGCCCAGCAGATGACCCATCGGATGAAGGGCCCTTATGGCGTTCTCGTATATGTCGTCCGAATCGTCCTGAACAACGGTACAGGGGTCATAGGTCGTCAGGGCTGTCCCGGTCGCGTCGAAACTGAAGCGGAACGTGGCGGCCTGGCTGTCGTCCATGGCCGAAAGCGTCAGCAGAATGGCCAGAAGGCCGGCAAGAAGTGGTTTCATTTCAAAAGATCCTCGCCACCCGAAATAACAGGACGGCGCCCGGTGAAGCGGGGCCACGACCGGGCGCCGTCAATACTCGTTAACGCAGAAACCCCGAAATATATAGCTGAATTCGAACGAACAAATGCAACTCAAAGGCGAGCTGGACGATCATTTGCCCGTGTCCTGCGCAACCGTGCCCCCAGCGGCAGAAGCGCGGCGGCAAGAAGCAGGTTCAGGGCGCCTGGCGGGGCGGGGGCGGGCACAATGTCGATCCGCGCGACATTGGCGAGCGTGAATTCCGTCGTGGGGCCCCACCAGAAATAATTCTCGCCGCCATGGGTCACGATATCGCTGATCCGCGCATCGTCGAAGGTCGCGAACCGGCCGGTGCCGGTGGCCGGTTCGAACTCCCAGGCTGCGGCATAGCCCCAGGGCATCGCGGTCTCGAAACGCTCGCGCGCGCCGTTTCCGGTCCGCTTCCAGGCGTTATAGGCCGCAGGCAGGGCATTGCCCGCCAGCAGGCCGCCGTCGAGATCGCACAGGAACCCCGAGACGCAGGAGGCTTTCCTGTAGCCCTCTGCCGCGTGATCCGGCCCCGGGTGATCGGAGAATTCGATCTCGACCCGGCCCTTCTGGCCGATGGCGGCGCGCAGGGGTGGATCGCGGCGGTGATGGCGGCATGGTCCGGGGAACCGGTCGGCACGAGATGGCCGGCCGACAGGTTCTCGAGCTGTTCGAAGCTGACCGAGCTGTCGATCACGTCGAAGCTGTAGCGGACGGAGGCAGCCTGGGATGCGGTGGCGATGGAGCCGGCGAGAAGCCCGGAAATGACGAATCGCATGGATACCCTGCTGAAATGAACTGACGTAGGGTCATCCTGTCAGGCAACATGCTGCAATGGCGACATGGTTTGCCCGGGGCCGAACGGCCCGAGCGTAATCTTGCCGCCCGCCCTCCGGTCGATTGGCAACTTGCCGCCGTCACGCGGGTTGCGCCCGTTCCCAGCCCTTGCGGCGGAAGCGCATGAAATAATGCTCCAGCGTGCGGAAGCTGATTTCCGAGATCAGGATGGCCAGCGCGTAATAGAGAATCAGAATCCAGCCCCAGCCGGTCCATCCCAGAAGCTCGAACGCCTTCATGACCACCGCCAGCGCGAACAGGTGGTAGAGATAGATGCCATAGCTGATCTGGCCGATCCGGGCGATGGGCCCAAGGCGCATCAGCCGTGCCATGCCGTTATCCTCGCGCACGACCAGGCTGACCAGCATCATGCACATCAGTCCATGCACCACCATGTTGGGTCAGCCGCGCAGGATCTGCGGCAGGGCGGCATAGGCCAGGCAGAGCAGCCCCAGCCACAGCCAGGGCGCGGGGCGGAATCCGGTCAGCCGGGACAGCAGGGCGAAGCCCGCGGGCGCATGCAGCACGATCGCCACGAGCGAACCCATCAGGATCGGCGCATAGGTGGGCCCGTCCATCCCGAAGGAGAGCGGCCCGACCGCGACCGCGGTGATCCCGACGAGGTCGAACAGATCGAGCTGGATCGCGAAATTCCAGCCGATCAGCCCGATCAGCACCGGCACGATCCAGCGCCTGGACACCAGCAGCAGGAGCGCGGGCCAGATCAGGTAATATTGTTCCTCGACCGCCAGCGACCAGGTCGGATCGAGAAAGCCGATATTCCGCCCGTCGATGAAATTCGCCATGAAGAGAAAGTAATAGGGCAGAATGTCGAGATTCCGGAAATCGCCCTTGATGCCGATCTCGCAGACTGCTGCCACGGTCACCACGAAGAAGTAGATCGGCACGATGCGCAGGATCCGGCGCCAGTAGAACCCGCGCAGGCTGAACCGGCCGTCGCGACCCTCCTCGCGCAGCAGAAGCGTCGTGATCAGGAAGCCCGAGAGCACGAAGAAGAAATCCACCCCGGTATGGCCGCGGGAAAAGAACAGCGGATCGAACCCGTGCCAGATCGGGACGTGATGCCAGATCACCAGGCTGATGCACAGGAAGCGCAGCCCGTCGAGGCTGCCGAAATGCCGGGTAGCGAGATAGGCCGCATGCCGGTCTTGGTCCGGAGAAGAAACGTTCACTCGGCCGCCTCGATCCGGTCCACCATGCGCAGCACCTCGTCCGGATCGACATGGAAGCTGGTCTCGTCCTTGGTGCCGATCACGGTGCCATAGCGCATGCCGAGCAGCCGGAGCCATTCGTGATGCGGATTGTAGAACCGTTCGGGCGGTTGCAGCACCAGCATCGCCCCGCCCTCGGCCAGCATGTAGACCCCATGCGCGGCCTGGCTGCCCTCGATCGTGATGATCATCCGGGCATCGAGCAGATCGTCCAGCAGCCGGGCCGGGTCCGAGCCGGGCGTGACCACGCGGATGCCGGCGGCCTGCATTGCGGCCTCGAAGGCTGCGGCATTCGACATGGTCCGCGGGCTGCCCATCTGGCCACGAGTCAGATAGACGATCTGCCCGCCCGGACGGCCCGGATGGGCGGCGCGCAGCTTTTGGCGCAGCTGCCGGATGCGCTGGTCCTTCTCGTGGTGGAAGCTCAGGTCGCGATAGACGGTCAGATCGCCGATCCGGGCGAAATCCAGCGTCTCCCAGCGCTGGTCGAAGGCCGCCTCGTAGAGATGGCGGTCCGGCCAGTTGGGCCGGGTCAGGGCGAAGGGCTGCACCCGGTTGCGTATCCAGTCATAAAGCGGGCAGTCGTCCCGCAGCCAGTGGCCGAAATACTTCACGCCTTGCTCGCTGCTGACTATCTCGGCCCGGTCCAGTTCGCGCAGCGGACCGCCGAGCGCCTTGAGCGGCGATCGCGCGCCGAAATAGAGCGTGCGCTCGCGGGTCAGGATCCATCCCCCCGCGATGACGGCCGGACCCAGCCGGTAGCGCTCCAGCGGCCCTTCGAGAAAGCGGGTGGCCGTCAGCTTGGCGACCTCGTCATAGATCGAGCGGCGAAAGCCACAGGCGCGCACCCGCTCGAGCTGGTCGGGTTCGAACAGCGCGGGCCGGCATTCGCATATCCCGGGCGTGTTGAGGATTTCGGGCGCGGGCAGGCTGTCGAAGGCTGTGCCGCGGGCCAGCTTTGCGTGCAGCACCCGGGCCAGCAGCCGCGTCCGCATGCCCGGCGCACCGGTCATCAGCGCAGGGGATGGCAGGGGCATCGGGGCCATTCTGTCGGTTTCCGCCATACCAGAGCCTATTTCAGATACCGCACCAGCTTGTCGTCCATGCGCCGTTGCGCCCCCCGCCCGAGGCCCGGAAGACCCAGCCGGTTGGCGATCGACACGGCCAGCGGATCGGCCAGCCCGTAGCGTCCGATCCGGGTGGCCCAGATCGCCCGCCTGTTCTGCACCGCCAGCGCCAGCCTTTCCAGGCGGCCCGGGGTGTTGCCGGATGGCCGCTCGGGGCGTAGCCCGTTTCGGTCAGCAGCGCGCCGATCCTGTATTCCACGAGCCCGATCTCGCGCGGGGTCTGCATGCGCTTCCATTGCTCCACCAAACTTGTATCGGGTTTCGAATAGGTGCTGTTCGCGTCATAGGCCAGAATCCGCGGATCGAAGGACAGCCCGCAAAAGGCGCAGACCTGCCGCAGGACGGTCTCGGTGTCCCGGATGAGACGCTCGTATCTGATCTCGAACACCTGGTCCGGGCGCAGATGGTCGCGAACGGCCTGCCAGCCGCGTTCGGTGTCTCGGGCCGGTCCCAGACCGACCGCGCATAGCGCAGGTAGCGTGGCGCATCGAGATAGGAATAGCGCGCGGGAAAGCCCCATTCCCCGGTCGGGCCGATATCGGCGTGATGCAGCGTGACCTGCGAGCCCGGGCAGGAGGCGGCGATATGGCCGTCGATCCTGCGCGCCCAGCGAGGATCGGATTCCACCGAGAAGACCCGCTTGCCCGGCTGTTCGGCGGCAAACAGGGTCGATCCGCCCGAGCCGTATTCGAGGATCGCCCTGGCCTGCCGGTATTCCCCGCAAACCAGATCGGCCACGGGCCGGGTAAATGTCATCCGCGGACGGTCCGGGCATGTCGGCTGGGCGGCCACTCCCGATCCCCTCATCCGGTGCAAAACATCGGCATGACGACAGTTTAGCCATCTGCGCTCACCTGTCGAGTGTTCTCGAGCCAAGATTGTACCATGAGAACGCACCAGAGCTGCGCGCCCCAGTTGAAATGTTCCGAGAGATGCTGTTGCCACATCCGTCCGATCAGATCGGCGTCGAAATGGCCCTCGCGCCGCAGCCGTGCCGGTTCGAGAAGCGCGGCGGCCCAGTCCTTCAGCCCGCCGCGCAGCCAGATCCCGATCGGCACCTCGAAGCCCATCTTCGGCCGTTCAATCAGCTCTGGCGGCACATGGCGATACAGCACCTGGCGCAGCGCCCATTTCGTGACGCCGTCGCGCAGCTTCTGGTCCTCGGGCAGCGCCCAGGCGAATTCCACCACCCGGGGGTCCAGCAGCGGCGCCCGGCTTTCCAGCGCCACCGCCATGCTCGCGCGGTCGACCTTGACCAGGATGTCGTCCACCATGTAGCCCAGCATGTCGAGCTGCATCATCCGCTCGATATCGCCCAAGCCCCCGCGCGGCGGCAGATGCGCGTCCAGAAGCGAGGTCGGATGGCTTGCCCCCGGCACCGCGGCCTCGGGGAAGCGCCAGACCGAGACCATGGTGCGGTGCAGGCTGTCCAGATCGGGTTGCCGGGCATAATTGGCCAGCCGGTGCAGGCGCTGGCCGATCGGTTCCTTGCCCTGGGGCGTGGGGATCAGCGGCACCAGTGCCCGGGTGATCAGCCCCGCCGGGATCGCCCGGAGCGCGCTGCCGCCGGCCCGGCGCAGTGGCGCGGGCAGGGCGGCAAGCCGGGCCCGCAGCCGAGCGGCGTCCCGGTACCGGCCATAGCCGCAGAACAACTCGTCCCCGCCATCGCCCGACAGCGAGACGGTGACATGGCTTCGGGCCAGTTTCGAGACAAGATAGGTCGGGATCTGCGAACTGTCGGCGAAGGGCTCGTCATACATCCGCGGCAACAGCGGCACGACATCGCGCAGGTCCTGGTCCGAAACATAGAGATCGGTATGCCGGGTGCCCAGATGGGCCGCCACCGCACGGGCGAATTCCGCCTCGTTGTAGCGCGCCTCGTGAAAGCCGATTGAAAAGGTATGCACCGGCCGGTCCGACTGGCGCTGCATCAGCGCCACCACGGTCGAGCTGTCGATCCCCCCCGAAAGGAACGCACCGAGCGGCACGTCCGACATCATCTGCTGGCCCACCGCGTCCATCAGCAGCGCCTCGAGCCGGTCGACCGCGTCCCGGTCGGACATCCGCGGCGGCTTGGGCGCTGCGGCAATGGCGGCGCCGTCCCAATAGGTTTCGCGCGTCATCGCGCCGGTGGACGCCGTGATCGTCACGATCTCGCCGGGCCGGACCTTGGCGATGCCGTCGTGGATCGACCGGTCCTCGCCGACATGGCCGTGGCGCAGCACCTCGACCAGGGCATTGCGCGCGATCCGTCCCTCGAAGGCGGGATGGGCGCGCAGCGCCTTCAGCTCGGATCCGAACATCAGGCTGCGCCCCGGGCCCTGTCCCTGCCAGCCGTAATAGAGCGGCTTTTCCCCCATCCGGTCGCGGACAAGCGTCAGGCTGCGGCTTTCGCGGTCCCACAGGCCAAGGGCGAACATGCCTATGGCGCGTTCGAGCGTGGCGCGCAGCCCCCAGGCGTCAATGCCCGCCAGCAGGGTCTCGGTATCCGAACTGCCGTGCCAGCGCGGCGCCCTGCCAGACTCTTCAAGCGCCCGGCGCAGCGCCTGGTGATTGTAGATCTCGCCGTTGAAGCTCAGCACATACCGCCCCGAGGGCGACAGCATCGGCTGATGGCCTGCGGGGCTTAGATCGACGATCGCAAGCCGCACATGCCCGAGCACCGCGCCCGCCTCGGGATCGGCCCAATGCCCCCGGCTGTCCGGGCCGCGATGGGCGATCGCGGCCATCATGGCCCGGATTGCCGGTTCGGGGGCAGGCCCCTGGCCTGGGGTGCAGAGAAATCCGGCAATGCCGCACATCAGGCAGAATCCGTGTAGGGGGCGGGGCGTATCGCGGTCCCGCCTCTAGCTGCGAAAAGCGTTCCCATTCGGGCAGCTTCCTGACGAATGTCGAACTCGGCGCGCACCTTCTCGCGCCCCCGCGCGCCCATCGCCCGGCGCAGCGCCGGATCGTCGGCAAGCCGTCCGATCCGTTCGGCCAGCGCGACCGCGTCTCCGGGTGGGACCAGAAAGCCCGACACACCCTCCTCGACAAGATCGCCCACCCCGGCCACCTGGGTACAGATTACCGGCCGGGCCGCGGCCAGCGCCTCCATCAGCACCACGGGCAGGCCCTCGGCAAAGCTGGGCAGCACGAAGATATCTGACGCGGCCAGCGCTGCGGCCACCCCGTCCTGACTCTGGAACCCGGCAAAGGTGACAGCCCCTCCCAGAGGCGCGGCCTGGCGTTCCAGATGCGCCCGGTCATCGCCATCGCCGATCAGCGTCAGGTGCAGGCTGGGCCGGGTCCTGCGCGCCTCGGCAAAGGCCTCGATCAGAACGCGCAGCCCCTTGATCGGCGTCAGCCGCCCGACAAAGACCAGATGCGTGCCCGGAGGGCGCGGCGGGTCAGGGCGGTCATAGCGTTCGGGCAGGACACCACAATGGACGATATGGATCTTCGGCCAATGGGCGGGGTCTGAGAAATACATCGCCTGGCTGCGGGCGAAATGGCTGATGCAGACCACAAAGGCCGCCCGCGCGGTCTTTTCCCTGAGTTGCCATTTCTCGGGCTCGTAAAGCTCGGCCGGGCCGTGCAGCGTGTAGCTGAAGGGAATCCCCGACAAGGCCGAGGTCAGCATCGCCACATTGGCGGAGGCATCGGCGAAATGATTGTGCAGATGCCCGATCCCCCGCGCCCTGAGCCGGCGCGCCAGGATCATCGCCTCGGCGAGGTAGAAGACCTGTCTTAGACTGCCCCGCAGCCCGGGCAGCGCGGTGCGCCAGGCCAGCCCCAGCGCCCGGACAAGCCGCCCGGGCGCCGCCAGCGCCGCCACGAGCGCCCTGAAAAGGGTGACCGGGTTCAGGCCCGCCGCGACCACATAGAAGGTCGTGGACAGCGCCTCCTCCTCTTCGGGCCCGATCAGATGGATCGCATCCGGCCGGCGCATCGAGCAGGTCTCGACCTCGAAACCCAGCGCCCTCAGTGCCGTCACCTCGCGCAGGATAAAGGTGTGGGACGCGGCCGGGTAGAGCGATGTCAAATAGGCAAGGCGCGGCAAATCGGGCACGGGAACGGCTCTTTTCAAAGGCACTTGCCTTATGTCGAAACCGTCCCCGTGAGTAAAGCCGCTTGCCCCTGCCCTGCGCCGGGCTCAGGGCGCTTCCCAGGCCCCCCGCGACGGGTAGACCGGCCGCAGCTTGCCGCTGATGTCCTCGATGGCCGTCGGCCCCGTAAGCGCGGCCCCCAGCGCGGCAGAGCCTGCTAGCGGCGCACGCGCGCGGGCGGCCGTGGTCGGGGTTGCGAACTCGGTGCGCAGAAGCCGGGTCACATAGCCTTTCCAGCCGATATTGCGCGGCGTGAAAAGCTGGGACGCCGACAGCGGCGCATCCGGGTTAGGTGCCTCGGCCTGCCCCGCCCAAGGGCCGTCCCAGATATTGTTGGCTTCAATGACATTATTGAAACCAGAGTTATCGAGAACTTTCTTGGACCTATAATTGCCATTTTCTGCAATCGGGCGGTCCATGCTGAAAGTGCAGTTGTAGACCGAGATCGGGGCATTCAGCGCGGCCTCGCTCGGCTGGCCCGCCGTGGTAACCAAGCGCGGCTCAATACCACTCCGGAATGTGCGGGTTATGTAGCGGACATACGGAGATTGGCTTTCTTCGCTACTCTTGTCGAAATTTTCCTCGCTGAAATTTTCGTTGGCGAAGCGGGGCACATTAGGACAAGTGGCCCAGATATTGCGCAGTGTAACGCCGCTTAGTGTTGTCTGGATGAAATAGGTCGTCGAGTAATCGCCAAGGATCAACCCGCCATCGACAATTATGTTCGCATCGAAGCTTATTTTGGTGCCTTGCACAACATTGTTCTGTCCGAAATCCAACGGCGCCAAGTTGCCCTCAATGGCGATGCCCCAGATGTTGACGATATGGTTGATGTCGGAACGCCGCGGGGTGTTGATGATCTTCCAACCAGTGTTTGAATCCTCTTTACCGAATGCCTCGGAACAGGCGAGATAGAACCTGTGATGTCCGTTTTCGCGGAACGGCGCGCGCCATTGAGACCCGCCCGAGATGCTGTGCGGATCCTGCCGGAAGCGGCAACCGGTCACGGCCATCGTGGCCTCGATCATTGCATCGTGTCCGGATGCAAAAGCCCCTGAATATTGCCCGCCAAAATTGTCGGCGTAGCAATCGTTCAGATGAATGTATCCCCTGAAGTCTTGGCTATTGCCGTTGCCCTGCGGCAAGTAGAAAGCAAAGGGTGTGGTTTTGTTATTGCTTGTGCCGCAACGGGAGATGACGAAATCCCCATACTTGTCGGTGCGGATCAACTCACCACCCACATCGTCAGTGCCTGGGGTCTCGCGCACCATTGTCGTCGGATCAAACGTCCCCGTGGTGATCACTTTAGTTACACGCACGTCGTTCATCTCGGGCGTCTCGTAGCCCCGGTAGCGAGGTTGCATTGTGATCACCCTGCCTCGGTTGACCGCCCCCGGCGTGGGCACATGCACCGTCCCGGAGCCATAGGTTCCGAGGTAGAAATGCGGCGGGTCGTCCGAATAGTTCAGTTCGAATGCCACGGGACCGTAGGTCGCGCCCGCCTTGAGCAGGAAGCGGCGCTTGGTGTTCCCCTTGACGCTATTCCACCAGGACTGGTCGCGCACCTTCACGCTGACGCCGTCCATCTGAACGGTCATCGCCCCGTCAGGCGCACCGGTAAAGTTGTCGTCGCCGGGCGGGTTGATGCAGACCGTCTCGGCCCCGGCATAGACGTCGTTCGGGTCTTCGACCGTGATACTCGCCGTGGCCTGGGCCTGCTTGCCGCTGGAAGGCTCGATCACGGTCAACCTGACCGTGTAGGTTCCGGGCGCATCGTAGCAATGCGCGATCCACGGGCCGCGCCCCTTGCTCTTGTCATTCCATTCAGCCAGCACGTTCTCGGGGGCAGACCATTCCCCCGTGTCGCCGGTATCCCAGATATATACCAGTTCATGCAGGCGCGGGTCGTAATTCGCGCCCGGCGCCGGTCCAGGCGTGTCAAAGGTTGAATTTGACAGATCGACACCAAGGCGCACACTGTCGGGCGCGCAGCGCAGGCTCGTGCGATCGACCGTGATCGACACGATCCCGCCATCGAGCCCCGGGCCGGGCGCGGGCGGCGGCGGAGCAGGCGAGGGTGGAGCGGGCGTTTCCTCTGCCTGGGTCGTGCCGCCCCAGTCAGCCACGGTCAGGGGGCCGGCGGAGCGGCCGTCCTGTTCGAGGATCAGGGTCACGGATTTCCCCGAAAGGGCCTTGGATGTCAGACGGATTTTCATGTTCATGCCTCGGAAATCGCGACCAGAATGATCCCGGTTTGGTTTGCTGTCGAGGGTGTGCCGGTCACGGTATGGGGTGTTCCGGCCGCGACGTCGCCTTGCAGCGCGATGCTGACATTGCGGGTCGTTGCGGTGGGCATGACGGCGGTCTCGATCTCCGTCGCGCCGGTCCAGGTGAAGACCCCGTCCATGAAGCTGACGCCCATGGCACAGGCCAGCATGGCATTTCTGGCCGAGACGGGCGTTGCCGAAACCGTCAGGGTGCCGCCCTCGCTGCTCTGCACCGCCGCGACATCCGAGACGACGCCGTTCCGGATGCCATGCACGCTCAGGACATGGGCATTAGCGCGTACGGGCAGGTCGAACGCAATCGTGCTGGCCGCCGTTCCGGCCGCGGTCAGAGTATGGGCAAAGGCCGCCACCCGGCCCGAACCGTTCGATCCGGCATCGGTGCTGATCTTCTGGCTGGGCACGCCGTTGACGCTGGCGCTCTGGGCATAGTTGTCGGTGCCATAGAAGAACAGGATGACGTCACCGGCGGCATAGCCGCTGAGATCCACCGTGAAGGACGGGGTCGCACTCGCGTTGCCCGAGGACAGGAAGCCGCCGATCCGCGAAACGCCCAGCGGAGCCGAGAGCACCGGAACCGTCAGCGTTGTACTTTGCACGCTGCGGGTTCCGTTCGCGTCCTTCACCGTTTCGGTTACCCGCAGCACCGTGCCGCCATCTTCGGGCACGATCACATGCGTCGGCGCCGTCTCGTCGGGGATGACAACGCCATTGCGCAGCCACTGGTAGCTCTCGGTCGGGACCGTTGCGGTCTTCTCGCTTATCCACAGACCGGGCTGAAGGGTCAGCGTGGCTCCGGCCGCGGCGGTCCCGGTGATCCGGGGTCTCACGAGGTTCACCGGACCGGATTTCAGCAACTGCGGATCCACCTGGTACACGCCATTGAAGGCAGATGTCCCCGAGATCGTCAGGCTCAGCGTAGATGACGTGGCCGCGAGGATCTCGATCTGGCCGCTCACAAGCGTCAGCTCGAGCGGCGGCAGAACGCCCCCCGCCCCCAGCCACGACATGTCGGCCGTCTGCGTGATGCCTGTTGCGATGGACAGTCTGGTCATCAGTACATCACCACGATGCCGCTGGCGGTCGTTCCGGACTGCCAGATCCGCCTGACCCGCAGCGGGAACGCGCCGCCGGCAGCCACATAGACCGTTGCGGTGGACCCCCCGATTGTCGTCACCCGAACGCTCCCGGAGGTGGCCACGTTGATGCCGCGGCTGGCCACTGCGAGATCTTGGGTATCGCTGGGCTCGACGGCCAGAAGACAGACGGCGGGGCTTTCGAGGCCCCCGACGAGGTTATTGAACTTGTCGGTCATGGTCATGTGTCTCCAGTTTGCGGGATGTCAGGTAGTTTCGGGATGTCAGGTGGGCCGATGGAAAACCCGGGAGCCGTATCAGACCATTTTCACGGGCTCGGATGTCGGGAGGCACTCTGACGCAAGGGGATGAAACAACCGTAAGGCGACCGTTCGCTGCCCTCCACCGTCAGCCTGAGCAGCAAGATTTTGACAAAATGGGCCGGTATGCTAACAGGCCCGATCGGTTCGCACAGTCCATGTTCCCGGCGGCAGGCACGCCCATGATTCCTTTCATTGCTCTTTTCTCATGGCCGCTTTTCAGCGCGTTCTTCTTCCTGCGTTTCTCCACGCCGGTCGCGGTCGTGCTCACCATCCTGGTCGGGTATCTGGTGCTGCCGGAAAAGACCTCCGTCGATCTGCCGCTGTTGCCGGAACTGAACAAGAAGACGATCCCGGCGCTGGCGGCGCTGGTGCTGGCGCCCCTGCTGGGGCGGTCCCAGCCAAATCAGGCGGTGCTGCCCGGTCTGCTGCCGCGGCTGTGGACGATGCGTCTTCTGGTCCTGTTGCTGGTCGTGGGGGCGTTCATGACCGTCATGACCAATGGCGACATGCTACGCTACGGCACGACCGTCCTGCCGGCGCTCCGGCCCTATGACGCGTTCTCCTACATCCTCAGCGCGCTGATGTTCGTGGTGCCGATGGCGCTGGCGCGGAAATACCTCGCCACGCCCGAGGCCCACCGGATGCTGCTGATCGTGCTCTGCGTGGCCGCCCTGGCCTATTCGTTCCTGATTCTCGTCGAATTGCGGATGTCGCCGCTGATGCATTACTGGGTCTACGGCGAGTTCCCCCATGTCTGGGCGCAGCATGTGCGCGCCGGCGGCTGGCGGCCTGTCGTGTTCCTGGGCCATGGCCTGCTGGTCGGCATCTTCCTCTGTGCGGCCGCCCTGGCGACCGCCGGGCTCGTGCGCAGCGCGGGGGGCCGGCGGGGACCCTTCATCGCGGCGCTGCTGTGGCTGCTTGTCATCCTGGTGCTGTCCAAGAATCTGGGCGCGCTCATGATCACGCTGCTGCTATTGCCCCTGGTGCTGCTGGCCACGGTTCGCGTCCAGCTGATCGCGGCCGCCCTGATCGCGGCAAGCTTTCTCACCTATCCGGCACTGCGCCAGGCGGGTCTCATCCCGATCGACAGCGTGGTCGCCTTCGCCGAGCGGATCAACCCCTATCGCGCCCATTCGTTGCAGGTGCGGCTGAAGAACGAGGATGCGTTCCTCGACAAGGCCAAAGATCGTATCCTGTTCGGCTGGGGGGGCTGGGGGCGCTCGCGCACCTATAACGACGAGGGCGTGGACGTCACCATCGCGGACGGGGCGTGGGTCATCACCCTCAGCATCTCGGGCTGGGTCGGCTATGTCGCGCGGTTCGGCCTGATCTGCGTTCCGCTCTTCCTGTTGCTGTGGGTCCGACGACGACATGATATCGGGACGGAAACCTCGGTTCTCGCCCTGCTGGTCGCCGGAAACCTGATCGATCTCGTTCCGAACAGTTCGATCACCCCGATCACCGCCCTTGCCGTCGGGGCGCTCTGGGGCCGGGCAGAGCTTGGCGCGATCCGCTCCGCCCCCGCTCAGGCGGACAGCCCCGGCGAGACCCTGGTCCGGCCGGGGTATTTCCGACCTGCCCTGGCGCGCCGGGACAGGGCGGCGGACCCGCCCGCACCAGGCAGCGCTGCCCCCGAACGGCAGAGGCCGCTCAACAGCCGCTACACCCGGCACACACCCCCCACGGGCCGCAGCCGCATGACCTGAAACGGCCCTCAAGGGACGCAATCACCGACCCCATCGAAAGACGGGTGCCGGAGCGGCAGGCAAGGTACTTTCCAGGCAAGGACGAGGATCATCTTGGACGAGCAGGTCGAGACCGAAATTTCCGTCATCGTGGTGAATTACGGTACCGCGGAGCTTGCGCGCGCGGCTGTGGACAGTGTGCTTGCCCGCACGCATGGCGGGCGAAAGGTCGACATCCACCTTGTGGACAATGCCTCTCCCGGCCGGGACCGCGAAATCCTCGCCGAGGCGGCCCGCTCCGAGGCCTGGCGCGGACGGGTCACCTTCTATCCCGAACAGACCAATCACGGCTTCGCACGTGCCCATAATCTGGTGTTCCGGGCGCTGGCCGCGCGCGCGCATCCGCCCGACAAGGTGTTCCTGCTCAATCCCGATGCCCAGCTCGAGAACGAGGCGATCGCGATCCTGGCCGATACGCTCGATGCCGATCCCGGCCTCGCCATGGCCGGGGCGGGGATCACCGAGCCCAGCATCGGCCCGGCGGTCGCGGCATTCCGGTTTCCCGGCGCCGCGTCCGAATTCGCCCATTTCATCGGCTTCGGGCCGGTCTACAGGCTGTTCGAGCGCGCCAGGGTGCCGCTGCCGCCCGACCATCCCGAAGGGCCGGTCGACTGGGTCACCGGGGCGGCCTTCATGGCGCGGTTCGGGGTGCTGCGCGATCTCGACTGGTTCGATCCCGCCTTCTTCCTCTATTTCGAAGAGACCGACCTGATGCGCCGGGCCCGTGCGGCGGGCTGGCAGATCCGCTATGTCCCCCGCGCCCGGGTGCTGCATCTCGAAGGGGTGGCGACCGGGATCAAGAGTGGCGAGGACCAGCAACGGCGTCGGCGCGGGGCCTACTGGTACCGGTCCTGGGCGCATTACTTCCGCAAGGCCAAGGGGCGGGCGGGGGCGCTCGGCATCGCGCTTGCGGTGCTCCTTGCCGGGCTTGTGCACTATCCGCTGGCAGCCCTGCGCCGCCGCCCGCCTGCACTGCCCCGGCGGTTCCTGCCGGATTTCCTTGTCCATGCGATGCTGCCGCTCCTGTTCGGGCGATCCCCGCCGGCCGACACGGCCGCTGCCCCGGCGCCGCGGGGGGCAACCAACCGCAACCCCGCGGATATCGGCTTCTGGGCTCTGGTGGCCGAGGATTTCCGCACCCATGAGCGCGATCCCCTCTCGCAAGGGTTCTGGGCGCTGTTCTGGCACCGCTTCGGCAACTGGCGCATGGGGGTGCGTCCCAGGGCCCTGCGGATACCGCTGAGCCTTGTCTATTTCACCATGTACCGGCTCGGCCAGCGGACGGGCGGTATCATGCTGCCCTATTCGGTGCCCGTGGGCCGGCGCGTGAAGCTCGAGCATTTCGGCGGCATGATCCTGTCCGCACATGAAATCGGCAATGACGTGATCATCCGGCAGAACACCACTTTCGGGATCGCAGGTCTTGACGATCTCGAGGGGCGGCCGACCATCGGCGATGGTGTCGAGATTGGTGCCGGTGCCGTGGTGATCGGCAATATCCATGTCGGCGCGGGCGCGATCATCGGTGCGAATGCGGTCGTGGCAAAGCCGGTGCCGCCCGGTACCGTCGTCGGCGGGGTTCCGGCGCGGATCATCCGGATGCGGGATGGCTGAGATGGGTGTCAGCGCCGTGATCATCGGCCGGAACGAGGGTGCGCGGCTGATCGCCTGCCTCGAGGCCGCCAGGGGCCGGTTCGACCGGATCGTCTATGTCGACAGCGGATCGACCGATGGCAGTCAGCAGGCCGCCCGGGTCCGCGGCGCAGAGGTGGTCGAGCTTGACATGGGCACGCCCTTCACGGCCGCCCGCGCCCGCAATGCGGGTTTTGCCCGCCTCTGTGAGGGGGGCAAGACCCCGGAATTCGTCCAGTTCCTCGACGGCGATTGCATCCTGCAACCGGGCTGGATCGAGACGGCCCTGGCCTTCCTGCGCGCAAATCCGGCTGCCGCAATCGCCTGCGGCCGACGCCGCGAGCGCTACCCCGACCGCTCGGTCTACAACAGGCTGGCCGATATCGAGTGGGACACTCCGATCGGGCAGACAAAGGCCTGTGGCGGTGACATGTTGATCCGCACCGGGGCGCTTCTTGCGGTTGGCGGCTATGACCCGACCCTGATCGCCGGCGAAGAGCCCGAGCTTTGCGTGCGCCTGCGCGCGGCGGGCTGGCAGATCTGGCGGCTCGATGCCGAGATGACGCTGCATGACGCGGCGATGACCCGCTTCGGGCAATGGTGGCGGCGCGCCGCGCGCGGCGGCTATGCCTATGCCCAGGCGGTAGCGATGCATGGGCGCCCGCCCGAACGCCACGGGGTACCGGAACTGGTGCGGATCGTCGGCTGGGGCATGCTGCTGCCGCTCATGATCCTCGCGGGGCTTGCGCTCACGCCTTGGGCGGCGCTGCTTGTGCTGATCTGGCCCGCGCAGATGATGCGGCGCTGGCGCAAGGGCGATCCCTGGTATCAGGCCGTCTTCGTCACGCTGGCCAAGTTCCCCGAGGCACAGGGGGTGCTGACCTATCTCTGGCGTCGGCTGCGCCGGGCGCCGATCGCGCTGATCGAGTACAAATAGGCTCTGTTCCGGCCCGATCAGCCCGGCAGCGCGGGGGCTTGGCTATCGACGGCACCCCGCAACACCTCGGTGATCGCCGTGTCTTTGATCCACAACGCCAGCGCCGCGCCCAGAAGGCAGAACAGGAACAGCCCCAGATCGAGCAGCGGATCCCAGCTGCCCTTGCGATGGGTCAGCCAGGCAACCAGCGGGTAGACGAGCAGCACCGCAAGCGGCGGGGCGATGATCGCCCCCATCAGTCCGAAGGCCTGGATCCCGACCAGCAGAAGGACGGTCTGGATCACCGCCTGGATCACAGTGAACACCGTCATGTCCCGCGAATTGCCCTGCGCCAGAAGCTTCTGCTGATAGGCTAGAATCAGGATGGTCGGCATGTAGGCCAGCGCCAGCAGCACCATGAGCGATCCGGCAAGATGATAGGCCGGCTCATAGAGCAGCCGCACCAGCCAGTCGCCGATAAAGGCCAGCAACAGGCTTGCAGCCAGCATCGCCCCGGTCAGCATCCCCCGGGCCAGGCGCTGCTTGCGGCGGCTGTCGGCGCCCTGGGCGTCGGCGGTCCTGGAATAGACCGGCAGCAGCACTTTCGCGCTCAGTTGCTGCGCCATATTGGTGGGCGCCGTGGCCAGGAAATAGCCGATATTGTAGATGCCAAGCTCGGCCAGGGTAACGAACTTGCCCAGGATGGCGCGGTCGCCGGCATTGATCAGGAAGCCCGCGATAGAGCCGATGAAGATGTATTTTCCGAAATGGAAAATCTCCCAGAAGGCGCTCTTGTCCCAGCCCGGACGGTTGCGGATGCCGGGCAGCATGAGATGGGACAGAAGCGTCCTGAGACCCTCGGTCACCAGGCTGCCGAAGATCAGCGCCCAGACCGATTTGGTCACGACCGCTGCGATCACCATCACCACGATGCTGACGGCCTGGCTGAACAGTTCGATGAATGTCAGGCGCCCCAGCATGAGCTGCCGGTTGGCGGTCGAGACATTGGTCGATTGCAGCCCGTTCAGGACCGCGGCGAAGCCCGCCACCGGCAGCAGCATGGCCAGCATCGGCTGTTCGTAAAGGCTCGCCGCCGGAACCGCGAGCGCGATCGTCAGGCACCACAGGAACACCCCGCGCCCGATCTGCACCGTCCAGGCGGTGTTGAGAAAGACCGGATCGTCGCCGCGCCTGTTCTGGATGATCGAGGTCTTGACCCCAGTCACCGAGAACATCTCCAGCCCCAGGATGATGACCTGCACCAGCGCCATCATGCCGAAGGCTTCGGGGAACAGAAGCCGGGTCAGGATCAGGTTGGAGACCAGGCGCAGGAACTGCGCGCCGCCGAAGCTCAGGAATGTCAGCGCAGAGCCGCGCGCCGCCCGGGCCTTCAGGCTGTCATCCGAAAGCACCTCGCGCAACCGTTTGCGGATCACGGGCATATTCTTCCGGACTGGGACCGCGCCATTGCACGGAAACGGGAAGGAGGACCGGACATGGCTTGGCGCGCCGCAAATGCATCGGGAAAACTAGCGTCCTTGTAGACGCCGTCGGACCGGAATGCCAAGGCCCAAGATCGGGCGTCAGGGCTGTCGATCCGATCGGCTTGCCATCCGCCAATTGTCCCGAAAAAGTCCGGCTTTGACCGCCGCGGATGATATATTAGATAGCGGCGGCCGGGATTGGCCCCGGCCGCCGCCAGACGATTCGCGGTGGGTGCCGCGTCCCCTGCCGCAGGGGCCGCCCCCCTCGCAACCGCCTGGCGAATCCGAAACCGACCGACCGGCGGCCCCGCGCAATTGGCAAGGCGCATACCGGAACTGGCCCACAACACCTGCCCCGGCAGGCCGATATGTCCGATTGCACAGAGAGTCCCTTGATTTCACAAGATCATTACCCGCTGGCCCGGACCCGCTTCACCGCAGGCATCAGCATCATCGTTCCCACCTATCGCGAAGTCGAGAACATCCCGCTTCTGCTGGCGCGGATCGACGCGCTGCGCCGGGACCGGGATCTCACGCTGGAAGTGCTGTTCATGGATGACGACAGCCGGGATGGCAGCATCGAGGCGGTCGAGCGGTCGGGGTTCGACTGGGCGCGGATCATCGTGCGCCAGGGCCCGCGCGGCCTGAGCGCCGCGGTGATCGACGGGTTCCGCGCCGCCCGCTACCCGGTGCTGTTCTGCATGGATTGCGATCTCAGCCACCCGCCCGAACGAATCCCGGCGATGATCCTCGCGCTCGATGCCGGACAGCAGATGGTGATCGGTTCGCGCTATGTGCCCGGCGGCTCGACCGATGACGACTGGGGCTTCTGGCGCTGGATCAATTCGCGGATCGCGACGCTTCTGGCGCGCCCGCTCACCCAGGTGCGCGACCCGATGTCGGGCTTCTTCGCGCTGCGCAAGGCCGATTTCGACCAGGCCCGGGATCTCAACCCGGTGGGCTACAAGATCGCGCTGGAACTGATCGTGAAATGCGGCCTCGAGAATGTGGGCGAGGTGCCGATCCACTTTTCCGACAGGGTGCATGGCGTGTCCAAGCTGACCTTCCGCGAACAGCTGAAATACATCCAGCACCTGCGCCGGCTCTATCTGCACCGCTTTGCCAACGCGATGTACATGGCGCAGTTCCTCGTCGTCGGCGCCTCGGGCGTGGTGGTGAACCTCTCGGTGCTGAGCCTGTTGAAATGGGCCGGGCTGCCGGACATGCTGTGCCTGGCCGGCGGGATCGCGGTCAGTGTCATCACCAACTTCCTGCTGAACCGCCGGTTCACCTTCTCCTATGCCAAGGACCGCCCGATCCTGAAGCAGTTCGCGGGCTTCGTCGGGGCCTCGGCCGTGGGGATGGCGGTGAACTACGGCGTGGCGCTCTATCTCAACGCCCATGTTCTTGGTGCGGGTCCCTTGTCGCTTCAGTTCGCGGCACTCGGGGGCATCGTGGCGGGGATGCTCTTCAACTTCCTCGGCAGCCGCTATTTCGTGTTCCACAAGCGCTTCGTGAAACGGTGATGACGGACAGGACGCACAGGGGGATCACGCTCTTTGTGGCGGGCGTCTACGCCATCCTCGTGCTGCTGACGCAGCTCGGATCCGTCTCGCGCGAGATCATCAACTGGGACGAAAGCACCTTCATGCTGCTCGGGGCCGACATCCTCGACGGCATCCTTCCCTATACCGAACGCTTCGACAACAAGCCCCCGATGATCTTCTTCCTGATGGGGGGCTGGATGGGGCTGTTCGGTGAAACCGTGCTGTCGGCCCGTCTGTTCGGGGATGCCTGCCTCTGGCTGACCGCGATCTTCGTCTTCCTGATCGGCCGCCGGATGGCGGGGCCGCTGGCCGCGGGGGCCGCGGGAGGCCTCTTCATCGCCATGAACGCGGTCGAACCGGGGCTGCACAGTTCGGCCGGGCTGCCGGCCATGGCGATGATGATGGCCGCGCTCTGGCTCTGCCTTGCTTGGCGCGACCGGGTCTGGGCGATGGTGCTGGCGGGCGCGCTGGTCTCGCTTGCCGTGCTCACGCGCAGCAATCTGGCCTATGCCGCGCTTGCCAGCGGGCTGTGGTTCGCCCTTGTCGGGTTCTGGCGCCCCGGTACGGGTCGACTGTTCCGCTGGTCGCCCTTCGCCTATGCCGCGGGCGGGGCGATTCCGGTGGCAGCTCTTGTCCTGGTCTATGCCCAGGCCGGTGCGCTGGCCGAACTGAAACTCGGCGCCGTCGATGTCGCACTCAGCTATTCCAAGCAATGGGGCTTGGCGAACGCCTTTGTCGAACATCTGCGCAAATGGGCCGAAGCGGTGAAGGCCGCGCCGGTCCTTTACGGCAGCTTCACGCTGGTCACGGGGCTTGCGCTGGTGCTGACGCTTCTGCCGCCGTTGCAGGAACGGCCAAGCCGGCTTGGCGGCCATGACTGGGCGATCCTCTGGGTGTTCACCCTCTCGATCCTCTACTCCATCCTCAAGAGCGGGGCGGTCTATACCTATTACTGGCAGCAATTCCTGCCGCTGGCCCCGCTGCTGGTCGCCGACATGCTTGCACGCAATCCCGGCCGGCTTGCCCTGCGCCGGGCGGGGCTCGGCCTTGTCGGGGCGGCGGTGGGGGCGGGGCTTGTCCAGACCGTGCCCGAGACGGTGCGCGTGCTGAGCGTGCCGGGCTACATGACGGCGCGCTACGACGTGCGCGCGGCGGCCGGGATGCTGCGCACCACGATGCAGCCCGGCGACCGGATCTGGGCGCTGGACCGGCATCTGATCCTGCTCTATCTTGACCAGCCCAGCCTGTCGCCGATCCTGGCCCATCCCAGCAACATCACCCGCCAGGCAATCCTGGAGCCGCTTGCGGCGCACGGCTATGTCGCGCCCGACGAGTTGCAGCGCGTGATGGCAAGCCTGCCCGAATTCATCGTCTCGAACGGGCATGGGCATCTGTTCTATTTCGACGACCAGTCCGTGATCGACAGCTATCTGGAGCGCAACTATCACCTGATCTTCGCCACGCCCCTCGTGACCGTCTACCGCCTGAATGCCGCTGCTCCCGCGCAATAGGGGTGCCGCATCGCGCCGGTTGCAATCGCGAAAGGCTTGGCCGATACCGGCTGCGGATGGCCCGTGCCACGTTCAGGACGCAATCGACCCTTAGATGCCCGGCCCGGCGGCCCGGCATGCCCCGATCCCGAAGGAGCTGACAGAACGACCATGCGAAAGGGTATCATTCTTGCGGGCGGGTCGGGAACGCGGCTCTACCCCATCACCATGGCGGTCTCCAAGCAGCTCCTGCCGCTCTATGACAAGCCGATGATCTATTACCCGCTTTCCGTGCTGATGCTGGCGGGCATCCGCGAGATCGCGATCATCACCACCCCCCGGGACCAGACGCAGTTCCAGCGGCTGATGGGGGATGGCGCGAAATGGGGGCTTTCCTTCACCTGGATCGAACAACCCTCGCCCGACGGTCTGGCCCAGGCCTATATCCTGGCCGAGGAGTTCCTGGCCGGGGCACCGTCGGCGATGGTGCTGGGCGACAACATCTTCTTCGGCCATGGCCTGCCCGAGATCCTGGCGCGCGCCGATGCCCGGGCCGAGGGCACGGTGTTCGGCTATCAGGTCACCGATCCCGAACGCTATGGCGTCATCACCTTCGACGACACGGGCACGAAAGCCCTCGAAATCATCGAGAAGCCCGAGCGCCCGGCCTCGGATTTCGCGGTGACGGGGCTTTACTTTCTTGACGGCACAGCCCCCGAACGGGCCAGGCGACTGACGCCCTCGGCCCGGGGTGAACTGGAGATTGCCGATCTGTTGCAGGACTATCTGTCCGAGGGGCGGCTGACGGTGGAACGGATGGGCCGCGGCTATGCCTGGCTCGATACCGGCACGCATGCAAGCCTGCTGGATGCAGGCAATTTCGTGCGCACGCTTCAGGAACGCCAGGGGCTTCAGATCAGCGCCCCCGAAGAGATCGCCTATAGCATGGGCTGGATCGACCGCGCCGCGCTGAAGGCGCATGCCGAGTTCTACCGCAAGACCTGCTACGGGGCATTTCTGGCCCGGTTGGCCGAGAACGGCTGAGAGACGGGCTCAGGGCGCCGCATCCTCTGGCCCGTCCTCTGACCCGTCCTGCGGCCCCACCGCCCTGGGGTCGATCAGCAGCGCCAGCACCCATCCGGCGACGAAACCGCCCAGATGGGTTTCCCAGGCCAGCTGCCCATGCATCGCCCACCAGAGCACCACGTTCAGCCCCACCAGCAGCAGCACCGCGCGCGCCACCGGCCAGAGCCGTTCGCGATGGGTGAAGCGATCGACATAGGCCCAGGCGAGGATCCCCCCCACCAGCCCGAACAGCGCCCCCGAGGCGCCGACCATGGGGCGCAGGTCCGAGGCGATGAGCGCGAAACCCGCCGCGCCGCCAAGGATCGAGCCGGCATAGAGAATCGCGAAGCCGCCCGCGCCGACCCGGTCCAGCACCGCGCGGCCCAGCGACCAGAGCGTGATCATGTTCACCACAAGATGTGCGGGCCCGCCATGCAGGAAGCCATAGGTCAGGAACATCGCATAGGGCTGCGCGGGATAGTTCGGTTTCCAGCCCTTCAGAAGGCCCGGCCAGAAGCCGGCGTAATCATAGGCGATCTGGCGCAGCCGGGGGGGGGCGATCAGCCCCGCATCGGCCAGCCACAGGGCCAGTTCGATCGCGCTGCAGGCCAGGATCAGCCCGAACAGAAGCAGGTTGCCTCGGCTCAGAACCGCCACCGGACCCTCTTTTCAACGCCGATGAAGACCTCGTCGGACCGGCTGTCGGACGCCCCTTCCTGCCGGGACAGCGTATGGGTGTAGCCGCCCAGCATGTCCCAGTCCCCGGCAAGCGCATGGCGATAGACCAGATCGAGCGTGATCTTGCGGGTATCCACCCCGGCCCCGCCCAGGAAATCGGTGTCGCGCAACCGGATGCCGGTCTGCAGGCTGGACAGCGGCGTCAATTCCTGCCGCCAGGACAGGGCGATCTGGCTGTTGAGCGCCTCTTCGCCGTCGGAATCGGTGGTGAAGGCCTGGTCCAGCGTGATCCCGAAGGATCCGCGCGGCAGATCCTGCGCCCAGCCCAGGCTGATGAGCGGGCGCAGATCGCCATCGCTGCCTTCGCTGACACCGACACCTGCCCGCAGCCTGCCCGCGCGCAGCTCCAGATCGCGGTCGATCCGGGCGGTGGTGCGCCGGCCCACCTCGTCGATATCCGAGACAAGGCTGCCCGACAGCGTGCCATTGGGGCGCTGTTCGGTCAGCGACAGCCGGTAGGCCAGCCCGTCCTCGACGCTGCGCGGGCCCGCGCCGCTTTCGACGACGCGGGTCCGGCCGAGGAAAAGCCCGGCCGTCAGCGTCTGCGTCACCGAAAGATCGAGCCCGGCGCCCAGGCTTTCGTTGCGGATGTCGCGCCCCGCCCCATCGCGGTCGGTCTCGGCGACCGAGGCACGCAGGCTGGCACGGATGCGCGGGTCGATATCGAAGCGCAGCGCCAGCGCGGCACTGGTGCGGTCCTCGTCCAGCAGCGAGGGATCGGAGGTTCCGGAATAGCGGCGCGTGCTGTAGCCCAGATCAAGGCTGCCGCCGAAGGGCGCATCGCGTCCGAAGACGAAACCGAGGCTGGTCGAAAGATCCTTGCGCGTGCCTTCGTCGAAGACCAGGACGTCCTGCCCGAACACATCCTCCTCGAACAGCGTGTCGACATCGGATTCGCGGTAGCGCAGCGACAGGTCGATCGCGCTCGATGCCGCCTCGTGGCCGAAGGTCAGGCGCAGGACCGGATCGGCGAGGGTGACGCCCGACTCGCCCTCCGCCCCAAGTTCCAGCCCGCCATCGAGGAAGAGACCGAAGGAGGTGTTGCGGGTCCGGCTGGTGAGCGCCAGCCCGATCCCGGTGGTGGCGTAGAAATCGTCATCCTCCCAGGTCAGGCGCTGCGAGAAACGCAGATCGGCGACAAGGCCGCCCGCTGCGTCCTGGGCAGGCGCCTGCTGGGCGCCCATGAAGACAAGGCCGACCGCGGCGAGCCCCGCTGTCAGACCGCGTGCCCAGAAACCGGTCATCGGATCACTCGAACAGGCGCCGCTCCGGCACCAGGATCACGTCACCATCCTGAAGCCGGATGTCCTGCTTCAGCGCGGCCCCTGCGCTCAGCGCCCGGTAGTCGATCCGGTAGACCGTCTGCGCCCCCGAGCGCGGATCGGTGCGGCGCAGCTGGATGCGCCTGGTCGCGGCAAAGCGGGTGACCCCGCCCGATTGCGCCAAGGCCTGCAGGAAGGTCGTCCCGCGCGCGACCTCGATCAGGCCAGGCTGGTTCACCTCGCCCAGGAAATAGATGTCCATGGCCGAAGACCGCGCCGCGCCCGTGGCATAGGCCGCCCGGTCGCCGGGCTGGGCCGAGACGAAGACATTCGGCGTGACCGCGAAATTCGGGCCGATGCCCGCGGTGATCGCCCGCTCGATTTCGGCCACTGTGCGCCCGCCCACCTGCACCGACCCCGCGAAGGGGAAGCTGATCCGCCCGTCAGGCAGCACCACCACCGCGCGGTTGAGGCTGGTATCCTCAAGCACCTCGATGGTCAGCGTGTCACCCGGCCGAACCCGGTATTCCTGCTGCGCCACCGCCTCTGTCGTCGTGGCCGCCGCCATCAGGGCCAGGACCAGACCGGTCAGGATACGTTTCAAGTACAGCATGCCGCTTTGCCTTCCTGCCAGATTTGGCGCCATTCTCGTCGGCACGGACGGGCGAGGAAAGGGTATAATACGTCACCCGCCTCATCCCGCCGCAAGGTGTAGTGAAGCTGTCACGCAACGGGCCGGGGACAGCCCCGGCCCGCGGTGTCCGGACGGCTCAGTTCTCGGCCGGGCCGGGGGCCGCCTGAAGCGCTCGCAGCTGCTGGCGCGCCTCCTCGATCTGGGTCCGGCTGTCGCCCGGACCGGCAATCTCGACGGCCTTGCGAAACCGGGCCAGCGCGTCGTCCTGCCGGCCGAGCGCCAGATAGGCCTGGGCCAGGTGATACTGGACCAGCGCATCCTCAGGCAGCCCCCGGGCCGCGGCCTCGAGATAGGGCAGCGCCTCGGCGCTTTCGCCGCGCCTGTGGGCAATCCAGCCATAGGTGTCCTGGATCGCCGGGATCTCGGTATCGCCCAGCCGCCGGGCGATGGTCCAGGCCCGTTCCAGGCTGGCCGGATCCTGGCGATAAGTCGCCAGAAGGCTGGCAAGGTTGTTCGCGATGACCAGCGACGAGGAATCGCGCTCGTAGAGCCCTTCGTAGATCGCGATGGCGCCGTCGATATCGCCCTCCTGTTCCAGGAAGGACGCCCTTGCCCACAGAAGCTGCCCGTCCTCGGGCGTGTGGCCCAGCCCCTCGTCGATCGTCGCCATCGCGGTGGCGCGGTCGCCCTGGCGCTGCCGGATCCGCGAGATTTCCAGCCAGACCCCCGGCCGCATCGGGTTGGCCGCGACGAGGCCGCGATAGATCTCCTCAGCCCCGGCCAGATCGCCGTTCACCGCAAGCGCGGTAGCCAGAACGAAATCCAGCGCCTCGTTGCCGGGATTTTCCTGCTTCAGCCCGCGGGCCTGTTCCAGCGCGCCCGCGCTGTCGCCGGTCGCCATCCGGGCACGGACCAGCGCGATCTTCGAAGCCAGCGTCGCATCTGCGCCACCGGCGATCTGTTCGAGGAAGGCCATGGCCTGTTCGGTGCCGCTCTGGCGGTTGATGCGTTCGGCATCGAGCCCGTTGGCCGCCTGCACCGCCGCCGGATTGTCCAGACGCCGCAGCGTGTCGGCGACCTGCTGGGCCCGGGGGAAATCCTCCATCCGCAGGTAAAGCTCGCCCAACACCACCAGAAGGTCGGGATTGTCGGGCGCGGCGCGCAGCGCCCGGATCAGGATGTCCTCGGCCGGCAGATAGCTTTCATTGCCGATCAGGACGCGCGCATAGCGGATCGTCTCGGCGGGCGCGTTGCCCGACGCTTCCACGGCCAGTGCCAGGAAGTCCCGGGCAAGCTCGGGCCGGCCCGAGCGGGAATAGGCCTCGGCCATCAGCGTCATCGCCTGGAAATCATCGGAGGCCCGGTCGAGCGCGGTCCGGAGCGCGGCGATCGCGGCATCGGTGTCGTCGGCCTCGATCAGCCAGGCCGCCCGCATCTTGAGTGCCTCGGGATGGGTCGCTTCTTCGGCCAGGACCTCCTCGACCCGGGTGCGGGCGCCCACCTCGTTGCCGGTGGTCAGCAGCATCCGCGCCAGCGCGATCTTGATGTTGCGGGTCTGTTCGGACGGTTCGGCCGCCTTCAGGACATTCTCCATCGCCGCGATCGCCTCGGCGCGCTTGCCGGCCGTGAAATCCAGCCCCGCGCCCAGCACCTGGAACGGGACCGGGTCGGCACGTTCGGCGATTGCCCTGTCGATCTCGGCCCGGGCGGCCTCGACGCCGCGTATCTCGGCGAGAAAGCGGATCAGATCCACCGTGGGACCGGACTCCTCGGGCGGCGAGGCGGCGACAAGCTCGCGCAGGAAGGCCTCGGCTGCGTCGATATCCTGTTGCGAGAGGTAGAAGCGGACCAGCTTCGCCTTGGTGTTGGCATCCTCAGGGAAGCGCACGACCATGTCGCGCAACTGCGCCTCGAGCGCCGCCATGTCGCCGGTCTGGGCGAGCACCCTCAGCCGCTCCTGGTAGTAGCGGGGATTGTCGGGCTGCACGGCGATCACCTTGTCGATCTCGGCCAGGGCCCGGGAAAGGTCCCCCTCGCGCAGCGCGTTGTCGATCACGACATTGCGCAGCAGGAAATTGTCGGGCTGTTCGCTCAACAGCGCATCGGCCCGGCGGCCCGCCTCGCGGCGCGCAGCCTCGTCCCGGCCAAGCGCCGCCGCCCGATAGGCCCGCGCTGTCGCGATCGCCTTGACCCGGGCATCCTCGGGGGCCAGTTCCTCGGCCCTGCCGCCATGCCGGTCGACCTCTTCCCAGAGGCTCGAGGCGAAGGCGAGTTCGGCAAGCGCGATCCGGGCGTCCAGATCGTCGGGATATTGTTCGGCCAGGCGCAGATACTGGCTGTAGGCCTCCTGCCGGTTGCCGCGGTGATCGCGCATGACCTGGGCAATGGTGCGGCGCGCCTCGCGATGCGCACCGTCATTCTGGAAGACGTTGCGCAGTTCGACGATGGCACGGTCGTAATCGCCCTGCTCGATCAGGGCGAGGGCCGTCTGGTAATGGCCTTCGGCCTTGTCCTCGGAGGACTGGCAGGCCGAGAGCATGAGCGAGGAGCCCAGGAAGGCGGCGGGAAGCAGTCGGGTCAGAACACGCACGGGAAAGAAATCCTTCGGCCAATCAACACGCAAGCAAGACAGGCCATGACTGGCCTGCCCTCCTATCTTTCGCACTCAACGGCCTGCCCGCAAGCCGTGGATGGTTCAATTGCCGGTCAGTAGCCGGTCCCGCGCAGCACCACGGCGACAGTGCGCAGCAGGATGACGAGATCTGTCCAGAAGGACAGAACCTGATGATACCGTTCGTCATAGGGCGCCCGGCCGGCGAAATCGCAGTCGTTGCGGTCCGATATCTGCCACAGGCCGGTGATGCCGGGGCGCAGGTCGTAATAGGCGGTTCCCGGATAGAACGGCTTCTGCGAGACCATCATCGGCCGCGGGCCGACCAGCGACATGGTTCCATTCAGCACGTTGATGAGCTGCGGCAGCTCGTCGAGCGAGATCTTGCGCAGAAGGCGGCCGACCGGGGTGATCCGGGGATCGCATTTCAGCTTCTGCGTTGCGTTCCATTCCAGCCGGGCCACCGGGTTCCGGGCGAGATATTCCTCGAGGATCCGGTCGGCATCGGGCACCATGGTGCGCAGCTTCCACAGCCGGAAGGACTTGCCGTTCCGGCCGACGCGCAGCTGCGTGTAGAACGGCCGGTGCCCGTCGGTCATCACGAGCAGCGCCAGCAGGAGAATCAGGGGTACGCTGAACGGTGCGCTCACGACGACCAGCACCAGATCGAGCATCCGCTTGAAGCCGGCACGGTAGATCCCTGTCGGGGCCGGCTGACGGCGCGGTTCGGGACCGATCACCGGCTTTGCCGGGGCGTCCGCATTCAAGTCAGTCAAATATAATGTCATGAGCAGCAATCGGCCAAGGCCGATCCTTCAAAAATTGTCACCCTCTCACCCGCGGCACGGAGGCCGCAAGTTCTCCCCCGGGGTCGGACAATGCCGACCCACCCGTATCGTGGTAGCATTATGGCCGAGATGAATCAAAGGTCACGGTGAGGGCGCATTGATTTTCCGGCGAATTTTTTCCTGATCAGGCCGTTTCGGGGCAGATTCCGGGCGGCACTGCAACCTGTGGGCGTGGAAGACCGGGACACTCCGATCACCGCGGCCGGATTGTGGATCTGACGGAAACTTCAGGGCGCCCGGATCCCCGGAATCGCGCACGATTCCTGCGAATCGTGGCCCCATGGGATAGAGTGGACCTTGAGGGCGGCCACGGGATTGCCTTGAAAATGACGCAACTTGCCACTACCGCCACAGGCAGAGGCAAAGGTTTCCCGTCATTCGTTCCTCGCGACCGGCAGCGCCGTCTCCGGGGTAAAGGACATTACGCAATCAGGTCATGAGCAGCTCCCTCTACAACGCCCATTTCGGCTTTACCGAGCGGCCCTTCTCGCTGTTGCCGGATCCGGACTTCCTGTTCTGGTCGCCGGCCCATGCCCGGGCCTTCTCGGTGCTGGAATACGGGCTGGTGACGCGTGCGCCGCTGACCGTGGTCACCGGCGAGGTGGGAACCGGCAAGACCACGCTGATCCAGGCGCTGCTGCGTCGGGTCGATGACGAGGTGACCGTGGGCCTGATCTCGAACGCCCAGGGCGGGCGGGGGGATCTGCTGCGCTGGGTGCTGAACGCGCTGGACGTCGCGGTGACGCCGGGGGCTGACTATGTCTCGCTGTTCCAGCAGTTCCAGGGCTTCGTTCTCGAGGAATACGCCGCAGGGCGTCATGTGGCGCTGATCGTGGACGAGGCGCAGAACCTGGGCGCCGAGACGCTGGAAGAGCTGCGCATGCTCACCAACATCAACTCGGGCAAGGACGAGCTGCTGCAGATCATCCTGGTCGGCCAGCCCGAACTGCGCGACCTGATCCGCCGGCCCGAACTGAGGCAGTTCGCCCAGCGGGTGATGGCGGTTTACCATCTCGAGCCGATGGATATCGCCACGACCCGTGACTATATCGCACACAGGCTGCAGCACGTTGGCGGGACCGGCAAGGAATTCACCCCCGAGGCGACCCGCTGCATCTTCGAGGAATCCGGGGGTATCCCGCGCGTGGTGAACAAGCTCTGCGATCTGGCGCTTGTCTATACCTCGAGCGCGGGCCAGGACAAGGTCGGCATCGGCATCATCCGCGAACTGGTGCGCGACGGGCTGATCCTCAAGCCGCTTGGCGCTCCGCTTCTGCTGGCCGAGCCGATCGACAGTTTCGGGAAGGCCGCCGAATGAATTTCGACCTGCGACTTTACTGGGCCCTGTTCCTGCGCCGCCTGCCGGTGATGGCGCTCTTCGTGCTGATCGGCGTGGCCGGCGGCATCATCGCTGCGTTCAAGCTGCCCGAGACCTACGAGACCTCCGCCCGCCTGCTCGTCGAAGCCCCGCAAATCCCGGACAACATGGTCGTCTCAACGGTGCAGACCGGGGCGACAGAACAGCTCGACATCATCGAGCAGCGGCTGTTGACGCGCGCGAACCTCATCGACATCGCCAATCGCTTCCGCGTCTTTCCCGACATCCGGCAGATGGAGCCCGACGCGGTGGTGAGCAAGATGCGGTCCTCGACGCGGATCCGGCGCAGTGCGGGGCGCGAGCAGGCGACGCTGATGACGATCAGCTTCTCTTCGCATTCCGGCCGTATCGCGGCGGATGTCGTCAACGAATATGTCACGCTGGTGCTTCAGGAAAACGCGCGCTTCCGGACCTCGCGCGCGGAAAGCACGCTCTCGTTCTTCGAACAGGAGGTGCAGCGGCTGGGTCAGGAGCTTGACCGCCAGAGCGCGGCAATCGCGACCTTCAAATCCGAGAATGCCGATGCCCTTCCCGAGGAACAAAGCTACCGGCTCGGCCGCCAGACCCTGCTTCAGGAACGCCTGTCCCGACTGGAGCGCGATCTCGGCGCCCGCCAGACACAGCGCGAGGAACTCTTGCGCATCTTCGAGGCCACCGGGCGGGTCAGCTCCGTCGAGGGGATCGGGCCTCGCCGAACGCCCGAGGAGGAACGGCTGATCGTCGCCCGGGCGGAGCTGGAGAACGCCCGCGCGGTCTATTCCGACCAGAGCCCCCGGATAATTCGGCTACAGGCGGTGATCGACCGGCTGGAAGCCGTGGTCAAGGCCCAGGCCGAGGCCGGCCTGGTGGGCGCAGAGGGCGAGACCTCGCCCGAGCAGGCGATGCTCGATGCGACGCTCTCCCAGATCGACGGCCAGATCGCGACGATCGAAATCGATATCGCCGATACCAGAGAGGAACTGGACGGGCTTCAGCGCGCGATCTCGCAAAGTGCGGCGAACGGCATCCAGCTTGCCGCGCTCGAACGCGACTACCAGATGATCCAGACCCGCTACAACGCCGCGGTCACCAATCTCAACCAGGCCCGGATGAGCGAGCGCGTCGAAAGCACCGCCCAGGGCCAGCGCATCAGCGTGATCGAGAATGCCAACGTGCCCCAGGTCCCCACCGGACCCAACCGGCCCAAGGTCGCGATCCTGGGCGCGGGCGCGGGGGTCGGGCTGGCCGCGGCCTATTTCGTGCTGCTGGAACTCCTGAACCGGAACATCCGCAGCCCGGGCGAGTTGACCGGCCGCTTCAACATCACGCCGATCACCACGATTCCCCACATGCGCGCCAAGGATGGCAGGCTGATGCGGCGGCGGCAGATTCTGGGGGTGTCCTTCGTCATGGCGGCCGCGTTGCTGCCTGCCCTATGGTCCAGCCTCGGTCCGGATCTTTCCCAGTTCCCGGCTGGACAGGTGTCCGGCGCGACCCGCATGGGCTGAGTCCCGGCCGTACCGAGAAGAAAAATCATGGAAAAACTGCAGGCAGCTCTGGAGAAAGCCCGCAAAACCCGCGCGGGACAGGGAGTGATGGTGCCCGCCCGGCGCCAGCTCCAGGCCCGATCCACCGGATCCGTGCCCGAAACCGATGCGCTCTGGCAGGCGCTTGCGCCCTTCGAACTGGACGAGCGGCAACTGGTCGATCATCTCGTGGTCACCCGCGAGGCCGGCGAGGCCGCCACGCCCTTCGACATCCTGCGCACCAAGGTGCTGCTTCAGATGCGCCAGAACGGCTGGAAGCGGCTGGCGATCACCTCGCCGATGCCGGGATCGGGCAAGACCACGATCGCCTGCAACCTGGCGCTGGGACTGGGCCGCCAGCGCGACCTGCGCTCGATCCTGTTCGATCTCGACCTTCGTGATCCCTCGGTGCACCTCTTCTTCGAGACCGAACCACCGCATGGCATCGGCGAGGTGCTGACCGGCGCGGCGGGTTTCGCCGAGAATGCCCTGCGCTATGGCGACAATGTCGCCTTCTCGATGGCGCGCCACCCCGAAGCCGACCCGACCCGGCTGTTGCTGGCCGAAGATACCGTCGAGGTGCTGGACAGGATCGAGGCCGCCTACAAGCCTGACCTGATGATCTTCGATCTGCCCTCGGTTCTGGTGAACGATGATGCCCGCGCCTTCCTGAAGAACGCCGATTGCGCGCTGATCGTGATCCGCGCCGATCAGACCCGCTTTGGCCAGTTCGACACCTGCGAGCGCGAGATCGCCGAGCATACCAATGTGCTGGGGGTCGTGCTGAACGCCTATCGCCATGGCGAACCGAACAAGACCGGCGACTGAGCCGCCTGTCCCATGCTGACGGGCTGGAAAGGCCCCGGGGTCGCGATCCTGGCGGTAGCAGTCTGTTTTGGGGCGGGTTTCGGAACGGGCCACCGGCTGGCCCGCGAGGCCCCGCCGCCCCACCCCTCTCCGGTCTGCCGCCCGAGCGCACCGCAACTGGCGGCGGATCACGCCGGATTGCCGATCATGCCGTTCATCGGCAACAGCCTACTGTTCGATCACGACTGGCGCATCGACGGCGCGCTGGCGGCGATCTGTGCGCGTCAGGGGCTTCTGGCCCGGGAGGCCCCGGCCCTGATCGCTTCCCTGCCCGGAATGGCCCCCGAGATGGTGGTGTTCGGCTTCGGCACGGTCGAGGTGCTTCGGGCCGGGCTGGCGGACCGACAGATCGACCCGGCAGGATTCGCGCAGGCCGCGCAGGACATCACCCGATCGCCCCGGGCGCGCTGGCCCGAGGCAAGGCTGGTCTGGCTGCGCATCCCCCGGACCGGGTCCGGTCCGATCCGCCCCCCCGATGTCCTGGCGCTGAACGATGCGCTGAGCGGCGTCCTGGTGGCCGCCCATCCCGGGGCGATCCTGCTCGATACCGGCCCGCTCTCCTCCGGGGGACCGGTCATGCCCTCTTATGACGGCATCCACCTGACCGCGCCCGGCTATCTGGCATGGGAACGGGCGCTGGCGCGGCTTGTGGCACAAAGATAGCCCATCCTGCCGCATCTGCGGTCCGCACAACAGGAAAAGGGCCCGCAAGCGAGCCCATTTCCATAATCGACTGGATCGGTTATCAGGCCGAGAACTTGCGGCGAACCGCCAGAACACCCAAGCCCGAGAGCAGCAGCAGCGCACCGGCCGGAAGCGGCACGGCGCTGATGCGGATCACGAGGTCGTCGTGGTTGTCGTCGTTGTCCTGGCCGACATCGTCCAGGAAGAGCCACAGGACTTCGCCAGCCCGCGTGTCACGGTCGCCGAAGGTCGCGAAGAAGTTTATATCGCCGTTCGCCGCCTTCTGCGGGTTGTCCTCGTTCTCGTTGGACACGGAGAGGACTTCACCGGTATCCCAGTGCTGCGACGTGAACAGGAAGTCCAGCAGGCCACCGTCAGAGTTCACATCGTTGTTCGCATAGGTCGTGATGTCCACAAATTTCGTCGCAATCGGGTCGCCGACGGCTTTGCCGCCGCCGCCGCTGAAGATCTCGGTACCCTCGAACACGAAACTGTTCTTGTTGGCGGCCTCGTAGCCGATCAGTTCGACCTTCAGACGGGTCGTGCCCTCTTTCACCCTGATCTGCGAGCCGTAGAACCCGCCCAGGGGCGAGCCCATACCCAGCTCTTTAAGAACGTAGTTCTCGGGCGTCGTGCCCCCACCCTCACCCGGGATTTCCCCGGACCAATCGCTGACGATCGTCAGCGTACCTGCCGACGCCGCAACACCCATGGCGAAGGTCGCAGCCGCAGCGGTCATCAAAAGTTTCTTCATCTGTGTTACCCTCCTTGGTACTCTACAAGCAAATGCACGCCCCCCCCAACAAAAAGGACTGCACCCTTTGTCAGTTTAGCACATGACACGGGCGCTGTTAAACACTTCTTTACCATTTTGCCGTCGGATTTCCGCTCTTTTCCGGCCACAATCCACGCCGGTTCCGGCGACAATCGCAACCCGTGCCTAACCGATCCCCCGCTGCCCAGAAACCTGGCAAGGCATTGATCCGAAACCGGATCGGCGCCAGTCGCGCGC
>Ga0209614_1000528_pt1 | contig 33101 bp, 23 predicted proteins | sample BlaSprsedimmetaG_FD_185484 | JGI IMG/M metagenome (GOLD analysis project Ga0209614, IMG submission 185484) | Hot spring sediment bacterial and archeal communities from California, USA to study Microbial Dark Matter (Phase II) - Blank Spring... ... | reverse complement strand
CGCGGCTTCGTTGCAGCGGTTGTAGAACACCACCGGAGCGCGCACGCCCTGCCCGCGGTCGCTGTAGACCGTGGCCATGTTCGGGCCGGTTACGCCGTTGTGCTCGAAGCGCTTGTAGAAGGGGGTAACGCCCATCGCGCGCACGCGCTCCGCGATCAGATCGCCGATGGGATAGTCCACCATCGCAGACACGATGCCCGTACGCAGACGGAAACAATCCGCCAGGTTCGCGGCCACGTTGAACTCACCACCGCTCACGTGGATGTCGCAATGGGTTGCCTTGCGGAAGGGAACAACCCCAGGGTCCAGCCGGTGGATCAGTCCACCAAGCGATACCAGGTCCAGGACCCGGTCTTGCAATTCGCCCTCAGCGGGTGGTTTCAGGTTCATGCCGTATTTCATCGTTTATGCCTCCCTTTGCATTTATTTTTTTGTTAGCAGATTGAGCAAATTATATGGCTTTGCTGCCAGATCGACAAGTCTAGCCGAATCTGTTACTCAATCCAACCGGCGATAGTGTACGTTCATGCCATCTAGTCTTTGCAGGTGCACTTCCAGTCGCGTGAGAAAATCCGCGTAATCCTTACCTGTGGCGGGTGTCCACACAGTTTCCGCCAGAGCGCACAGGCGCGGGAAGGCCATATATTCGACGTGCTCCGGCGTTGGAATGTACTCCGTCCACAGCTGCCCCTGCCCGCCCAGAACGTGATGCGCTTGAGCTTCGTCGATGCCCTCACACACCGGCTCGAAGGCGTAAGCGCCCTCCAACGGGATGTAACCGCCGATCGCCAACGGTTCCTTTTCGCGGTCTTCCGCCTGGTAATAGTCGAAGTAGGTGAATGTGTTGGGCGCCATCACCACGTCGTGACCGGACCGGACCGCCGCCACCCCACCCTGGACGCCTCGCCAGGACATCACCGTGGCGTTTTCGGCCAGGCCGCCCTCCAGGATTTCGTCCCAGCCGATCAGTCGCCGCCCATGAGACGTGAGGAAGGCGTCCATCCGGCGGATGAAGTAGCTTTGCAGTTCCTCTTCGCTGTCCAGGCCCAACGCCTGCATCCGCGCCTGGGCTGCGGGGCTGGCCTTCCACTGCGCCTTGGGGGCTTCGTCGCCACCAACGTGGATGAATTCGCTAGGGAACAAATCCAAGACTTCGGTTAACACGTCCTGCAGGAAGGCGAGCGTGCTCTCCTCAACGTTGAATACGTTTTCACTGATCCCCCAGTAGGTGCGCACGTCAAGCGGTTCGCCGAGAACGTCGTTGCCCAGCTCCGGGTAAGCCGCAATTGCCGCCTGTGCGTGACCGGGCATCTCGATCTCCGGCACGACGGTGACGTGGCGCGCTTGCGCGTAGGCCACGACCTCGCGAATGTCGTCCTGCGTATAGAATCCACCGTGCGGGACGTCATCGAAAACCATTTCCTCATCGCGCTGCATCCGCCCGACCAGCGTTTCCTTGCGCCACGCGCCCACTTCGGTCAGCCGGGGATATTTCTTGACTTCGATGCGCCAACCCTGATCGTCGGTGAGGTGCCAGTGGAAGACGTTGAGCTTGTGCAACGCCAGCAGATCGATGAAACGCAGGACGAAGTCCTTGGGCATGAAATGGCGGCACACATCCAGCATCGCACCGCGCCAACCAAAGCGCGGAACATCTTCGATTTCTACGCACGGCAACGTCCAAGCGACGCCCTCAACCGGCGTGGAGGAGAACACCTCCGGCGGCAGCAGTTGGCGCAGCGATTGCGCCGCGTAGAACAGGCCCGCCGGCTGCGCCGCGTACGCTGTTACGCCTGAAGGGGTCACGGTCAGGCGATAGCCTTCCGCGCCAAGATGCGCCAGACTCTCATCCAGCGCGAATGTGATGCCCGACTGCCCGTCAGCCACACCCGCGGCCACCACCGGCAACGTGAAGCCGGTCGCGGGTGCAATCTGCGCGGCAAACAGCCCGGCAACTTCGGCAGCCGGGCCAGTCGCCACCAACGCCGTCTCCGGCGTCAACACAAACGTCCCCTCGCCGGGTACAACGCGCGAGGGAGCAGGCACAATCGTTATCTTTGACATAGCAACCTCCAGTCAGTTTTACCAGAAAAGTGCAGTGATTCTCTACCGATTCAGCGATTTAGTCAACCCAGGGCTAAAAATCCTGCACCCTGCATCTTGCCTCCTGCATCTTGACCCGTTTGCGCAATTCCAAAACCGTGCTACCATTATGCAGGAATAACCAAACGACATCTCCGAGTCGTATCACCTAAAAGCAAGGCTCATGGGTTACGACCGGTAGGGTATAGCGGGAAACGGCTATGCCTCCCATCCTTGGAAAGGAGATGCGCCGCAGGTTAGTCGCGTCTCATCACACGACATACAACGGCGTCCTGGGAAAGGATGCCGTTTTTCTTTTATGGTAATCAGTAACCAGGAATTGGGAACTCCTGATCCCTGAACATCTCTCTGACAGGAGCACACTATGCAAAAAAATCGTTATTACTTCTCCACCCGCGATCTGCTGATGATGGCGGCGCTGGCTGCGTTGGGCGGCGTGGCAGGAACCTACATCAGCACCGTCGGACGTGTGATCAATTCTCTCATCGGGATCCCCGGTTCGATGCAGTGGGCCGCCGGGCTGCACGTTCTCTGGCTGACGTTGGCGGTAGGGCTGACCGGCAAACCGGGCGCGGGGACCGTCACTGGCATCCTCAAAGGTTTCGTGGAACTGCTCACCGGCAATCCCCACGGGCTGCTCGTCGTGCTCGTGGACATCGTCGCCGGCATTCTGGTGGACGTGGGTTTCTTGCCTTTCCGCGACAAGGACCGTCTGCCGGGTTATCTGCTCGCCGGAGGGTTGGCCGCGCTGTCCAACGTCATCATCATCCAACTGTTTGCCGTCCTGCCTGCCGACTTGTTTTCTTATGGCGCGATTCTGTTACTGAGTGTCGTGGCCGGGCTATCGGGCGTCGTCTTCGCGGGATTCCTGGGCCACACGTTGACGCACACCTTGCGCCGCACCGGCGTCGTCAAAGACCGCCCGGCACAACCGGCGCAGCGCCGCACCTATCCGTTTTTCTTGCTCGGCGCGGCGCTGCTGGCAACGCTACTCGGCGTCTACCTGCGCAGTGCCCTGCGTGGCGCGCCCGAGATCCCCATCACCGGCGCGGTGGATTCGCCCTACACCTATCCTCAGGAACACAGCGACCTGCCCAGCATAACCGCCGGCGATAGTGTGCGCTATACCGGCGTCCCCGTGCGCGAGTTGATCGCGCGGGCGCAGCTACAGGACGATGCGGGGCTGCTCCTCATCGAAGCCACGGATGGCTATGCCTTCTTCATCAGCCTGAAAGAGGTGCAGGAGAACGATAACCTGTTGCTCGCCGCTCAGGGCAGGGGTGATGAAGCTTCGTATGACATCGTCGGCGCGGCGAACACCAAGGCGCAGGTGCGCGGGGTGAGCAAGCTCACCGTCATCGCAGCGACGACACTCGAAATCACGGGGGCGCTCGAAAATCCCGCGTCTTTCGATCCCAACGACTGGCAGTTTGAGATGGACAGCACCACCCTGGATGTAGGCAATGGCCCACAAAAGCTACAGGGTACACCTCTGGCGGAAATCCTGAAGGCGCTCGAACCGACAGCGGACGCAACGACCGTCATCCTCCACACTACCGGCGAGTCGGTTTCTCTACCGCTAAGTGACGCCCTCAGTGACGACAAAATGCGCGTCTTTACCATCATCGGCGCGGACAATCTCACGTTCGCTGTGGCTAAGACGGATGGAACGGTGATTGTGCCACAGGTACTACGTATCGAAGTACAGTGATCGAGATTCGAGATTTTTCCTATCGCTTCAGCGGCAGCGAGCGCTACGCTCTGCGCGATGTCAACCTCGACATCGCAGCAGGCGAATTCGTCGTGCTGACGGGGCCGTCGGGCTGTGGAAAGTCGACGCTGGCGCTGGCGTTGGGCGGTTTTTTGTTCAACCAGTACAACGGCGAGGCTACCGGGAACATCCGCGTCGCAGGGATGGACGTGCGCCAATCGCCTGTTTACGACGTCGCCGAGGTCGTCGGATTGGTGCAGCAGAACCCGGAAGCACAGTTTTGCACGCTCACCGTGCAGGACGAGATCGCTTTCGGCCTGGAAAACCGCTGCCTGCCGCGCGCGGAGATCCTGGAACGTATGGCGTGGGCGCTGAACGTGGTGGACGCACACCACCTCAAAGATCGTGAACTCGCCACGCTCTCCGGCGGAGAGAAACAGCGTATCGCCGTCGCCGCGATGTTGGCGGCGCGCCCGCAGGTGCTGATCTTCGACGAGCCCACATCGAACATGGACCCGACAGCGACCGCGCACATCTTCGACGTGATCGCCCGTATCCGCGAGATGGAGAACATCACCGTCATCGTCATCGAGCATAAAGTCGCGTATTTGCGCCGCTTTGCCCCGCGTTGGTTACAAATGCAAAGCGGCCAGCTTTCAGCCATCAGCGGTCAGCCGTCAGCTTTCAGCCATCAGCCGGTAGTGCGAGAGCCAAATTCTGAAATCCAAAATCTGAAATCTGCTGCACCGCTCTTGAAGACGGAAAAACTCGCCGCAGGATACAATGGGCACACCGTGCTACACGACGTGTCGGTGGAGATTGGGCCGGGCGAGTTCGTCGCGGTGATGGGCGACAACGGCTCCGGAAAAACGACGTTCCTGCAGTGTCTGCTTGGTCTGCTCAAACCATCGGAAGGCCACGTCGAAGTAACTGGACAGGACACTCGCGCCACGCCGGTTTCAAAGTTGGCTCAGCGCGCGGCTTACGTCTTCCAAAATCCAGATCATCAACTGTTCGCTGAGACCGTCTGGCAAGAGGCGACGCTGGCTCCGCGCAACTTCGGCGTGTGGAACAAGAAAACCGAGGCGCTGGCGACGACGCTGCTGGACGAAGCTGGCCTGGGACAACGCCACGACGACCATCCTTACCGGCTGAGCTACGGCGAAAAACGGCGACTCAATCTGGCGGCGATGTTGACGTACACGCCAAGCCTCCTCCTCCTGGACGAAATCCTCATTGGCCAGGACCCGGACAATGCGGCACGGCTGCTTGAATGGCTGCAAGCACGCGTCGCTGGTGGCAGTTCTGCGGTGCTGATCAACCACGCCCCGGACATCGCGCAACACTACGCGACTCGCCTGCTCTTCTTCAAGGCCGGGAAATTGACGATAGATGCGCCAATAGACCAGGGTTTCGCACAATTGGCAAGGCTAGGCTACACCGCGTATTTACCCTATTCAGGCAATGGAAACGATGGCTAACACATCACGTATCACGCACCACGCATCACGTATGACACAGCGCATTGCGCATCGGTCATCAGGCCGCATGCAGCGCATCACCTACCAGCCAGGCGACTCTTTTCTCCATCACTTGCACCCCCTGGTGAAGCTGGCGTGGTTGGTGGGCAGTACGGCAGCGCTCTTCGCCATCCAGCAACCGGCAGGGGTACTAAGTGTGCTTTTCTTAGCAGCAATTGCCTTTCCCCTCAACGCTCTAAAGATTCACAGGGTGCGTGGCTTACGACTCTTCGCCTTCACCGCACTGCTGCTCTTCCTCACACAACTATTTTTCGCCAGCACGGACACGCCCCTGCTGCAATTTGGCCCATTGCGCATCACGGAAGCCGGCATCACCAGAGGCATCTACGTAGCGGGACGGCTGTTGAGTGTGGTGCTCCTCGGCTACCTTTTCGTGTTGACCACTGAGCCAAACGATTTGGGGTACGCGCTGATGTGGGCAGGATTGCCCTATCGCTACGGTTTTATGCTGATCACAGCCCTACGCCTGGTGCCGTTGTTTGAACGAGAGGCACAAACCGTTTACCAGGCACAATTGGCGCGTGGTATCGCCTACGACGCGCGAGGATTCGCGTGGAGCGGCTTGAAGCGCTTCTTCACCCTCGCCCGGCAGTTCTTCCTGCCGCTGCTCGTCTCCGCGATGAGCAAAGTGGACGCGTTGGCGGTCTCGATGGAGGGCCGCAGCTTCGGCAAATACCCGCGTCGCACCTTCCTGCGGGAAGTGGCTTTTACCCGGAGGGATGGCGTTGCGCTTGGCGTGCTGGCGCTCGCAATAGCAGGCGTCATCGCCGTCCGGTGGTTCGGGGGATAGTCAAGTAGTCGGGTAGTCAAGTAGTCGGGTAGTCAAGTAGTCGGGTAGTTGGATGATTCACTCATTTGCGGATTCTATCATTCGCTGATTCGCTCATTCATAATTCGTGATTCGTAATTCATCCAGGAGTATTATGCAAAAACGTCGTTGGTTATGGATTCTGATCGCTGTTCTGCTTGTTCTTGGTATCGGCGCGATTGGTGTGAGCGTGGGAGCACAGAAGCCAGTTCCCTGGCGGCTGGCCACGCACTTCCCCCTTGACGTGCTCGCCGAAGAGGCGTACACGATGAACGACTGCGTCGAATGTCACGAACCGGCCAACTTCCACACGTGTACGACCTGCCACGATGATCACGGCGCCATCGAGATGGAAAACGTACCCTTCTACGCCGGGATCACCGTCGCGGGCGACGTCCCCAACCCGGGCTACGTCTTCATCGACGATGTACTGCCTTACCGTGATCAACCATACACCCACCTCCCGCTGCTGGACTTCCTGGCGCAGCAAGGCGTGGAAGACTTCGAAAGCGTCACGCTCACCTCGCTGGATGGCGGCTTCGTCACCATCACCAAGGAGAACCTCACGCCTGGCGCATTGCTGATGCCCTACGAGGACGGCATCCGCTTTGCCGACGAGAATCTACACATTTCGTCGTGGATCAAGGGCATCCGGCGGATTATCGTCGTGGGGAAAGAGACACCGCTGGTTATCGACGGACAGGCTACGTCGATAGGACGACTCCTGGTCGGGCCGACGCAGTTGGTCACGGTGGAGCAGACCGATGTGATGTTCAAAAGTGAAGAAGATGGTGCCGTTCACAAAGCATCGAGCGGTTCTCGCATTGAGGGTGTGCCGGTAGCCAGTATCGTCGCCAATTCTGTGTTCACTCAGTTGATCGTGCGCGACGCTTCCGGCAAGGAATCCGCCCTTTCTACCGAAGAGACGCGCGATGCACTACTAGTTCAATTGCGCGGACAGGTGACGCTCGTGTTGCCCTCGCGCGGGCGTTCGCAATGGATCGCGGATGTGGCGGAGTTGCGGACGAAATGATTGAAGATTTGTTGATTGGAAACTTGAAGATTGGGCAAAGCCTGAAGCGCCGTAGCGCGTGGATAGGGGTCATCGTTTTGATGTACCTGATCACGCTGGCGGGATGTGGCGGGGGATGGCAGACGGCGGTCGTGGGGCCGGACGGAGCAGAGGTGGTCATCAGCCGCGCGACGTGGCGTGATTTGGAAGCGTTCGCCGGAGAAGACAGCGACGACGCCAAAGACGACGGCTTGCTGCTGGAACGGGTGCTCTACCAACACGGCTATCACCTGATCGAAACGCTGACGCTGACCGACGCCGAAGGCGTGACTCGCACGTTCGACTGGGCGGACGTCGCTACCGGGGCCACATGGCAGAAAAACGGCACACTCAGCATCGGCGGGGAGACGCTGCGCGCCAGCCGCATCACAGGCCGTCCACCGGCGCTCGGCGACGCTGTGACCGTCAGCCTGGCCGACATCGCGCCGACGGCAGCGGCGGCCCTCGGCCTGCCCGCACCGTCCCAGGCGACCGGGCGCGCACTCATCGATACGCGAGTCGATCACGTGTTGCTGCTTTTCCTCGATGGGTTTGGTTACGTACGTTACACCGAAGCACGCCATGCCGGCCTTATCCCCACGTTAAGCGCGTTAGGCGAGCCAGCAGTCGGGCTGAGCGAGTACCCGCCGAGCACGGCGATTGCGACGGCGGTGATGCTCACCGGCGCGCCTCCTAGCGTCAATGGATCGGTTATTCGCGGCACGCGCATCACCGAAGCGGAGACGCTCTTTGACGTGGCGGCCCAGGCGGGATTGCACGTCGTTGCCGTAGAGGGTAACGCGCTCGCGTTCAACCTGCGCAACGCAGAAATCACCCTTTCCGGCGACCGCGACGGGGACGGCCGCACGGACGACAACGTCCACATCAACGCGCTGGCGGCATTGGAGGCCGGCATGCCCGACATGCTGTGGGTGCACTTCCACGGCATCGATGATGTCGGGCATACTTATGGCCCAAACACGCCCGAAGATGATGCAGCCATCGCCTATGTCGACAGCGCCGTGGGTGACATCCTCGCCGCGCTACCACCAGACACACTCGCTCTCATCTTCGCCGACCATGGGATGCATCTTGTCCAGGAAGAAGGCCGCCTGGGCAACCACAGCAATCTCATCGCGCGGGATATGCTGGTGCCGGTATGGGTAGTCGTCAAGTAGTCCAGTAGTCACGTGGTCGGATAGTCAAGTGGTTGGGTGGTTCGCGCATTCACCGATTCACGCATTCGCTGATTCGTAATTCACTACAGGAGGAGGTTATGCAGATTAAACGAAACTGGTATTGGATGTTGGTAGTAGGCTTGGTGATGATGATCGCCCTCACGGCCTGCGGTGGTGCGCCGCAAGTCGACTGGACGCTGGAGATCAGTGGCGCAGTGGATAACCCGCTGACGCTGGACTACGGCACACTCGTCTCATTGCCCCAGATCGATCTAACAGATGTGCTGATGCAGAAGTCCCTCGGTGAGGACGAAGTCGCTTCGTGGAGCGGCCCGGCACTCGATGGAATCTTCGAAAAAGCCGGGGTCGGCGACTACTCGACGGTGACAGCCACAGCCGCCGACGGTTACGCGGTCGAGATCAGCCGCGACGAGTTGCAAGGCGCGATCATCGCCCTCAAGAAAGACGGCGCGTGGATCACCAAGGCCGAGCCGGACAAGGGGCCAATCCGCCTTGTCTGCCCGGAGACCCCGGCCAACCGATGGGTCTTCCAAATTCAGAAGATTCAGGTCAATCCATAGAATCGTGATTCGTGATTCGTGATTCATAATTCAAACAGGAGGATAAATCACATGAAGAAGCGTTTGGTTGCAGTATTGGCATTGGTGTTGGTGGTAGTTTTGGCGGCGTGCGGCGGTACAGGCACGACCGGCAGTGTTCCTGCGGACGCAGCGTTAAAGATCACAGGCAATGTGAACAGCGAAATCGGATGGAGTGAGGAGGATGTGCGTGCGATGGACACCACGCAGACCGATTTCACCAACAAAGACGGTGAAACCAACACCTACACGGGTGTGCTCCTCAACGACCTGCTCGACAAAGCGGGCGTCAAGAGCGACGCAACGGCTATTGTCTTCGTGGCCGACGACGGCTTCACATCCGAGGTGGATCTGGCTGAAGTCAAAGCCTGCGCGGATTGCATCGTGAGTTTCCGTGACGAGGGCGGGTTCCTGATGGTGATGCCCGGTTTCAGCAATAAAGCACAGGTCAAGGGCGTCGTCGAGATTCAGGTGAAGTAGCTGAAAGCTGATATTAGACAGGCTGTGGGATGGGCAAACCACTCATCCCACAGCCAATGACAGCACGTTAACGCAGGAGGTCACTCCTCGGGCAGCGGCAAATTCGAGCAGGTGCGACGATAGAGACTGCCGGGTAAATAGCGCTTCCATTCCTCACGCGTCAAATTGCGCGGCAAACGACTGCACGCTTCATCGACCACATCGAAGGAGCGCCAATTCCATATCCGCGCGGTGGCGTCCGAACTTCCGGTTGCCAGCCAGCGCCCATCCGGGCTAAAAGCAAGAGCATTGACCAGCCCGCCCAGCGTAATTTCTACCGGTTAGCCCTTTTCCTCGCTCGCAAAGATGCGGATTTCGAGATCGACAAATCGTTCCTCGGCCAGTGGTTGCGAATCAGCCATCTGCACACCTCCCTCCTCATTCCCCCAAAAACGGTTGTAGAGGACACTAAGCCCGCAGAAGAAGACGGAAATGCTGTGTTCTTGGGCTGATTAACTCTCAACAAAAAGGCATCACTCCAGCGCTAGCCAAAGATAGCCGTAGGGCGTTAGCGTAAAAGTGTACGGCGTTCCGCCAATCGAGTCCCACACGACATCAGCCAACAAGTCACGTGGGACTTTGCCTGTGTAGGCGCGCAAATCGACGGTGACGTGCTGCGATTTGGCGGACAGGTTGTTGAAGACCAGGATCGTCTGCGCGCCATCGCTGCGGACGTAGGCCAGAATTGTCGAATTGTACGGCTCCAAGAAGCGTAGCGTCCCCCGGCCAAAAACGGGATGCTGTTTGCGAATGGCTAGCACCCGCTGCATCCAGTGCCACAATGAGCCTTCATCCGCCCGTTGCGCGGCGACGTTGACCTGCCAGTAGCCAAACACCGCGTCGTCGATGACCGGCGCGTAGAGGTTCTCGGCGGGCGCGTCCGAGAAACCGGCGTTCGGACCGGCGTCCCACTGCATCGGCGTGCGCACGCCATCGCGATCGTCCAGCCAGATATTGTCACCCATCCCGATCTCGTCGCCGTAGTAGATGAACGGTGAGCCGATCAGTGTGAGCAGCATCGAGTTGGCGACTTCGATGCGGCGGCGGTCGTTATCGAGCAAGGGGGTAAGCCGCCGCCGGATGCCCAGGTTGAGTCGCATGCGCGGCTCCGGCGCGTAGAAATCCCACATAAAAGCGCGATCCTCCGGCGTGACCATCTCCAACGTCAGTTCGTCGTGGCAGCGCAGGAACGTCCCCCACTGGCACGGCTCGGGCAGATCAGGCGTACGCGCCATGATCGCCAGGATCGGCGCGCGGTCGGCCTTAGCCAGCGCCAGAAAGATGCGCGGCATCAGCGGGAAGTGGTAGTTCATGTGCATCTCGTCGCCGTCGCCAAAATATTGGATCACCTCTTCGGGCCACATATTGGCTTCGGAAAGCAGAAATGTGCCCGGCGCGTAGGCGTCCACGAAGGCGCGCAGGCGTTTGAGGTAGGCGTGCGTCTCCGGCAGATTCTCGCAGTTCGTCCCCTCACGCTCGTAAAGATAAGGTGGTGCGTCGATGCGAAAACCATCCGCCCCCAAATCGATCCAATACTGCACCACGCGCAGCATCGCGCGCTGCACTTCCGGATTGTCGTAGTTCAAATCCGGCTGATGGCTGAAGAAGCGATGCCAGAAATACTGCCCGCGCACGGGATCGAACGTCCAGTTGGACGGCTCAGTATCGAGGAAAATGATGCGCGTTTCGGTGTAACGCTGGTCGGTGTCGCTCCACACGTACCAGTCGCGGTAGCGCGCGTGATCGGGATGTTGCGGATCGCGCGAGGCCTGGAACCAGGGATGCTGATCCGACGTATGGTTGATCACCAACTCAACGATAATCCGCAGGTCACGCTTGTGCGCCTCGACGAGCAGCGCCTTGAAATCGTCCAATGTCCCGAAACGCGGATGAATATCCGTGTAATCGGCCACGTCGTAACCGTCATCGCGCAGCGGGGAGGGGAAAATCGGCAGCAACCAGAGTGCATCCACCCCCAGATCGCGCAGATAGTCCAGCTTGCCGATCAGGCCGCGCAGATCGCCGCTGCCGTCACCATCGCTGTCGGCGAAAGCTTTCACCGAGACTTCGTAAAAAATAGCGTCTTTGTACCAATCCAGCATGATAACCTCCGGTAGTCTTCAGTCAGGTAGTCCTTAGTCGCGTAGTTTTCAGTCTTCAGGCAGGCGCGCGTAAATGGCGGCGCGATCCAGGCCAGAAGGCAGCGGACCGACGCGCGCGAGTTTCATCTCCACGACTTCGCGGGCGAAAAGGGCACAGCGTTCCAGGTGATGACCGTCAAGCAATGCGGCGAGGAATCCCGCCCAGAAAGCATCGCCCGCCCCGGTGGCATCCTTCACCGCCACCGGGTGCGCGGGGATGACGGTAATCTGCCCCGCCTCGGAGAGCAAAATCCCCTCGCGGCCCAGCGTGAACACGACAATCTGCGGGCCGAATTCGTGATAGCGCGCGATGTATGATTCCGGCGACACGTCATCCTCGAAGAAACGATGCGCATCGTCCAGCGACGGCTTGACGATCGTGGCCCGGCGCAGCAAACGCGGGATGACGGCGCGGGCCTCATCGTGGTCGGGCCAGATGTGGCGGCTGTAGTTGGGATCGAAGGAGATGATCCGCCCGGCTTCGTGCGCGATCGCAAAAGCGCGCTCCACCGCAGAGCGCGACGGCTCGCGCGAGATGGGCCACACCGACGCGTGAACGATACGCGCGCGGCGAATTGCATCTGCGCTAATCTCTGCGGGCGCAAGCCGGAAGTCGCCGTCGCGGAAGGCTTCAAAATCCGGCGTGCCGGCGGTCTTGGTCACGAAAATGATGCTGGTGCGCACAGCCGGATCGCGGACCATAAAATTGGTGATGACACCCGCCGCACGCAATTCCGCCGCGATAAACGTGCCAAACGCACCCGCACCCGTCTTGCCGATAAGGGCAGCGCGCCCGCCGAGCTTCGCCAGGTTGACGCACAAGTTGGCGGGTGAGCCGCCCTGGTGCTTTTGGAACACGCGCGCTTCAAACAGCGAATCCGCCGGATCCACAGAGATGAAGTCGATCAGCGCCTCGCCCAATGCCACGAGATCGATGTCGCCTGCTGGAATATACACCTACAGCCTCCTCAAAACGAACCACCACCGAAGTAAAGCGCGGCCAACTCAGCGACTGAGACGGCATCCTCGGGCCGCCCGCTCTGGAAATAGGGGTGTATCGGCAGGTCGGTGACACCGGCGCGCCCGTGCAGCGGAGCGCGTAACACGCGTTCGATCTGCGTAAGATAACCCTGCGCCGTGCGTTCCCAGGTGTAGCGATCCAGCACACGCTGGCGTCCACGCCGGGCGAATTCCGCCACGGTCTCCGGCGAAGCGAGGAGGCGGCTTAACCCCTGCGCGATGTCGGCGGGATCGGCGGGGTCAACCAGCACGGCGTACTCGGTCTGCTCGTCGCGCAAACTCTCGCTCGGGCCACCATTTTGCGTCACTGCCAGGGCCAGGCCGGCGGCAACGGCTTCTAGCGGCGCCAAACCGAAAGGTTCGTAGAGTGCCGTAAGCGCAAACACGGAGCCACGTTGCGCCAGGAAGCGATAAGCCGCAGCCAGCGCCGGTTGTCCGCCCACGGCGAAGGCGCTCACTTTGCCCCACAAGTTGGCCCGCTCCACCACGGCGCGCACATCGGCGAGCACGGCGCGCTCGGCCTCGCTGGCAGTGCCGTCTTTGCGCAAGGGATCATCCAGCGCGCCGGTGAAAAACACCAGGTTGGCCTTGGTCTGCAATTCGGGGGATTGCGCGTAGGCTTGCAATAAGCCCAGGTGATTCTTCTTGGGGTCCAGACGGCTGGAGGCGATGATGGCGGGCAATTCGCGCCGCCCCGCAGCGATGTCGCGGGCCAGCATCGCGCGGACGTGAGCCTGCGTCGCGGCTTCGTTCTCCGCGTGCACGTCCACGCCGAAGATCGCCAGATTGACGCCCGGCGGGATGACGGCGAACCGTCGATCATCGTGGACGTCCACCGCACCGTGATAGGCAGGATGCGCGTATTGTTCCATCCGTTCCTGCACCGTGCTGGTGATGTTAACCGCCGAGCGGTTCATACTCAGCCGTTCGGCGAAGAGGCGTTCGGCAAAGTGATACTGCGCGTTGAGCGCGGGCAAATTCTCCGGCGTGGGGTGCATTTTGTCCAGCTTCTGCGCGCCGAGGGAATGGGCAGTGAAGGTGAAGGGGATGCCCGTTTCGGCAGAAAGCAACACACCCGCCAGGCCGCCATCACCATAATGCGCGGTGAACGCGTCAGGCAACGCGCCCTCGGCGCGGTAGTGGGCCAGGATGTTGGGAACCCAATCACGCACGAGATGCGGCCAGAGCAGTTCTTTGCGCAGAAATTCCGGCGGGCCGGCGGGCCGGCGCACGATGCGTACGTTCGGCGCACCGGGATAGGCATCGAAGGTTCCGGCAAATTCCAGCCAGGCCGGATCGACGATCTGGCGCGTGAGGATGTCCACCCGATGCCCCAGGTCGGCCATCGCCAGAGCTACCTGTTTGACGTAGACCAACTGCCCGCCGAAATCAGGGTGCTCGGTCCAATAGCGATCTGCCGGGTCAAAGTTCCCCTGAGGATTCAAAAAGGCGATGTGCATACGACCTCCTTATCAGGCGGAAAAGGGCGAACGCAGAAAAAAACATCGGGAGATTGTTATATCTTTATTACATTTTAATACCGAAAATGGCGGTTGTCAATATTCAATGCAAAAATCAGACTTGCCCGATAGCCCAGTCCAGCGCCTCTTGCAGCATCGATTGTGGCGGCTGCGCGATAAACTCCGCGGCGATCAACTGATCAACCAGCGCTCGCGCCTGTGTAATGTCGTGGGCGGCCTGGGCGAACGCCTCCTCGCGGGTGAGCGTGACGCGCGCCAGCCCCTCCTCCACGGCCTGCATCGCCACGTCGGCGGCCTCGTGGGGGAAAACATCGGGTTCATCCATACGGGCAATGATGTTTTCGGTGTCGATACCACGCTGTTCGGCGAAGGTTGCCAGCGAACGCGCCGCCGCGATCGCCATCCCATCGGAGATGCCCTTCGCACGCGCGAGCAACGCCCCCTTGAGGATGCCGGGGAAACCCACCGAGTTGTTGACCTGGTTGGGGAAGTCCCCGCGCCCGGTGGCGACGATGTACGCCCCGGCCTCTTTCGCCGCGTAGGGATAGATCTCCGGAACGGGATTGGCACAGGCGAAAACGATAGACTTGGACGCCATCAAACTGACCGACTCCGGTTTGACGACGCCTGGGCCGGGCGTGGACGCGGCGATGAGCACGTCCGCGCCCTTCATCGCCTCGTCGAAGTCGGCGATCAAACGTGGATTAGTCTGCTCGCAAATCTCCCATTTGCGATAGAAACGCGTGTCGGCCTGGATGTCCTTACGGTCGCGGTGCAGGCCGCCCTTGGAATCGAACACGACGATGTTGTCGGGGTTGCCGCCCGCCGCGATGATGATGCGCACGATGGTCGTGTTCGACGCGCCCGCGCCGAGGAAGACCATCTTCGCCTCGCCGATCGGTTTGTCCACCAGCTTCAGCGCGTTGATCAATCCCGCAAGCGTGACACAGGCCGTCCCCTGCGCATCGTCGTGCCACACAGGGATATCGCATTCAGCGCGCAACGTGTCTAGCACTTTGAAGCAGTTCGGCTGCGCGATGTCCTCCAGGTTGATCGCGCCAAAGCTCGGCTGCACCATCTTCACGAAGTCGATGATCTTGTCGGCGGAGTGGCGGCCCTGCGCGTCGCGGCTGTCGATACACAGCGCGGTCGCGTCGATGCCGCCGAGGTACTTCATCAGAAAGGACTTCCCCTCCATCACCCCCAGGCCACCGGGCGGCGTGCAGTTGCCGTCGCCGAGCACGCGCGTGGAGTCGCTCACCACGGCGACGTAATTGCCCCGGTTGGAAAGCTCATACGAGGTATCGTTATCGTCGCGGATGGTGGTCGAAATCTGCGAGACACCCGGCGTGTACCAGACATTGAACCAGTTAAAGCCAAAGACGCCGGCTTTGGGCACGGTCTGCATCTTGCCCCGGTAAAAGCGGTGCGCCTGTTCCGCCAAGTGTTTGAGGAACAGCGTCTTCGCCCGCGCGATTTTCTCTTCGGTCAGTTGACCGGAGAGGATGGCATCCAAATTATCTAACGTCAGATTTAACTCGGTCATCATAACCTCCGCGTAATAGTTGAACTGACAACTCCATGCTGCCGCGCCAATTTGTCAACGCGCGCCTGCTGATAGGCTCGAATCTCAGCGCCCAAAGGGTGTTTCAGAGAAACACGCAGGTGCGTCAAAGAGACAAGCACAACCTCTTTTGCCTTTGGCGAAGGCGCTGTGATACTACACATAATGCCACCCTCGTCGCCTAAATACATAACGCTGTGGATCAGCACATCGCGTTTTCCAACAGATTTGCCCTGGTCACGCAACCCCCGCACCAATCCAGAGGTCATCGTAGCCGCAATCGGCAATGCGGCTTGCATTCGTTCCACCAACGTATGCACTTGCTCTTGATTATCAATCATCATCACATCTCCATCCAAGCGCAATAATCACAGCACAAGCTTTTCCAATGATGTAGTTTCTCGCAAAGTATACATCCATAAAGGACAAAGCCAAAACCCTAGTACACCCAAACGGATGTAGACACTTGCCCAAAATCAAAAATGGGTGTATCACAAGTATGTAAGGTTTCTGAACCATGAAAGGAGAGAACCATGGAAACCAAAACGTTAGTCAACCTCAACACCGCAGAGGAAAATGAACTCGCCCAAGTGCCCGGCATCGGGCCTGTGCTGGCCGAGCGCATTGTAACCGCACGGCCCTTCGATTCGTTCGATGACGTGCGCCGTGTGCCGGGGATCGGGTCTTCGACGCTGGACAGAATCGCGCCGTATGCCACGATAGAAGGGACACGCTTCGCGGAAGCTGGAGAGAACAGGCTGGGCTTCGTTGACATCACACCCACAGAGGATGAGGAGGCACAACGCGTCGCCGAGGTTCCGGCGGATCTGATCCCTCTGCCGCCGTTGCCGGTCATTCCGCCGTGGGACGAGGATGAGGCAGAATCTGAAACACCATCAGCAAAAGAGGAAGCGCCCGAAGAGGCAGAGGCCGTCGTTCCGCCGCCTTTGCCGGAAATGCCACCGGCGCTACCGGAACCATCCTCTGAAACGACTGGCAAGGCCAAATCCCCCACCCCTTCCGCACCGGGCGACAAACCCAAGCCGGTGACACGCGCGCAACTCGGCTGGGTCAGCTTCGGCGTCTTCGTCGTGACGCTACTGGTCACCCTCGCATTGAGCCTGGGCATTCTGGCGGGCATCAATGGCGGGCTGACCTACGCTTCACCGGGAGATGTGGCGCGGGTCGCGCGGGAGGCCACAGCACTCCAAGGCGAGGTGGAAACGCTGGGACAATCGCTGAACCGCGTGCAAAGCCGGCTGGAAAATCTTGAAGCGGTGAGCGAACGCGTCCAAACGTTGGAATCGGCAACGGATGACTTGCAACGCGAAATCGAAACGCTCACGACGCAGTCGGAGGCCCTCGCGACCCGGATCCAAGACCTGGAACAGGACACGACGACCCTCAACACGCAGATGGAGAGAGTGCAAGCCCAGTCGGAGCGCGTGCAGGAAGTGATGAACGGCCTGCGCGATCTCCTCACCAGCCTCTTCCCTGAAGAGTAGGAGGGCGAGATGACGACAGAATCTTCTCTCTCGGAACGTCCATCCTTTGGACGAAGGTTGCTACTCGCTCTGGGCAAGCTGGCGAAATTCACGCTGCGGCTAATATTTGTCGTGGTAATCGGTGCATTGCTTGGATTCGGCATCTACTGGGCGGCATCCTATGGCGTTGCAATGGTTAACCGGCAGGTCTTCCAGCCTATTCAGGAGCACACACGGCAGTTGGCAGATTTAGAAAGCCGCTACGCGCAGGAGTACGGACGGCTGAACGAGCGGACCCAGGCACTTCAAGACCAAACTCAGGCGTTACAGGAGCAGATTGACATATTGGAACGCCTGGGAGATACGACGCGTGAGGAATTGAACGCACTGGAAAGCCAACTGGCGGCATCCGAAACAGTGCTAGCAGAAATGCAAACCACGTTGGAGACCACCCAGGAAAGCCTCGACGCGCTTGAAGAAGAGCAGATGGTCCTGAAGCCAGATATGGCGCAACTTGAGACAGCGTTGGCAGAGCTAGAAGAGGCAATGGACAGCTTGTCTGAGGACGTCGCGCAGGCCATTGACGACGTAGAAACGCTCAGCGTGACCGTCAAAGATGAAGCGCCGCTGATCGCCGTCCGCATCGAAGTGCAGTTGCTCAAAGCGATGGAACTGCTCACGCGCGCGCGGCTGCAACTGGCGCAGGACAATCCAGGGATAGCGAAAACAGAGGTTCAGGAAGCGCGCAACCTGCTAGTAAATCTTGGGACGACCCTGCCTGAAGATCAACAGAAGGCGCTCGCGGCTATCGTGCAACGCCTCGAACTGGGGCTGGCGAACCTGCCCAACGCGCCACGTCTGGCGGCCGATGACCTCGAGGTCGCCTGGCAATTGCTCGTTAAAGGGTTGCCCGGCCAATCTACCGCAATGACGCTGCTCTCGCCGCTAACCACACCGCCAATCACGGCGACGGAGACGCTGACGACAACGCTCCCGGTGACGGTCACCGTCACACCGACGCCGAAACCGTAGGCACCACGTAGCCTCCCTAAACGTAGTGGCGACTTCAGTCGCTCAGCTCAGAACGACTGAAGTCGTTACTACGCGAATCGTATCAGGATGTACGCGCGATCAAGTCTGCCGTGTACGCCATCGCCACATCCACCACGCCGCGCACGGTGGTGGTGAAGACGACGACCTGATCCCCAAAGCCAAAGCGCGGGTGCGGATCGATGTGGTAGTGCGCGCCGGCGTAGTTCGACATCTCCGGGTTATCGACCAGGCGCACGCTCTTGCCCGTTTCGCGGTTGAGGAAGTTGACCGTCGAAGGGCAACCGCGATAGAAGCGGGGATTGGCGTCGCCGATGAGATACTGCCCCGTCACGCTGCTGTGCGAGTGCCAGCGCCCGCCCGGGAAGGGGATTTCCTCGACAGCCTGCGTGGCGATGTTCACCCGCCACACGCCCACGTCGCTCTTGATGCAATACACGTGCTGTCCGTCCGGGTCCCACCACTCGTGGGTGAGGCGTGTGGGCGTGGGCATAATGGGGCGAGGCTGCTCGCCGCGCCGGATGAGCCACAGGCGATCCACGATACCAAAGCGCAGGCCTGTAATCGGGTCGGGATGGTTCTCCTGCGCGAAAAGCGCGAGATCGGGATCGGTGGGGCTGAATTGCGCGTGGTTGTGGTTGCGCTGGAACGTGTGCCACAACTCGAAATCGCTGCCGTCCAGGGGTAGCGCGCCAAAGACGAACTGCAAGCCCACCGCCGCATCGATGAAGAACGCGCGCCCATCCGCCGACTTGGTGAGGTGCGTCGCCACGCGCCCAATTGGGCGCATCATCGTCAGCTCCTCCGGCAGGCGGTTGACCAGCACAGCATCATCGCCGGGCTGCGGGCCGCGCCGCCAGACGGCATCGCCCATGCCCCAGTAGACGTCTCCGGTCTCGACGTCCACGAAGGGCGAAGCGCCGGTGAACTGCGTATCGGGGAAATGGCGCACCTCCTGCGTGGCAAAGTCCACCACGCCGAGCGTGCGGCCCTGCGATGCCGTCCCCGATGGCGGGAACGCACAGTAGAACCACCAGTAGCGCCCATCGCGCGTGAGGCTTTCGTTGACGAAGTAGAACGCTTCCTGCACGGGGGCGAGCTTGTGCGTCAGAATGTAACTCGTCACGCCGGAGTCCGGATCGATCCACGGGGTAAACAACTTCGATTTTGCCAGTTCGATCATTATATCCTCCAAAGTTAACAATCTCTCAACGGATTCAACGGAACGAACGGAGCGGGTTTCCGTTAAATCCGCTCAATGTCGATGCGTTCGCAGCCCGCCGGGACGGCAAACTCGTGCGGAATGTAGCGTTTGCAGTCGCGCGCGGTGAGATGGTTTTCGAAATGATAGTCCATTATCTGAGGTCCTTAAGCAGCGGCACCAGTGAATATTTGCGCGCGTGTTTCTGGAGCAACGATTCAAGATAGACGCGCCACTCATCGCTGCGCCCGACAGATACATACGCCGCTTTTGCTCTGCCCAACCAATACGCAGCGCGCTGGTAATACTTGGATTGTCCCTGATCCATAATCGATTCGGCCTGCTGTTTGCACGCCTGGATGCACCAATCAGGGCGACTTTCGATAGCGGCATTGACGACCAACTCCACAGTGCTGTAATGCGGATAATTGCCTAGCGCCCGAATCGCATCGTCGATCAGTCCTTCATGCAAGAAAATCTCGATGCTGGCCTGACTGGCATAGCCGGTTTGCTGCCGGAGTGTCTCCAATAGCTCCTGGCGCAGCGCCTCCCACCGGTCTCCGGCGAGGCTCTGGATTTTGCGGTACGCTTCTAAATCGACAGCCGCCTTGAACGTCGTCACCGCCGCATTGAGGGCCAGTTCGGGTTCGCCGGCGTTCGCAGCCACGTCACGCAGCCAGGTTGCCAACTGCGCCTTGGCGTACCCCGACAAGGTCAGGCCATGCTCGGCGACACGCAGCGCCTCCTGGATGTGACCGTCCGCGTGTAAAGCCTGCGCCAGGGCCAAAGCCTCTTCGGTCAGTGTCAGATATTGCAAGCCGTAAGCGACGGCTTCATCAACCCGCCCCACTCTCACCAACATTGTGATGTAACGCGAGATTTGGCTCTCGGCTTCGGCCAGATATAGATATTCCTGATAACGCCCTTGACGTTCAAGCACGTTCAAGCGCGCCACGGCCAAATCGTCGGCGTAGTACGGCGCATCCTCGTAATTCTCCCACGCCCCATTTTTGGTGATCTCCCCGTCGCGGATGACGCGCAGCAGCGGCGGATAATCCCAACCCTGCCGCAAAGCCTCCTGAGCGGCACCAAAACCTTCGTCGATGCCGTACTTGTCGATCTCGTCCTGCCAGACCTCCAGCGTCTCGATCCACTGCTCGCGTTCTTCCGGCGTCAAGTCGGCAGTGAGCGCAGCTTCGGTCCACACGACAGCCAAATCGGAGAAAAACGCCGAAGCCTCACCGTCGGAATCGTCCAGGTTGTACCACGCATTGACATAAGCATCCGTGATGCCTTCCAGCACGCGCAGCGCGTTATTGCCATCGCCAGCTTCAATCAACTGCCAGGCTTGATCGAGAAGGCCCCGCACCTCATCTACAACGCCGCCGACGTGCCAGTACGCCTCGGAAGGGCGCATACGGTCCAGGCTGCGCAAAATCGAATGGACTTGCCGCCGGAACGGCGCGGGGTCTACGTGAGAGCGGGGTGGCGGTGAGGCGGCGGGTGACGCCGCCGCGGGTTCCGGCACAGCTTCAGACGTCTGCACTGCGACGCAGCTTTCCACTTCATTGATAAGCCCAGGGTGACGCTCCACCAAAGCTTGCACGACAGCCCGCAACTGCGCCGCATCCAACGCCTCGATCAACGCATCGACTGTGGGCCGCGCCTCGACCTCATCGGGCGCGTCAGCAGCCGCTAGCAACACGGCGACGATGTGTTTGCACCAGCCGCCCCAGTCATAAGGGCACGTGCAATAGGTGCTGCTGATGCCCTGCGCGTCGAACGTGACTTCGACCTGATACGGTTCGTAGCTGCTGCCTTCCACTTCGGCGTACAGCGTGTCGCCGCGCCGGATCAGTTCCAGGACGGCGCCCGTCGCGTAATAATCTTCGCCACGGGCAAACGACTGCGCCGTGGTCGAACGCTGAATAAGCGCGTGCGTGATTTTTGGCAATTCAGTCATACTCAGGATTCCCCAAATCAAGCCGGAACCCCTTGCGTTTCCAATCCGGGCAATCTGTGCGCCCAAGCATCGGTTCGCCGGTTCCGCCCCTGACAGCCCACCCGTCCTGCGTCAGCTTCACGATCTCTTCTTCCGGATCGTAATTGAGATGATGTTCGACGACCAACGCCGCATCGTCGACCAGGCGATGGCCTTTGCCACACTGCATCCAGTTCGCGCCCCGGTCGAGATGCCCGGTCGAGAAGTGATCGCAATGATAACAATCGCGCTCCACAGCAGGCGTTTCCTTATTTTTGGCAGATCCGAAAAGTTTCATGTCACCTCCCTGAAAAAACAAATGGCGAATGAGAGAATCAGCGAATAAGCAAATCTCCAATCAACCAATCAAAAAATCCGTTCAATCCGTTGAGGCTTATGGCATCCGTCGCAAGCCTTCGTAACGCACGGCCCACGCGCCGTTATCGGGAAAACCGGGAGCCGGACGGTCGGGCGCATTGTCCCACCCGGCAGCCATCATCGCCACCGCCGCGAGCAGGCCGCCGTTGCCGGGCAGGTAGAGCGGCAACCGCGCCGCCTGGTAGTTGTGACCGTTCGCCAGATAACGGTTCTTGGGCGAGTCGAGAAACAGCGCATCCACCGCCTGCTCCGGCCGGCCCAGGCGCGTCGCCGTCATCGCCAGCATGGGATAATCCCAACCCCAGGTCGTCGGCCAATCCCAGGTGCGCAGCACGTGATCGAGCGTTCGCTGCATCACTGCCGGATCGATCAACGGCGTTTGCGGGACGACGCCGAGCGCCGCCAGCATCGAAGGGTGATCGGTGGGGATAGTGTACGGCGGCGTTTCGATGGCCGTGTAGACGCCGTCGCGCACGGTGGGCCGTGCCAGATGACGTAGCACGCGCTCCCACTGTGGATCGCGCTCCATACCGAGCCGCTCGCGCCAGCGTTGCGCGACGTCCAGCGCCCAGTGCCAGTAGGCCAGCTCAAAGGTCGGATTCAGAGTGCACTCCCGGTTGCGACCATAGCTCTCCTGCGCCGGGATCAGCGCCGGGCCGAGGACGTATCGCTGACCGGCCTCGTCCCACGCCGGATACGACGCCATAAATTCGGCGGTCTCGAAGACGATCCGCCGGTACTGCTCCAACGTCTCCCGCTGCGGGCGCGCCCGGTAGCACAGTTCGGCGTGGTAGATAGGATGCGGCTGCTGCCAGATGAGAAAGATGCCGACCTCGCTGGGGCTGTCCTGTCCATCCGGGCCGACCATTTTGGGCCAACGCGCGCCACGGTAGCCTTGCCGCGCGGCGGTTTCCTGCGCCAGCGGAAGGACGCGTTCGTACCACGGCAGGCTGCGTTCGAGCAGCGGCAGGCGATCCCACAACGCGAAGTGGGCGACGTGCCACCAGTGCATCTCGAGGTGCGCCTTGCCATACCAACTGGTGCAAACCAACCCGGTCTCCTGCGGCGGCATCGATCCCGCGCAATGAATGGCGGTGAGGTACTGCGAAAGCACCACCCGCCGCTCCAACTCGACGGCGCGGGGATCGATACACGCGGAAAAGTCGAGCGCACCGCCGCTCTCCCAGAACGCCGCCCAATGGCGGGCTGCTGCCGCACGCGTCGCGTCGAAATCGGGCAGGGAATCGGTGCATGGCTCTGGCGAGAAGCACAGGATAAACTCGAGCGCGTTACCGCCGGTCTGCCGAATTTCGTACACATGCTCGGTGACGGCCTGCACGCGACCTCCCGGTGAACAGACAAGCCGGACGTGATAGCCGTCTGCGTCGAGGGTACGGGTGAAATCGGCACGATTGCCGTCGATAACGGCCTGCGTCTGGTGGCGCTCCGGCTGCGTCCAATCGGCGGCGTTGCCCCACTCGTCAGCGCCGTAGGGGAAGGCCAGCGTCACCGCCAGGCGGCCTTCCGCCAGCAGCGGCGAGGTAATGCGCAGCGCCAGCAAATCCCGCTCAGGGTGGCAGACGGTGAGCACGTGGACGGGCTGCCCCTCCACCTCGAAACGGCTGTCGAGCAGGCCGGCCCACAGATCGAGCGTCTGGCGCGGGTGCGCGACATCGTCGATGGCGAGCGGCGCGCCGTCCGTTTTGGCGACGCGCAGGCCAAGCTGCCCCAGGTGCAGGCGATGCGGGTTGGCGCGCAGCCACCCCGATGCAGGCACGTAGTCGCCGGAGGCGTCCAATCCGGAGAGATAGGGCACGGCGCGCCCGTCCACGATGTAGTTTTCGAGCGCGTCTTCCAGGCGATAGCCCGCCGGATTCGGTAGACTGTGCCACCCCCACTCCGCGTGCGTCCCCAGGGACATCCCTCGCACGTGAAAATCGGGGAACGTTTGCAGCCCGGTGACGTCGGCGGTGAAAGCGAATGCCCCGTTGCCCACACTCAACGGCGTCAACGGATCGGCGCGCTCAAGGATAATGGTGTGCCGCGTCACCAGCGCGCGGCGGTCGATGCGATGTAGTGTCAATGAAACCTCCTGGAGTATGGAGTAAGAAGTATGGAGTACGGAGTATGGTGTATGGTGTATGGTGTATGGTGTATGCATCCTCCAACCCTTACTTCTTACTTCTTACTCCCTACTCCCTACTCCCTACTCCCACTCTTAAAATCGCGTCCAGGCGAGTTTCGGCAGAAGAACTGCCGAGCATAAGTTGCACGGCGCCGGTTTCGACGACCCAGCGCTGGCGTTCGGCTTCCCAGTAAGCGAGCGATTCGGCCTTGAGCGGAATTTGCACAGTTTGCGTCTCGCCGGGTTTCAGCGTGATGCGCTTGAAGCCCTTCAGTTCCTTCTTGGGGCGCTCCACCGCCGAGCGCAGATGTTTCACGTAGAGCTGCACCACTTCATCGCCCAGACGGTCACCGGTGTTGGTCACGTCGAGGCTGACGATCAGTTCGCCATCCGCCGGAAGATGCTCGGCACTCAAGCGCAGGTTGCTGTAGGCGAATGTGGTATAGCTCAGCCCGAAGCCGAACGGGTAGAGCGGTTCGCCTTTGAAGTACATATACGTCCGCCCCTTGCGGAGATCGTAGTCCAGGCGCGGCGGCAACTGCTCGATGCTGTGCGGCCACGTCTGCACCAGTCTGCCGCCGGGATTGATGTCGCCGAAGAGCACGTCGGCGAGCGCGTTGCCCAACTCCTGGCTGTTGTGCGCCATATGGACAATAGCGGGCACGTGGCGCTGCGTCCACGGAATGGCAAAGGGGAAGCTGCTGATAAGGACGACGATGGTGTTGTGGTTGGCCCGGTAAACCTGCTTGATTAGCTCCTCTTGTTCCAACGCGATGGCGCGGCGATCCACAGCCTCCTTGCCGTCGCTCGGTGTGGAACATTCGGCCCACCCCGCGTCGCCGGTGGGATGGTTGCCCACGCAGAGGATGACCACGTCGGCCTCGCGCGCGGCATCGACGGCGGCGTTGTTCTCGTTATCCTTTGTGTAAATCACGCGCGCAACGTCCCCCACCCTGGCACGGATGCCGTCCAGCGCGGTCACGGTGTAGGGCGGATCGCCGCTGTACCAGTCGAGCAGCACCTCGTCGGTACGCGGGCCGATAACGGCGATTGTCTTGAGCGCACTGGCGTCCAACGGCAGCAGTTTGTCCTCGTTCTTCAACAAAACGATGGACTTCTGCGTCACCAGCCGGGCGAGCGCTTTGTGCTTTTCGCTTTCCCAGGGGAGTTCGGGCTCACTGCCAATCGTGCTATACGGCACAAGTTCGGGTGGATCAAGCACGCCCAGCTTGATCATCACGCGGAAGACGCCGCGCAGCACCGCGTCGAGGTCGGCCTCGGTCAGCCAGCCGTGCTCGACTGCCGCGTGCACGCTCTCGCGGTAGCGGTCGAGGAACTGGTTGATGCCCGATTTGATAACCGCCGCCGCCGCCATGTCCAGATCGGGGTAGTAGTGGTGGCCCGTCACCAGCAGGGTGAACGCGCCGCCGTCGGTGCAGATGATGCCGTCCTGCCCCCACTCGTTCACCGTAATTTGTTTCAGGATCGGATGCACGGTGCAGGGGATATTGTTGTAGGCGTTGTAAGCCGCCATGTACGCCCGCGCGCCGCCGTCCACGATGCCCATACGGAAGGGGACGGAGTAGTATTCGCGGAACAGCCGTTGGTCGAAATTGGACGACGATTCGAAACGCTCGTCCTCATTGCTGTTGGCGAAGAAGTGCTTGAGCAGCGATGCGGTCTGCCAGTAGCGGGGATGGTCGCCTTGCAGGCCCTTCACGAAGGCCGTCACCAGCGTCCCGTTGAAAAATGCGTCCTCGCCGTAGCACTCCTCGGTGCGGCCCCAGCGGATGTCGCGGCCCAAGTCGGCGTTGGGCGCACGTACCACCAGCCCGCCGCGCCGGAAGCGCTTGCTCTGCACCATGTAGCGCGTCTCGTAGCCCTCGACGGCGGCAGCTTGCTGCACGAGATCGGGGTCCCAGGTCTCGCCCAAGCCAATCGCTTGCGGGAACTGCGTCGTCGGCACGGGCGCGGGACGACCCCAGCCGCCTGGCCCGCCCATGGCCAACCCGTGCAAACCTTCGACGTGGCCCGTCCCCCACACGCTCAGGCGCGGCACGTTGGGGATCGTCCCCAGGCAGTTGATCTTCTCACTGACGGTCATCAGCGACAGCAGATTGTCGATCCGTTCTTCCATTGACAGGTCGGGATCGGCAAACGGGTAGCCGGCGGGCGGTTTGCGCACGATGGCGAAGGCATCGCCGTCGGGTTCCAGTTCGAAGATGAGCGGGCGCTCGTGTGGTTGGTGGTTGGGATGGTGCAGGGTAAGCATGGGCGCTCCATCGAAGCGGTGGAAGATCATGCCGTGCCCGCCGTCATCCATAAAGAGCAGGCGTTGGTGCTGCGTCCACGGCCCGTGGATGCTGCCCGACTCGGAGATCGCCATGAGCTGCGTATAGCCGAACCAGCCCAGCGTCGCCCACAGCATCAGCAGCTTGCCGCTGGGCATGCGGTAGATGAACGGCCCATCGGTGACGTAGCGCTCCATTCCGGGGCGCGTCCAGGCCGCGTCGCTGCCCTTGAAGAGGGTGACCGGTTCGCCCTCGATGGCCGAGAGGTCGGGCGCGAGACGCACCAAATCGATCGTGCCGTCGCGGACCTGCACCCATTCGTGGCAGTAGATCATGTAGGGGACACCGTCCTCCACCCAAAGCGTGCCGTCAAGGATCATCAGCTCGGGTGGCGTGTGTGCGGCGTTGCGGAACGGGCGGTATGGCCCCAAGAGCGAATCGGCGACGAGCACCTGCGAACCGCGCTTGACGAACTTCGACCACCATGCCGGTATCTCGCCCTCCGGGAGCGGCGCGCCTTCGGGCAGGGGATCGCCGGTGTTGAAGGTGACGAAGAGGTAGTACTTGCCCTCGTAGCGGTGCAGTTCCGGCGCCCAGATCGGCCCCTGCGCCCAGAAATCGGCGGGCGTCTCGAAGACGACTGTTGGGCCGGTCCACGTCTCCAGGTCGCGGCTGGCGTAGAGGCCGACGGCGGGCCGCCCCTTCTCGCCGGCCGGCAACGACGCCACCAGGTAGTACGTCTGCGTAGCCTCGTCCGGCACAATAAACGGGTCGCGGATACGCAACTCCGCCAGCGTGTACGTTTTATCCATATCAGTCATTGTTTGCTCCTCATATGAAAACAGCCTTACATTGGCGCTTGAGGCGGATCACAATCCGCCGTTACCACAGCGCCGGATTATGATCCGGCGCAAGCATTTTCATGTTGAGTGCGGCGGCGCATGTGCCAGAGAGCGGCGATGCCCACCGACATCGCGATGACGCCCAACAGTCCCACTTCCGGGCCGAACGAGGAATAGGGCAAGCCCACCCACACTTCAGGGCCGACGATTTCGATCGCCAGAAAGCGCGCCGATTTGGGAGGCGCGCCGACCAACGCGAAGATCTCGTACTCGAACGTGTTCCAGGCAAAGTGCAACGCGATCGGCAGCCACAAGGTTTGGCGCACCAGATACGCCAGCGCCAACATCACGCCAGCTATGGTCAAGGTGAAGGGGATAACGTAGGTCGCCCACCCGTGCGCGGTGGGGTTGATCAGGTGGATTACGCCAAACACAGACGAGGTGATCGCCACCGCCCAGGGCAATCCCAGGCCCTCTTCCAGGGTCGGCAGCAGATACCCGCGCATGACGACTTCTTCGGTGACGGCTACCACCGTCATTTGAACGACGATCCGCCAAAAGACGGATTCAATGAGATCGCCGATGGGGCGCGTTTGCCACGCAAATCCGATGACATTGATCCACCCCATGGCCAGTTCCACCAGGAAGATGCCGGTCATCAGCGCCGCGCCCAGAAGCAGTCCCAGTCCAATGTCGAGCAAGCCCTGGCGATCCAGCCGCAGACCAAAACTGGCCCAATCCCGCTTGTCCACAAAACGGCGACACACCCATGTTCCCACCAGCACCGCGAGCAATTGCAGCAGTTGCTGATAACCGTAGTGAAGCTCAAGCTGGAAAATCATCACGGGCAAGGTAATGACGAGATAGGCCAGGACTAACACCAGCAGATAGACCGGAACGCGCCAACCTGGACGCAGCCGCCCGTCACGCACGAAAAACGATTTATCGCGCATCAACACAATCTCCCTTTTTACCGCGGTGTTCGCAGAGAGCGCCGAGAATTTTTATCAATCTCAGCGCCCTCCGCGTCCTCTGCAGTGAATTACTTCTCCAAGCGGAACACCCGGTACGAGCGCGGTTTGAGCGTCGCAGTGAAGCTGTGCTTGCCGGTGCTCTGCCCGCGCCAATCGAGGATGTCCTCGGCATCGCTCAACGTCTCGCCAGTCAGCACGTCGTGGATGGCGGTCACGGCGACGTCTGTGACGATGCGCACGTCCGCCGGTTCCGGCAGGATGGATTCGACGATGAAGGTGTCGTTGTCGTACAAGAACAACATCACCTGCGCCGGGCCGTCCACGCGGACGGTGAGGTCGCGCAGGAGCAGTTCGCGGATGCGCGCCAGCACTTCCACCGGCAGCTTGTACAGGTCGTCGAAGTTGTCGGGGATGGTGAGAACGTAGAGCACGCTGTTGCCGTAGGCCGCGTAATGCAGCAGCGGATGGCCTGTGGTGCGCGTCGTGCCGGAAATCTCTTCCCACGAGTCATTGGTGAGATAGTCGATGTGCGGCAGCAGCACGGCTTCATCCGAATGAACCATGCGGAACCGCCCGATCAGATAATCCTGCACGCTGGCCTTGCGGTTGGTGACGTCCAGCTCGACGATGTCGCGGAGGCCGCGTTTCTGCAACGCCTCGAACAGCCCAGAGGTGACGACGACGGTTTTGCCCTCCATGAGTTGTTCCTTGATCTTCGCCACGATATCCGGATCGAACTTAGCCGCTTCGGTCAGCAGGATCAACGGCTCGCCGGCGGGGAACTCTGGGCGCAGGTCGATGGGGATACCGAGCATACCCAGGTAGCTGTGCAAGAAATCCTCGCCGGTGGCGTGGAAGGGGCGGTAGCTCTTGACCCCCACCGGATTGCCGAGTTCGGCGATCACGGGGTCGATCCGCTCGAAGGCGTATCCGGCGGCCATCGCCAGCGACGTCTCCTCAGGCCAACTGCCGTCGGCCTGGAGCCAGGGGGCCAGCATCGCGTCGAAGTCGAAGCTGGTTTCGGCGCCCTGCCACGGCGCGCGCTGTGATGCCTCAATCGGGCGCTCGAACTGGCCGAAGTTGAACAGCGTGATTTCCGGCGCTTTGGCGAACAACGTCAGCCACAGTTGCTCGGCGTAACGATCGAGGAAAAACGAAGCGAACGGATCGACCCAGCCGCCCTGGTTGCCGCCGGGCTTGATGTTCTCGAAGTAGCGCACAATCGAATAGCCGTGATACGCCTGCAAGTGCTGGTTGCTGAACACCGGGTCGCGAGTCTCCGTGCCGGTGTAGATGGCGTCGAACAGCGACGGTCCGGTCTCCAGGTTGAAACCCAGGCCCTGGAAATGCTCGAACCAGTTGGGGTACTTGATGGTGACCTTGACCTGTGGATTGACAGCCTTCGCCGGCTCGATAACGAGGGTTTGCGCCGCCTCGGTCATCTGCGCCAGGCGGAACTCAGTCCAGCTCCGGTCACCTTTGGCGGCGATGCACTGCGGGCACTTGCAATTGGTGAAGAAGAAGTCATCGAGAATAAACGCGTCGAACAGGCTGGCGGTGTATTCGGCGATCTCTTTGACCTTCTGCCGGTCTTCCGCGTCGGTATAGCAATAGGTCTGGAAACGGTTGCGCTCGTTGACCGTGTAGGTGATCCCGCCGGACGTTTGCACGCCGCGCGTAGCGAAAAACTGCTTCGCCTGCGTCAGCGTTGACTCCGGCGCGATGACGGCGTCGCGGTGCGTCTCCAGGTACACCTTGTTCACCTTGAGATAGCGGCTGATGACGGCGAAGCGTTGCTCCAGCCAGGACAGGTCGGCCATGTGCTGCACATCGTAGACGGTGCAGTAGATGGCGACGTCGAAGTTTCGATAATGGTCTTGCGAATCGTGAAGTGACATGCTTGATAAGCCTCCTAAAAATAGTCAGATAGTCGGGTAGTCCCGTAGTCAATTGGCAAAGACTACAAAAGTCTCAGCACGTACTACACCTTGTAAAACTGTCGTTTACCACAGATATTTTGCTCAACCAGGTGCCTTGTGAGACTTTTGTGGTCTGGCTCTTGCTTAGAGTTCGATCTACTGAATTTAAACGTTTAGACGCACGAGGGGTATTCTAATCCATGCCGGGGAAACACGCAAATGAAAAATGAGGAAGATCATGATTCGTTGTACAAAGCGACAAGGTCCCGCCAGTGGCTTGCAATCCAGCCCAGGCCGATGGCCACACTTACCGAGACGAAAATAACGGGATACATATAGTAGCGATCCCAATCCAATGGGGTCAGCAACGGGGGCAACGCAGTGACGGCGGCGACGACCAGGATCGCCAGGGCGGTTCCGGCGCTCATCGATCTTCCGCCAGTCAGGCGCTCCTTACCCTGCACCCACCGCCACGCGCCACGGATCAGCACGAAGAGGCCCAGGACGGTCAGCGGCTCGTTGAAGAACAGGATGTGCACGGCGGGGTAATCGTGGAAGATGCGCAGCGGGACAATGTGCAGCCGGGCGAAGAAATCGGGGATGCGCCATTCAGGACGTCTGGCCTGATTGGTCATCTCCCACTGGCGAAACCGCACCATAGCGATGGTGCGAAGCCAGGGCTGCGGGTAGAGGAATGGGTTGACGAGGATGAAGACGCCCGCCGTGATCGCTGTTGCCAGAAGCGCCGCCAGGAATGCCACCCGCCAGCGCTTCATACCTGGCCTGCAATGCCGGAAGGCGACGACAAAACACAACACCGCCGCAGCGAAACCGAGCACCAGCCCGTTGAGCTTCGCCGCGCCGGCTAGCCCGGCGCAGACGCTCATCAACAGCAACCAGGCTACCGCCCGCCCCAGCCGCCGTGGCGCGACCGTCAGCGCGCGCGCGGCACACAACAGCGCCAACGCGGTGAAAAACACCAGCGGCGCTTCGCTCATCGCGCGGCGCAGATGCAGCAGCAAATACCATGATCCCACGTACATCGCGACGAAGCTGTACCCGGCCAACATGCCGGCGCAATGACGGACCAACAGAAACAAAACCACGCCACTGATGACCGACAGGAGCGCCATCATCGCCCGTGACGACCGGAGCAGCCCTGGCGACGGCAGTGCTCCCAAGCTCACATTCTGCGAGTCGGTGATGTGGAAATCCCACGGGATATTCAAATCGCCCACGCAGTATCCGCCCGCAATACGGCCTAATGCGATTATGTAGCGTGAAACCATTGGCTGCGTCAGCGTCCAATAATGGGCGCTCCAGACGTGCGTATAGGACGCCTCTGGAGCCAGCGTCGCAACTAGCCATGGCGGCACGGGAAACTCGTCAGGGATGTCACTTATGCGCAACCACGCTGGTTCGCTAAAGCCGAGTGTCGCCAAGGCTTCGAAATAGCAACTGGTCGCAATCCAGTGGCTTTCGTCACCATGAAAACGCACAGCCTCAAGGCGGCTAAAAAAGACGTTGCCCAAGACGGCAACGACAACAACGACCTCCAGCAAACGTAGGCTCTTCAACCACCACGGCTTCATCGTACCTCACAGCAGCACACAACGATGGGGGGGCAAACACTCTCATCTTAGCCGTGAACCCTTCGTTTGTCAATTTCCGTGCAATCGTGACCGCGACCTTCCTGGAAGCTTACCATAGCTCAATCAAGGCATTTTCCAAGATACTGTTGGCGAACTCGAGGCGACCTTGTTGTGAGGCAAGGCCTTCCAGTACGCGCGGCGGCATTTTGCGCTGCGGCACTGCCGCACGTGGTTCCGCCTGGGTCATTTTTGCGCGGCGGGCCGGCTTCACATGGTCTGACCTGAGTGCCGGTCTTTGTTTTTAGCCTGCTAATCCCAATCCCGTGCGCCGCACTTGCGGGCGTATCCCCGCCAACCACCGTGCCGCCCGCCGCAGGTTAACCGCCACGCCGACGAACAAGGCCCGCAGGTTGTTCTTCGCGCGCCCCACGTAACGATTGACCCGTATCCCCTGACCCCGCACCAATGCCGACAAGCATCCTTCCACACCACCCCGATGTTGGCGGTAACGTTTTTTGAAGTCATCGGTCTGTTGGCGCGCGCGCGCGGCCTGCAAGGCGGCGTGATGTGGCCCGATGGTAACCGTCCGTCCACCTTGCCCGGTGCAACACCGGGCGCGCAACGGACACGCGGCACAGGTGGTCTTGTCGAACCGGAACTGCTGCCCCCCATCCGCAGTGGGGCTGCTCTTGGCCGTGGCCTGCCCGCCCGGACAGGTGACCACACCTTGCGCCAGATCCACTTGAAATTGCGCCAGCGTGAGGCCCTCAGGTAATTGCGCTTGTGGTGAATGGTCGCCCGGCGCCGGCCCCACCAAGTCCTCCCCGCTCGCGGCGCTCGCGGCCAGGGTGGCCCCACTCACGTAGCCCTGGTCCACCATCCGCTCCCCAGGCAATACGTCCCGCTCAATCTGTCGGCTTTGAATCTCGCCCAAGGCTTGTTGGTCGCTCGCGACGCTGCTAGTAAGCGCGATGTCGGTGATCAGATGGGGCAGCTCCTCGTCATCCGTCTCGGTGACTTGCAGCTTGTCCCCGATCCATTCCTGCTCCCGTTTCTTGCTGTAGCGCGCTTCGGGGTCGTGCGGACTCTGGATGCGCGTCTCCCCGTCATACGGCCCTGGTTTGCGGAAGACCACTTCTCGCTCGCGCACTTCGTATTGTTGTTCCCACACCGTACGCAACACCTGTACCTCCGGCAAGCACGTCAAGTGCGCTGGGGTACCTGGCGCAGCCAGCCGCTCCAACAGCCATTGCCCATCGCGCCCCGTCTCGTTCTGCAACACCGTGCGCTCCGCGTCACTCAGCCGTTCCGCCACACAGCGCTCCCCGTAACGCTCTTCCCAGGTCGGCGCTACCGTCGCGCGCGTCCACGCCGGATCGTGCGCCAACAACGCGCGCAGCGCGACGCGCAAGGTCTCTACTACCAACTCCAGCCGGTTCAGCTGCCGCACCCGCGTCAATACCGCCAGACTGTCGGTGCGCTGCCGCCCGCGCCGCTTCAACAACCCCAACGCTTGCAAATCCCCTAACAACGCCGCGAACACCCGCC
>Ga0209614_1000527_pt1 | contig 33111 bp, 31 predicted proteins | sample BlaSprsedimmetaG_FD_185484 | JGI IMG/M metagenome (GOLD analysis project Ga0209614, IMG submission 185484) | Hot spring sediment bacterial and archeal communities from California, USA to study Microbial Dark Matter (Phase II) - Blank Spring... ... | reverse complement strand
GGCACTTCATGCGGGAGGTCACGCTGTTCTTCACCGCGGGCTCGCTGGTGATCGGTCTGCTGCAGGTGACAGGCGCGCTCGAGCGCATCGTTGCGGCGGCGCGACCGTTGACCACCGGTTGGCTAGGACTGCCCGCAGAGGCTGCCACCGCGTTCGTGATGGGGTTCGTCCGGCGTGACTTCGGCGCCGCAGGCTTCTTCACCATGGACCTCACCGATCCGCAGCTGCTCGTCGGCATGGTCACCATCACGCTGTTCGTGCCGTGCATCGCGTCGGCGATGGTCATCCTCAAGGAGCGGGGCTGGGCGTACTTCGTCGGACTGTTCGCAGGCTCTGTGGCGTTCGCACTGTTCTTCGGGGGCATCGTGTCCAAGGCGCTCGGGATGGTGATGGCATGAGCATCGTACCGGTCTGTCCGTCCTGCGGGTTCCCCAGTGATGGTTAACGTCCCCGGAAGTGGTGTACGGAGGCCCGGCATCGGCAAGGCGACGAAGGAGCTCCTCGAAGCGCAGGGGCACACCGTTGTGGGGGTTGACCTCAAGAACGCCGACGTCATCGCGGACCTCAGCACCCGACAGGGCCGCATCGACGGCGCCTTCGCATCTGTCTCCGCCGCCGACGGTTCGGTGGACGCGGTGACCGCGTGCGGCGGCGTCACGGCGCCCACTCCTCTCACCGTCTCGGTCAACTATTTCGGCATGGCCGAGTTCCTCGATGCGATGGCGCCGGTGCTCGCCAAAGCTGAGGCGCCGCCTGTCGTCCTGATCAGCTCGTATTCCTCGCTGCAGGAGAACGACTCCTCGCTCGTCGACGCGATGTGTGTGGAAGACGATGAGGACAAGGCGCGGGAGATCGCGCAGAAGATCGCCGACGAGCAGGGGCCGCAGGTTGCGCAGGGCCTCATCTACGCCTCCACCAAGCGCGCGATCAGCCGGTGGGTTCGTCGCGAGTCGACCAAGGAGCAGTGGGCCGGGGCCGGCATCCCGCTCAACGCCGTGGGTCCGGGCGTCATCCGCATTCCGATGACCGAGGAGTGGCTCAAGTGGGAGGAGGGGCGTCAGTACCTGGCCATCGTCGTGCGGATGCCGCCCAACGGTTTCGCCGAGCCCGAGGTAGTGGCCGAGCTCATGATATGGCTCACGAGCCCCGCGAACACGCACGTGACGGGGCAGACGATCTACGTTGATGGTGGCGCCGATGTGGCGATGCGCGGCGATGACATCTGGGGCCCGCTCGACAAGTGATCGGCAGACGCTGGTTGTGAGGTGGGCGAGTAAGAGGCTCAGGCATGACTTGAGGGTTTCGGGGTGTGTCCATACCCGCTGAGGTCCCCACATAGCCCGCCGAGGCCGCCGCAGGGCATCACGTACCGCGTTCGAACATGAGCACCCGCCTGGATCCGGGCGGGTGCTCATGTCTTCTGGAGGGGGATGCGTGTCACCGCCCGGTCCCGGCACAACGACCGTTCGGCGCGTGGCACGATTCAGACCATCACCTCACACGAAAGTCGGGTACAAACCCCCTAAGTCCTCGCGATTCAACGTCGATACTTAACGAAATGGGGTGGACTCACGGGACGTTCACGTTCGCCAGGACGACGTAAGAAGGTGGTTAATCTGTTCGTAATTAATTTGCGGATTCCCGAACGAAAGCATGTACATCCCGTGTCGTAGGAGTATATTAAAGAAGATTGGCGGTTGCGCCGTTGGCGCGCCGCTGCCTGTCGTCGAGAGCAGGGAGGTAGGGAATGAACAGTAGGCATGGTCCGTTCCGACGCGCCGCTATTGTCGGCGTGCTCGTAGCGGGATTGGTGCTTGCGCTGGCTGCACCGGGTGTGGCCTCCGCAGCCCAGGTGCCAAAGTTGCCATCCACGACCACATCATTGGTGATGGCCACGGCACCGACCGATCCCACTGCGATCCTGGTTCAGGGGGATACCCGTTATCTGACGGCTGTGGAGGCTTCGAAGAAGTTCGGAAGCGCCGCGAACGTGGTCATCGCAACCGGTGAGTCGTTCCCGGACGCTCTCGGCGGCGCTGCGCTCGCGGGCGCTGTCGACGGCCCGATCCTTTTGACCCCCGCGGCGTCGGTACCGTCGCAGGTCCTGGCCGAGATCCAGCGCCTTGGTGCCTCCAAGGTGTACATCCTGGGCGGTACGGCTGCTGTCTCTGACGCGGCTGCAGCCCAGATCGATGCGCTTCCCGGTGTCAGCATCGAGCGCATCGCCGGCGCCAACAGGTATGACACCGCCGCCAAGGTCGCCGCGAAGACCATCGGTCTTCTCGGTGGCAGCTTCGAGGGCAAGGCGTTCATGGCCACCGGCCTGAACTTCCCCGACGCGCTTGCGTCGTCCTCGATCATGTTCGCCGAAGGCATGCCGCTCGTCCTCGTGGACGGCGCCGGCAACTACACGCTTCCGGCCGGAGTCACCGATGTCACCATCCTTGGTGGAACGGGCGTCGTGCCCGCTTCCGTCCAGACCAGCCTTGGAGCCAAGTACGACGGACGTCTTGCGGGCGCCAACCGCTATGAGACTGCCGCAGAGGTCGCCGAGTACGGTGTCTCGCTTGGTCTGTCCTGGAACAACCTGGGTGTCGTGACCGGCGAGAACTTCCCGGACGCGCTGTGCGCCGGCCCGCTCGTGGGCAGCAAGGGCTCTGTGGTGCTTCTCACGCAGTCCACCCAGCTGACGAACGAGACCGAGGCGCTGCTCGTTGCCGCCCGGGGCGATGTCTCCTACTACTACCTGTTCGGTGGCCTGGCTACGATAGCGGCCGATGTCCGTGCGGACATCGACTCCGCCGTGACCGCCACGACCCCGCCGCCTCCCGTGTTACGCGGTCACGACCTGCCTGACGTGTTCTGCACCGGTTCCGGGTGCCACGACACGAACCTGGCAGCGATCCATATCCACCTCGACAACGGCGGCTGCTACGCATGTCACACCGCTAATGTCGTTCAGCGTGACTGCGAGACGTGCCACACCGATGCGCACGTCGCTTCGCACCCTGATGTTCTCAGTACCAGCGATGAGTCGTGCTCGCAGGTCGGCTGCCACCCCGGTGGCGTCGTCGATCTCCACGCGGACTGCACCTCGTGCCACAACGACACGACGGACATCTCCGTGGTAAGCACCTGTGAGGACTGCCACGGTACCACCGAGGAGAAGCACGGCGCTGTCGCCGCCCACGTCGTTCCCGACGCGGGTACCTGCTTCGATTCGTACTGTCACGGCACCAACGTGGTCACCGACATGCACGGGATCGACTTCAGTGGTGACGGTGTGGTCACCGGCTGCGCCGCGTGCCACAACGACACCGTCGAGCCGTCCACCACGTGCTTCGGCGTGTGCCACAGCCTCAACCAGTTCGGCGCCTATCACGACACCGGTGTCGGTCACGACATGCTCATCACGAGCATCGAGGCGAAGAGCGGCGGCTGTGTTTCCTGCCACGGCTCCGACGTCACGATGGTCGCCCCCGGTGAGCACAAGGGCTGCAGCTGCCACGCCTACGGCCACGCGGCCGACGCGGACTCCTGCGAGTCCTGCCACACCCTGCCGATGGATCCGGACGCGCCGCGTCCGTACCACGTGGGTGCGCACGACGTGATCGAGGACACCATCGCGGCGAACAGCGCGGGCTGCGTGTCCTGCCACGGTCAGGATCTCATGGCCGTTGCTCCTGGTGAGCACGATGGTTGCTCTTGCCACGCTTATGGCTATGGCCAGGGCGGCGAGTACGCATGCGAGGACTGCCACACCGATCCGATGGATCCGGATGCGCCGCATCCGTACCACGTTGGTGCGCATGATCCCGTCGAGGCCACCATCGCTGGCGACGTCAGTTCTTCATGCGTCGACTGCCACGGCACCGACCTGCTCGCGGTCGGCGGGATCGATCTGCACGTCAAGGACGCGCACGCCGGTTGCGTGTGCCACGCCTACGACGAGCTGATCGACACGGGCTTCGAGCTCATCAACGCCAAGACCACCGAGGCCGGCGAGTGTGTGGACTGCCACAGCGACGCCTTCGCGCCGCATGGCTTCGCCACCGAGGTCTCCCCGCACCACGATGAGAGCTGGGTCGCGGCTTCCGGCCACAACACCACGACCTTCGGGTCGATCGGTGCTGTGGAGGACTTCAGCGCCCTGCTCACGGGTACCGACGGCAATCCTGTCACCGACGTGTGGCAGTTCCCGACGGTCAACGTGTTCTGGGAGGCGGGCGATCCTGACGCTCCGGACGATGCCATAACCGGCCTTACGGCCGATTCGGTCGTCACCTGTGAGGACTGCCACACCGGTTTCGAGGCGGCAGGCCCTCACGGTGCTGACGACTACTGGGGCATCGACCCCGATTACTCGGCCCCGTTCTACATGGCGGAGCTGACCAAGAATACGGCGGACTACCCGTCAGGTATCAGGATCCGTACCGACCTCACCACGCAGACCGCGTATGAGGATGGCAGTGTCATGACGATCTGCTCGAAGTGTCACGACCTGCAGAACTACAATCAGGGCACCGTGACCGGCCAGATCATGCCGGAGATATCCACCGGTTCTGAGCCGTTCGAGTACACGATCCCGGGCAGCGTCGAGACCACGATGAGCAAGGAAGGCGTCATCACGCTGGTACGCGGTACGCCGTACTGGACGATGTACACCGACCCGGTCACGTGGGCCCCGGTCGCCTCTGAGGACTCCACGAGCGGTTCTGTGGCGCACCGTCAGAGCGAAGATACCGGCACGGTCAACACCAACGCGATCGGTTCCTCCAACACCGCGCACTCCAGCCACCACCAGGACACCACCGACGGTTCCGCCCAGTGCGTGAACTGCCACGTGGCCATCCCGCACGCGTGGGATACTCCGCGCCTGCTGGTGAACACCGGCTGGAACGGCACCGTCAACGGAATCCACGCCGGCCTCATCGAGGGCGACCGTGCGCCGTACCGTTCGCCGTACGTGCTCGGCACCGATGTGACCGAGGGTACTGCGATGCTGCTCGATCCCGAGACCGGTTACAACGGCATGGGCGCTCTCACATGGCCCGCCTCCGGTCCGGTCGACTTCGTGAACGGCGCCGCGATCTGGGACCGCTCCACGTGTGAGGGCTGCGGCCATCAGTACCACGCGGTCCAGGAGCGTGACGGCAGCAACGTCCGTATCATCACCAACAAGTCCGACTACATGGATGACTACAACGCAGACATGGTGGCACCATCGAACTACTAACGGCACCCGTACAGCCGGAGGGGCGGCAAGCCCCGCCCCTCCGGATGCGGATCGCAGATGAACGACACCCGCTCAGGCGGGCAGAGAAAGGAAGAGTGAACATGGAAAACAGCAAGCTTTCCCGCAGGCAGTTCCTGGGAGGGACTGCAGCGGTGGCGGCTGCTTCGGTGCTCCCTGCGGTCACCAGTGCGGCGCCTGCCGTTGCAACTCCGGTGACGACGTACCCGGACAACTCGATTCAGGGCGCCAGCTGGATCCCGCTGGATCCCGCGGCTATGGCTCGCAAGGGCTACGAGATCATCAAGGGCATCACCGGCGGCGGACAGAGTGGTTGATGCGAGGCTACCTTCTGGCCCGTGCTTGGCCAGATCGCAGAGAACTTCCCGAGCTCGTCGTACGCGGCCGTCCCCAAGGGCCTGTTCAACTACGGCGGCGGCGGCGTCAACACTTGGCGTAACCTGTGTGGCGTGTGCAACGGCGGCGCTGCGATGCTGAAAATCGTCACCGGCAACGGCAACGTCATCGACGAGTACCTGGCGTGGTACGAGCGCACCGCGTTCCCCAGCAACGCCGCGTACGAGGACTGGGCCGAGGGCGGCTGGACGGCCGTTGATGCAAAGGCGCCCAAGGACAGAGCGCCGATGTCGGTAGCGAAGTCGCTCCTGTGCCACTCCTCGCACGGCCGTTGGCTTGAGGCCGCGGGCGGCGCCGAGGGCGCATGGGTCACCGCGGAGTTCGCCGGTGATGTCAAGGCCGCCGGTAGCGACCGCTGCTCGAAGCTCGTGTACGACTGCGTTTACAAGCTCACCGAGCTTGTGAACGACTTCATGGCTGGCACCATTCCGGAGCCGGTGTTCGACCCCAGTGTCGATGCATGCCTGACCTCGGGCTGCCACGGTGGTGCGGGCGGATACGACCAGGCTATCCTGGACCGTGCTCCGCACGTTGCCGGTAAGATGAAGTGCGACGAGTCGTGCCATCAGTAGGACCCTGCGAGTCTGAGGCGAGCGGAATGCCGTGGACCTGAAGACGATCAGGTAGATGCACTGAACGGGGGCGGGCAGAGATGCCCGCCCCCGTGCTGGCTGTACGAGGTGAAAGGGTGGCTATGTCTGGGGATGGTGCTGTGGCGGTATGTCGCGCAGACGGCAGTGGGGCCCGGGGGGCGCTTCTGCGTCTGGGGCTGATCGGCCTTGCGCTCGTGGTCTTCTCGGCTATGACTGGGTGTCAATCGGATGCGGGTGAACCGGGAGCGATGCCAGACGACGCCTTGGTGCTCCTGGCGGAGGCTGCGGAAGCGGGCGACTGGACCGGTGTGCGCACGTACATGGATGCGAACGGCGTGGGCCTCGCGTTCGCTGCTGATACGATGGCGCGGGCGCGCGACGAGGACACCTCGGCCGGTGGGTCGTCCATGCACGGTAGCGACTTCCCCGCGAGCGCGATGGAGCAGACCTTCGCAGAGCAGTTCGTCGAGTCCCTGCAGGCCGGCGTGGAGAATGGCACCGTAGTCGCTGACGGAACCTTGTTCGGCGCGATTCTTGAAGATGGCCCCGGAGAGGTGGAGCATGTGGGCGACGATGAGGCGCTCGTGTCCGTCACCGTGCCGGATGAAGAAGGCGCCGACCAGGCTCTGAGGCTACGCATGGCTCGCAGTGGGCAGCGGTGGATGCTGATAGCCATAGAGGGTACGACCGACCTCTACGGGCTCTTCTTCTGAGTACCTGCAGGCTCGAACCAAGGATGGTGGAGATGGAACCGCTTCGCTCGGATCGCCCCGATGGCCGCACGGCTGTACATGGCAACCTGGCCCACATCGTGATGACGTGCTGTCTGGCGCTCCTCCTGGTCTTCATCCTCGGCATCTCGGCTGGCTGCACCTCCGATGAGGTAGCCGGTGAGGCCGAGGCGGCCGGCGCAGGCATGGGTGGGCCGGCTGTGGAGGTGCAGGTCACCGAGGAGGCGCTTGCGAGCGAGCCGGAAACGATCGACCTTTCCACGCCGGAGGCGGCGGTGCGTTCGTATCTTGACTGGAGTTCGTACGCATACAGGATCGCGCAGCCACGCGTTGCGCTCCCCACGATGACGAGCTACCAGGAGGTCCGGGTCGACGCGTACATCCAGTACAACATCCAGAAGGGTCGCCTGATCGACCAGACGCTCGAGTCCCTCGAGGTGCAGGACATCCGTGAGGGGGAGGAGAGCGTCGAGGTGGTCGTCAAAGAGACCTGGAGCTACAACTACGTCTCCGTAAAGAACGCCGGCGAGGTCATCAGCGGTCCGCACGAGGCCTCCTACGATGCGATCTACACTGTCGTCCAACAGGGTGACGACTGGGTCGTGGATGCGGTAGAGGCCACTGTGCTGGGGCCGGTCGAGTGACCATGGGGTCCGGCCGACGGGTCTGGAGGTTCCTCACCTCGCCTGTGCTCGCCATGGTGCTGCTGCTCTGGATCGGCGTATGGTCGATCATCGGTTCGTTCGTTCCCCAGAGCGATCTGGATCCCATGGGAGTGGCGCTCTGGGCCGCCGCCAATCCCGCTCTCGAGACGGTAGCCGGCACCCTCGGCCTGCACGAAGCGTTCACCAGCCCTCTCTTCATCGTCCCGGGCCTGTTCCTGGCACTGTGCACGGCCGCCTGCGCGTGGCAGCGCGCTGGAGTGGCGCGCCGCCGCGCCCGTTCACTCCGTGACGCGCGGAGCGACGTAGAGCCCGGGGATGAGACGTCCGCGGACTTCGAGATCGTCTGCGATCCTGTGCTCGACACCGCCGCCATCGTCGAGAGGTCGGCGACCACGCTCGAGCGCCTCGGGATATCCTCACGCAAGGGTGAGCGGTTCGTCTCGGCAGTCTCTCCGTGGTGGTCCGTCTGGGGCACGGCGGTCTTCCACTGGGCGCTCGTGGCGCTGATCGTGTTGATCGCCGGCGGCAGTCTGGCGCGCGCTTCCGGGCAGATGGGCGTAGCCGTGAAACAGGTGAAGCCCGACCGGCCCGAGTCGTACGGCCAGCTCACGAGCGGCCCGCTTCACAGCTGGGACCTCGTGGACCGGTGGATCAGGGTGGATGCGTTCGATATCGACTACGTGACCGGTGATCTCCATCGTGGGCCCACCCCCACTGTCACGGTCCTCGACGGTGAGGGCAACGTGCTCGCCTCACAGCTCGTCTACCCCAACAACACGCTCAAGCAGGGCGCACTCACGATCTACCCTGTCGACTACGGGCTCTCGGCAACGCTGGCCATGGTGGACGATGCGGGCGCTGAGATGCAGCGGACCACGCAGCTGGTCGACTTCGCCGAAGGGAACCCCGACGGTACGGCGCCGATCACGCCGCTCGGCCTGGCCGGGCCCGACGGAGTGCTCGGCTACCAGGTGATCGTGTCGGTGCCTCTGGACGAGCGTCCCGAGGGGCTGGTGGCATGCACACCCGAGGTGCCCGCGGCCCACGTGGTGATCGTGGACACTGGGGGCGCCGCGGTCGTCGATGAGGTCATCGCGGTGGACGAGGGTGTCGCCCTGCCCACCGGCGGCGAGTTGCGGCTTCTGGGCGTGGACTACTACGCCCGCTTGCAGATGGTGGACGACCCGTCCATCCCCCTGCTGTACCTGGCGGGCACCATTTCGATGATCGGTCTCGGGGTGGCTACACTCGCTCGGCAGATGGTGCTGAAGGCGTGGACCCTCGAGAGTCCAGAAGGAACCAGACTTCTGGTGAGGATGCGTCTGTGGCGCATCCACTCCACCAGCAGGAGCGAGATCGAAGACGAACTGCGCCGCGCGCTCGGCGCTGCTGAAGGGAGCCGATCGTGACCTTCGAGATCATCATGACCTGGGTCACCCTTCTCCTTTATGCCGGAGCGACCGCCGTTTCCGCGATCGGCGTGGTCTTCAGCAAGGAGAAGTTCATCCGCACGGCGGTAGTGGTCGCCACGGCCGGTTTGGCCGCGCAGACGGCCTCTCTCGGCCTCAGGTGGGTCCGGGTAGGGCACGGCCCCTATCTCGGCTTCTACGAGGTCTCAGCGGCCCTGGTGCTGTTCGTGGTGGCCACGTTCGTGGTCGTGGCGTCGCGGCAGCCGAGGCTAGCCAGCGCCGGCATCGGCGTCATGCCGGTTGCGCTGCTGCTGCTCGGCGGCGCGATGTTCGCACAGACCACCGAAGTGCCGATGACCGGCAAGCTCACGAGCTTCTGGCTGGCGATCCATGTGGTGTTCGCCAATCTCGCTTTCGGCGCCTTCGTGATCTCGTTCGGCCTCGCCATCGCGTACGTGGTCCGCGAACGCTCCAAGACGGGTGAGTGGGCCCGCCGCTTCGGGCGGCTGCCGGCCCAGGATGCGTTGGAGAACCTCACGGTGAGCTACGTGCTCGTGGGGTTCTTCTTCTGGGGCATCATGATCGTCACCGGCGCCATCTGGGCCAACGAGGCATGGGGCCGGTACTGGGGCTGGGATCCCGTGGAGACATGGAGCCTGATCGTCTGGATCATCTACGCCGTCTACCTGCACCTGCGCTACACGCTCAAGTGGGGCGGCGAGCGGTTGGCGTGGGTGGCCATCTGTGCGATGCCGCTCTCGCTCTTCACCCTCATCGGCATACCCGCCGTCTTCGACACCACCCACGCGGGGATCGGCGGGCTCGGCAAGGACCTGTGAGGCCGACCGTATGGGATCGATCGCCGGTGATGCGGACGGCCCGTGTGTCATCAGCGTGATGTATCCTACGTGACGGAGGGTGCGGGCAGGCCCGTGGCCTCTCATGATGCGTGGGGAGATGCAGCGAAGGGGGAGTCCGATCGTGGTGGGCATGCGAAGGTCGGCCGTCGGGCAGCGTGGTGTGGTCGCCGGGGTACTGGTAGCGGGGGTGCTTCTGGCGCTGACGATACCCGGTGCCGTCTACGCAGCACCCGCGATCGATGCCGTGGTCACACCCGCAGCCGAGGTGTTCACGCCAACAGCCATCCCCATCCAGGGCCCGGACCGTGTGACAACGGCGATCGAGGCCTCCCAGCGCTTCGGTACGGCCACGAGTGTGGTCCTGGCCACCGGCAGAGACTTCCCCGACGCGTTGGGCGGCTCCGCGCTCGCGGGAGCGGTGAGGGGATCGATCCTGCTCACCGGCGGCGATAGCATCGAGGCGCCGGTGCTCGCCGAGATCGAGCGTCTCGGCGCCACGAAGGCCTACATCCTCGGGGGCACCGGCGCGGTCTCTGCGCGGTGTGAGTTGCAGCTCACAGCTGCGGGGCTCAGCGTCGAACGCCTTGCCGGATCCGATCGCTACTCCACCGCCAAGGTGGTGGCCGACAAGACCATCCAGATGCTGGGCGATGCCTACGATGGGGGCGCGTTCATAGCCACGGGCACGGGCTACGCCGATGCGCTTGCCGCCGCCCCGCTCATGTATGCCCAGGGCATGCCGCTTGTCCTCGTGGATAGAGCCGGTGCATTCCGGCTCTCGGCAGGGATGGACACCGTGGACATCCTCGGCGGCACCGGTGTGGTTCCCGGCTCGGTGGAGACCGCCCTCGGCGCCCGGGCCGGAAGGCGTCTTGCGGGAACGGATCGCTACGAGACGGCCATCGCCGTTGCGCGCCATGGCGTCTCGATGGGGATGCAGTGGGACCGCCTCGGCATCGCCACCGGCGAGTCGTTTCCCGATGCGCTCTGTGCGGGTTCGCTCCTTGGTAAGAACCGCTCAGTGCTTCTCATGACGCGGACGGGCGAGTTGCCGGCGCAGACCGGGCGACTCCTCACTGAGATCGGAGAGAGCGTGGACGCGTACCACGTGTTCGGCGGAACGGCGGTCGTGTCGCCCGCGGTCCGTGTCTCGGTCGCTTCGGCGCTCCAGCGGGTCGTCGAGCCTCTCACCGGCCACGACCTCCCGAGGGTCTTCTGCACGGACTCCGGATGCCACGACACGAACCTAGCGTCGATCCATATCGACGGTGTGAGCGGCGGCTGCGTGTACTGCCACGACACCGCGCCGCTTCGCGACTGCGAGAGCTGCCATGACGGGCAGCGTGCTCCTAAGGGCCATGCGAGCACGCACCCCACCCTCACGAGCGATGGCGACGAGGCATGCACGCAATCTGGCTGTCACGCGGCCGGCGTGGTGGAGTTGCACAGCGCATGTGTCTCATGCCACGTCACCGGGGTCTATGTGGCTGCTCAGACATGCGAGGACTGCCACTCGTCGGCGGAGCAGGAGCATGCCGGCGTAGCCGCACACACGGTCAGCGGTACCTGCTTCAGGGCGAACTGCCACGGCACGGACGTCACCCGCATGCATGCGATCGACTTCCGCGCCTCCGGCGAAGAGCCGCCGGGTTGCGCCGCCTGCCACAATGAGAGCGTCGCGCCGTCGGTCACGTGCCTCGGTGCCTGTCACTCAAGCGCGGGATTCGCGGAGTGGCACGACCCTGCGGCCGGGCATGTCGCTCTCACACCTGCGATCGAGACGAAGAGCAGCGGCTGCGTCTCGTGCCACGGCAGCGATCTGCTGGCGGTGGCCCCGGGCGAGCACGCGGAGTGCTCCTGTCACGCGCGCGGCGACTCCGCAGGTGCGGACTCATGCGAGAGTTGCCATGTGGCGCCGATGGACCCGCTCGCTCCGGATCCCTATCACGTCGACGCACATGCCGCGTGGGAAGCGACCGCGCGCGGTGCGCACAGCATCCGGTGCGTGTCCTGCCACGGCCCGCAGCTCGTTGCGATCAGGCCCAACTTCGGCTTCGAGTACAAGGAAGACCACGGCGGCTGCGTCTGCCACTACTACGACACGCTTTTCACCGACGACTACCAGCCCACGGGCGCCACAACGACCGACGCCACCGAGTGCGTGAGCTGCCACAACGGCGAGTTCGACCCGCACGGCGGGGCGTTCATCTCGGGCGGATAGCACTATCGGTCGGTTCGTGACCGCTGGCAGGGGCAGCGAAAAGGACGGCGGGCCTGCAGGCCCGCCGTCCTCGCGTATCGCGCGTGATCGATGTGGGTCAGGCGACTACTCGGCCACCTTCTCCGCATTCTTCTCCGAGCCTGAGATCTTCTTCATCGCGTCGGCCATCTTCTTGGGCATCTCGCCGATCTTCTCCTTGCCGATGCCCAGGAAGTCGAACTGCTCGCCGTAGTCGCGCATCATGACCTTCATGGCCGAGAGCATGTAGCTGCGCTTGAAGCCCTCGGGCAGGGCGAGGATCTCGTTCATCTTGTTGGCGTAGAACGTCATGTAGCAGCGTCCCAGTGCGATGGTCACATCGGTCAGTGACATGTTGTACGGCTCGATGATCGGCGTGGAGATGTTGTACTTGGAGTAATCCCACACCCGGATCCGGTCGTGCACCTCGTCCCAGAGCGACGTGTACGGCATCGGCGTGAGCACAGGGAAGACCGCGATATCCGGGTTCAGACGGGCGGCCATCGCGGCGGTCTCCTTGATCGAGTCCCAGGTCTCCTCCGGGAAGCCGATCATGAACGACGCCTCGATCATGATGTCGTGCTGCTTGAGGATTTTCACGGCGTGTTCGTTCATGTCGATCGTGGTGCCTTTGTTGAGGCTGTTGAGGAGTTCGTCCGTCGACGTCTCAAGGCCGAGGTAGATGTGCATGATCCCGGCATCGGCGTACTTATGCAGGATGTCCTCGTCGCGGATGATATCTTCCACGCGGGTCTCGATGAGCAGCTGCACGCCCAGGTCGGCCTCGATCAGCAGGTCGAGGATCTTCTCCCAGCGATCGCGGTCCCGTGTGGGGTATGCGTCGATCATGGTGATGAACTCGATCTCGTACTCCTCCACAAGGTGGCGGATCTCATCCATCACTTTGTGCGGGTCACGTGCGCGCCACTCACCGCGCCAGAAGACCCTCTGGCTGCAGAACGAGCAGCCCATCATGCAGCCGCGAGAGGTGAGGATCGAGGCCATGCGGCCCCAGGGGTCGATGTTGTAGTGGTAGTCGTCCCAGTCGAGCAGGTCCCATGCGGGCGTGAGCGTGTCGAGGTCCTGGATGTGCGGCCGCTGAGGGGTGGCCACGATCTCCCCGTCGCGCACGAACGCGATACCCTGGACATCGTCGAGCGGTGCTCCATCGGCCAGCGCGTCAAGCAGCTGCTCGAGGGTCGCCTCCATCTCGCCGCGGAGGATGACATCCACAGGATTGTCCTCCTCGGCGAGCATCTCCTCATACATGAAGGTTGGGTGAGGCCCGCCGATGAGCGTATGGATATCGGGGTTCACCTGCTTGGCGACCCTGAGGGCCTCCACGGCAGCCGGAACGGTGCAGGTGCTGATCGCGCCGGTCACGGGAAGGTAGTCGAGCGACATCACCACGTCGGGCTTGTACGTTTCCACCTGGTGCCGGATCTCGTCGTACGAGGTGTCCTTGTACATCGCGTCGTAGATCTTCGCTTCGTGCCCTGCGTGTACCGCAGCGCCCGCAAGGTAGACGAGGTGGAGCGGTGGCCAGTTGCCGATCATCTGCTGGCCCCAGCACTTGTACGGCGGGGTGACGAAGAGGACTCTGCTCATTCGGGGACATCTCCTGTCGATCGTCGCATATGGTTTCTTTAGAACACTGAACATGGTACCACCGGAAACGTGTGCCCCGGGGGATCAGGGACACCCTGGGGGTGCCCGGAGCGGCAGGGTCTTCCTAGCACTTCGGATGCCATCCTTATTGACGCGACGTATCCGCCCGCCTCGAACCCCCCGCGCGTGTACGGCTGTTGGCCCCACATTGGTACGATTCGCCGTGAAGCGCGCCTGTCCGACATCCCCTGATGCGAAGCGAGGTCGTGCGCACGTGACCGACCACTATCAATTGCTGCAGGTGCGGCGAGACGCTTCCCAGCAGGTCATATCTGCCGCATACCGCCGGTTGATGCGGGACGCGCACCCGGACCACGGCGGTGACGCCGAAGCTGCGCGCCTCCTCAACGAGGCCTATGCAACGCTGTCGGACCCGATGTCCCGTGTCAGGTACGACCAGACGCTTCCGCCCGAGCCCTCGACGCGGTCCCGACCGCTCGGCCCCGAGATCGCATATCGCTTCGGCCGTTCAGTGGGCCGGCTGGTGCGGATCGCACGGCGGGAGGCCGTGTAGGGTCACCGGGCGGCCTCGGCTGTGGCGGGAGCGCGTTGGCCCCACGCCCATGCGTTCCTGTGAGGGGGTACACTGGGCTCACACGGACAGGGGGCCGCGCATGGCACGGGCGCTCGTCGTTGATGATGAAGCCAACATCCGCGAACTCGTGGGTCTCTACCTGCAGAGCGCAGGGCTTGAGGTGGAGTACTGCGCCGACGGGGAAGAGGCTGTCGCGCGCGCGTGCGCGGGCGACTGCGACGTCATCGTTCTGGACATCATGCTGCCATCGATGGACGGGATCGAGGTCTGCCGCCGCATCCGCGAGAGGTCGGACGTGCCGATCATCATGCTCACCGCGCGCGAAGGCGACCTCGACAAAGTGGGCGCGCTAGAGACCGGCGCCGACGACTACGTCACCAAGCCTTTCAGCCCCCCGGAGCTCGTGGCACGCGTGCGTGCGCTCATCCGCCGGGCGGGGACACCGGTCGCCCAGTCCACGACGCTCCGTATCGGCACGCTCGAGATCGATCCCGCCACGCGTGATGTGTCGGTGGCCGGGTCCCACGTGACGCTCACGGCGCGCGAGTTCGATCTGCTGCATGCGCTCGCCCGTCAGCCGGGTGTCGTACTGACGCGGCGGCAGTTGCTCGAAGCGGCCTGGGGTTTTGCCGAGTATGTCGACGAACGCGGTGTCGACGTGCATATCAGACACATCCGGGAGAAGCTCGGCGACGATGCCGCCGCCCCTCGCTTCATTGAGACGGTCCGCGGCGTGGGCTATCGTGCCGTGCGGGACGGCTGAGTCGATGACCGGGCCGGCGCAGGTGCATCCGGGCATCACCCGCCGGGTGCGCATCACTGTGGCAGCGGTGGCCGCAGCCTCGGTGGTGCTCACGGTGGTTGCGCTCTATACAGTGTGGCTCGGCTCCACGGTCTCTCTCCGCACGACGGAGTTGTCGCGCCAGGTGTACGCGATCGCGCAAGGCATGGCCACCGCAGGCGACGTGGAGCCCGGTGCGGCTCCGGCGCTCACGGGCCTCCGCGCGCAGCTCTTCGAGGTCGAGGGGCGTCTTCTCGACGCCCGCCTCGTACTCGTAGACGGCGCGGGCGCCGTGGTGCATCCGCTCCCTGCCGAGGGTGCGGCCGTCACGTACGACGTGGGCGGTCTCACCGGTGAGCCCGATGTGCGGGGCGTCCGCAAGGGCGTGGAAGCCGTGTCGGGCGCGGGGCGTGTGATCGTCGTGGCCGCTCCCGTCGGCGACGGGTATCTCCTGGCGATCCAGCCGCTGCGCGAGGCCGTTCCCATGTTGCGCACGGGGGCGTTCATAGGGGCCATCGCCGCGCTGCTTGCAATCGCCGGGGCGTGGCTCGCGGGAGGGGTTGCCGCGCGTAGGGTCACCGCGTCCCTGGTGCGCCTCCGCGACGCCGCCGAGGCGATCGCCGGGGGGTCGTGGGGGCGTCAGGTCGCGGTGGAGGGCGATGCCGAGGTGCGGGCGCTTGCGCGGTCGTTCAACGCGATGTCGGCCCGCGTGCACGCGGCTTACTCGGCTCAGAAGGAGTTCGTGGGCGACGTCTCTCACGAGTTGCGGACGCCGATCACCTCCATCCAGGGGTACGCAGGCGCGCTGCTGGACGGGATGGCCGACACCGACGAGAAGCGCGAGCGGTTCGCTCGCATCATCCGCGACGAAGCCAGCCGCCTCATGGAGCTCACGAGCACGCTCCTCGCACTTGCCGACCTCGACTCGGGGCGGGTGGCGGTGGCTCGCGAACCGATAGACATCACAGGTCTTGCCGAGGTGCTTCGTGCGCGCCACGAGTCGTCCGCGCTCGCGCTCGGGATACGCCTCCATGTGGACGACCTGGCCGGCCCGGCTCCCTGCGGTGATGCGGACCGGCTCCTGCAGGTGGCATCCGCGCTGGTATCCAACGCGCTCGCCTACACGCCCGCCGGTGGCGAGGTCCGTGTGAGCGCGGAGGCGCAGGGCGGCCGGTGGACGCTCGTCGTGGACGACTCGGGACCGGGCATACCCGAGTCCGAGCGCGACCGGGTGTTCGACCGCTTCACACGGTTGGATCCCAGCCGCACGCCGGCCACCGGCGGGTTCGGCCTGGGCCTTGCGATCTGTAAGCGCCTGGCCGAGGCGATGGGAGGCTCAATCAGCGCCGAGGGTTCGCCGATCGGCGGCGCGCGGCTTGTCGTCGATCTGCCCCTCGACGATGTGGCCGCAGGCGCGTCAGTTGGCGTAGCCGGTCCTTAACCGTATCTCAACACCCGCTTCATCGGGCTCCAACCCTCGCCGCCGATACTTCCTTGTGTACGACCGCGACTTATCACGTGCGATAGACGTTACTATCGATGGGGTGATGATCATGAAGAAGGGTCTCTCAAGGACGCTCGCGTTGACGCTGGTCACCGTGCTGGTGCTCGCCTTCACGGCGCCAGCGGCGCTTGCCGGCCAGGGATCCGCCGTGGCCCAGAACGGTCCGGCGGTCACTGCTGCGCCTAACCAGGCCGGGCCGTCCTACTTGCAGGACCGGATCGAGTTCGCGCTCCAGCGGCGCGCGACACGTTTCGATGAAGCGCTGCGCGCGATGGAGCAGAGGCAGGAGCGCATCATGCATCTCGCCGGTGTCGTCGAGCAGGCCGGCGGCGACGTCTCCCAGGTCCGTGAGATGTTGCAGGAGTGCGAGCAGCTCCGGACGCAGGCCCGCGAGCAGGAGCGGATCGCGGCCCGTGAGTTCCTCGGCGTACCGGATGCCGGCAACCGCAGGGGAGCGTTCCTCAATGCGCGGAACCAGGCCCGCATCTCGGTGAGGACGATGAACCAGGCGAGGGTCCAGTTGCGTGAGGCCGCACAGCTCCTGCAGGATATCGCTGAGGACCTCGAGGTGGAGGAAGACACCGAGTGAGGAAGCGCGTTGTAGCTGCCGTAGCGCTGATGGCCGTCGTGGCGCTCACGGCAGGGTGCGACATAGGGGCGACGACGGATGAGGCGACCTCCCCGGGGGCCGTCTCGCCGCCGTCCGACCAGGTCACCTCACCCGGGGTCAGCACGGATACGAGCGCCTCGGCCACGACGGATACGGACGTGCCCGTCGACAACGCTTACTCCCCCGATGACCTGCTTCCCGCTCCGGGCGACCAGGAGGCGATCTCGCTCGAGTTGGAGACGATCATCCGTGAGCTCGACGAGATGTCGCTGCCCGACGATACGGACTTCAGGGACGTTGAAGACGCGCTCGAGTGAGGTTGGCGCACCGTGATCGGGCGTACAGAAGGGCGCGGCTCCGATGGGGGCCGCGCCCTTGTCGATGCGGACAGATGCTACAGGTACTGCCAGACGTCGTCTATGCCCGCGTCGCTGGCGGGGATGCACTCGGTGATGGAGAGGTCGTACGTGCCGGTCTCGGGGTCTATGAGCCGCAGATCCACGATCTCGGGATTCTCGAGCCAGCGGCCATCGGCCGCGATCACGCGCTTCACGCGGGGCCGCAGCAGATCATCCTTGTTCACCCTGAACACGATGGCGGTCGATCCGTCGTTGATGGTCACCACGGCGCCCATCGGATAGATGCCGAGCATGGCCACGAGGGCTTTCGTGACGCTCGGGTCGTATGCCTTGTTACGGCCCTGCATCAACACCGCCAGCGCCTTGTCAGGCCTGATCTCACGTCTGAAGGGCCGCCGCGTGGTCATCGCGTCATATGCGTCACACAGGGCCACGACCTTCGAGAAGAGATGCTGCTCCTGTGGCGCGTCCGCCCGCGGGTATCCTTGCAGGTCATGGCGCTGGTGGTGCTCGTAGGCCACCACCATCGGCATCTGGTCGACAAGCTGGATGCGCTTCAGCAGATCGGCGCCCTCGGTGGTGTGGCTTTTCACGATCTGCCACTCATCCGCGCTCAGAGGGCCTTCCTTGTTCAGGATGTCCTCGGGGATGCGCACCTTGCCAAGATCGTAGAGGAGCGCCGAAAGCCCGAGCGACTTGAGCGATTCCGCATCGAGGCCGATCGAGGCGCCGAGTGACAGCGACAGTATGCAGACGTTCAGCGAGTGGTTGAGCGTGTAGTCGTCGTGGCTCTTGATCGCCGCCAGCCCGAGGATCGCGGCGGGGTCCTTGAACAACGTGTCGAGCAGCCCGCTCACCATCTTCTGGAGCGCGTCCACCTCGAAGACCTTGCCGAGCTTCGCCTGCGTCTCGACGTCCCGCATGAGCTCCACGCCCTGGTCGTAGACCTCCCGGCCGCGGGCCTTGTTCTCGGCCTCCTCGGCGGCGCGGAGCTCGTCGTCGAGGTCGCTCGTCTCGGCCAGTGAAACGCTGGTGACGCCGGCGTGGCTCAGGTAGGCGCGTGCGTCCTCGATCGTGGTGATGGAGTCCTCGTTGAGGAGCGACGCCAACGTGGCGGCGTGCGCCTGTGAGAAGCCGAGAGAGATGGTCACGGCCGAGATCCCGCGGGCAAGCAGGTCCTCGATGAGCTTGCGATACGTCACGCTCTCCTCAGGAAGCACCTGGTTCTCGATGAAGAGGGTCGCCTTGTAGACGTTGAGCGTGATCTCCTCGAAGCCGTTCTCAGCAAGGGCCGATGCGGCCTCGGCGAGCTCCCGGGTGGACTGCTCCACCAGTGGATGCGTGGGAGGATAGAGCGAGTCGTTGTTCTGGGCCACCGCCAACGCGCGCGCGAGCGCCCGTGCGGCAGCCAGACGCTTGGCGCTCGAGAACGGCGCCCTTGACGCCGGTCCGGCGAACGACGCCATCTCCTCGGGTGATTCCAGTCTATCCTCGTTGGCAGGCGTGTCGGTCACTCGGTACTCCCCCTTCTGTCGGAGCGGGCTCGGCCTTCGATCGCATCGAGGGCTCGTTGCGCCAGGTACCGCAGTTCACGGTGCTTCTTGCCGAACACCACACGTCGCGACGCGAGGCGCTGCAGTGCGGGGACGGCGCGATCCGAGCGCAGGACCTCCAGACTCTTGAGTACTTCTTTCTTGAGCTCGTAGTTCCTCTCATTCATCTCCGATGAGGAGAGCACCTTCACGAGCGCGGGCACCGCCTCTTCCACTCGCGCCTCGCCGATGTGGCGTGCCGCCGCCCGCCGGGTCTCGGGGTCCCAATGGCCGAGGCAGCGCTCGAGCATCTTGACGCTCTCGGTCCCGTGGATGGACGAGAGCGCCTTCACCGTGGCCTCCCGCACGCGGCTGTCGAGGTGCTCGAGGCCGAGCGCGACGGTGGGCACGAGTCGTCGTGAGCCGACCGCGCGGAGCATCGCCAGCGTTGCGATCGCAGTGGCGGGATCCCCGTTCCGGAGGATGCGTCCTGCCGTTGGCGCCACCAACTCGGCAAGCGGCTCGACGAGCGTCACGATCCGGTCACGCGAGGCCGCGTCGCCCTGCACGTACGCGTCTATCAGCGCTTCGGACCCGGTGGCGCCGGTGGCCGCGAGCACCGTGCGCGCTGCGCCTGAGGATCGGTCCAGGCTCAGCTGGCGGACGCTCTCCCGGGCGAGCGTCGGATCCGCCAGCGGTTCCCGCGCCGCGCGGGCCGCCACCGCGAGTCCGGGGTCCTGGGCGCACTCGTCCAGGAATCCGACGGCCTCGGCGATCTCCCGGAGCGCTCCCGCCGCGCTTGCGGCGGGAATCGCCTCGGAGAGCGCCTTAAGCGACTCCTCGGTGGGCCTGAGCCGCGCGATCTCGATGGCGGTGTCCAGGCCGCGGGCCGCAGCGTCGCGTGCTGTGGTACCCGCCACCAGCCGGTCGAGCTCGAACACGTCGTGCTCGTCGGCGCCGGCCACCTCGGAGGCCATGGCTTCTACGTGGGCCTCGGCCGGTACGCCCCGCTCCTCATCCGATTGTGGCGAGGGCCTCAGGAGCGCCGCGACCTCTTCGGCGACCTCGGGGGGAAGATCGAGTCCGCCGAGGATGCCTTCGGGGGTGTCCCCGTTCATCTGTGACACCACGCGCAGCAGTCGCGCGAGCGCGGCGGGCGGGATGTGCGCGATCACGTCGAGCATCCCCGACATCGTCTCTCCGGCCGGGCTCGCGTGGAGTGCTGCCTCCAGAAGCGACGCTCGCGTCGCCTCATCGAGGAACCGGAGCGCTTCCGCGCACCGGCTCAGCGCGAGGTCCCGGGCGGCGGGCTCCAGCCGTTCGATCGCGTCAGCGACAGCGTCGGCCGGCGGGTCACCGGCTGCTACGGCGTCGGCCCATGAAGCGGACGCGGAGGCAATCTCGGGAGCGATCTCGGTGAGCGGCGCGGCGGTGAGGTCGAGGCCGAGGATACCTTCCTCGGTCGAGGCGCGCAGCGTCACCTCCACAGCCGCGATGTTCTCCACACCCGCGTCGATCAGCGCCTTCCGGATGCCGCCCGACCCACGCACGGCCGCGGAGTCGCCGCTGATCACATCGAGGAAGCGTATAAGCTCGGCGTCCGTGAGGTCGGGAGCAACGATCATCTGTCCCACCTGAAGCCGGTGGAGCGTCTCGGCGAGTCCCACGACCGAGGGGAGGGTCGCCCCCACTGGCGTGTCCCCGATGATGAAGCGGTTGCGGTCCACCCGGTACTGGAGCGCGCCATGGGCGGCGGTGAGGTCGCGAGCGGCGGTGATGAAGCGCGCGATGGCTTCATTGCGAAGCGGGCTGGCGGGGGGGTACAGGCGCACGGCCCCGAGTGCGGACGCAAGCATGCGGAGCAGGTCCTCGGCTCGCGCGGGAAGCGTTCCGGTCGGGTGCTCCATGGCTCCTCCTCTCGCATCTCCGGGGCCTGTGGGTATATCGTCAACAGTCGTAGCATAAACGGCGCGCGTCTGTGCGACTCGTTTCGGAAACGCGGCAACACGTATATCGTATTCCCTATCGCGGCGGTCAGAAGGGTGTTCGTGGCACTTCGCAGCGATGCATACTACCGTCAGCTCGTCGAAGACGAGCTCCGCGCGGCCGGTGTGAGTGAGCCGCCGATCGCGTTGGAGACGGTCGCCTCTCATCTCGGCATACCCGTCCGTACCTTGTCCCTTCCGCCGTGGTTCAACGCGGCGCTGATCTACGAAGACGGTCTCCCCGCGATACTGCTCAACTCGTCACGGCCCATCGGGGTGCGTCAGCTGGGACTCGGTCACGTGCTTGCCCATGTCCTCGTCGTCATCAACGATCCCGAGGAGTCGTATCCTCGCGACCGGGAGCGCGACCACAAGGTGGCCGATCTCATGGCGGCCGAGTTCACGACTCCGGGCTTCATAGTCCGCGACCAGGCCCAGAAGTGGTTCAACGACTACCGCTATCTGGCCGGGCTGTTCGGTGTGCCGGAAGCGCGCATGTTCGAAGCGATGCGCGACCTGGGGATCATCAAGAGCCGCGGCGTGGTCTGGGACTACTGACCGGGCTGTCGGCGCCTGCTGGTATCATCGACGGAGGGTCGATATCGACTCTTCCAAGCCCGGGAGGTAGATAGGCATGCGAACGTCCTACGCAGTCGGCGTCGATGTCGGCGGCACGAGAGTGGCCGCTGGGCTCGTCGAGCGCAAGGGCAGGATCGTCAAGGAGGTCCGTACGCTCACCCCCAGGGACGCCGGACCGTTCGCGATCGTGGATGCGATCATCGAGCTCATCGAAGACGTGTCATCGGGCGTCCATCCGTCCGAGATCGCCGGGATCGGCGTCGGGCTGCCGGCGCAGATCGATTTCCTCAAGCAGTCTGTGGAGTTCTGCACCAACCTCCCCCTCAATGGCGTGGATATGCGTTCGCTGATCATGTCGCGGGTACGCCACTCCGTGACGATCGACAACGACAGCAACTGCGCCGGGATCGGCGAGAGCAGGTTCGGGGCGGGCAAGAAGGCCCGCGATTTCGTGATGATCACGCTCGGCACGGGCGTCGGCGGGTCGCTGTTCTTCAACGGCGAGCCCTATCGGGGGTCGCGCGGTCTCGCTGCTGAGATCGGCCACATGGTGGTCGATCTCGATGGGCCGCCCTGCCCGTGTGGCGGTACCGGTCATCTCGAGTCGTTCGTGGGGCGCCCCGCCCTTGCGGCGCGCGGAAGAGAAGCCGCGCGGACGTTCCGTGCCCACACCCTGCGTGAGGCGGCCGGCGGCGATGCGGAGCAGATCACCGCTGAGCATGTGATCGAGGCCGCTCTCGCGGGCGACGAGGACGCGCGGAAGATCCTGCTCGAGGCGGGAGAGGTGCTCGGACGGGCGCTCGTGGGAGTCGTCAACCTGCTCAACCCGCGGCTCGTCATCGTGGGTGGCGGCGTGGGCGAGTCGTGCGGCTTCCTGGTAGAGCGCGCCGCCGAGATGGTCGATGCGGAGGCGTTGGCTGGTCGACGCGACGTGCGGGTGGTCCAGGCCGAGCTCGGCAATGACGCGGGAATGCTCGGCGCTGCGGCGCTCGCGTTCGACGAGCATGATTCACGCGAGGGGATACAGCGATGAGCGCCGCGGGTACGGAGAAGGCGTCCGCACAGGTGTTCTTTGCGCCGATGCGCTCGCGCATGAAGCGCAGCATGGTGGCGCGCATGGGCGGGCTCCTCGGCAAGGCAGGACTCGGAGGGGCGATCGCCGAGGGCGATCTGGTGGCGGTCAAGCTGCACTTCGGGGAGCAGGGGAACACAGGATTCGTCCACCCGGTGTTCCTGCGCGAGGTGGTCAGAAGGGTGCGTGACGCCGGGGGCAAGCCGTTTTTGACCGACGCGAACACCCTCTATCGTGGCGAGCGCGCGAACGCCGTGGACCATCTCGCGTGTGCGATACACAACGGCTTCTCGTTCGCTACGGTGGATGCGCCGCTCATCATCGCCGACGGGCTTGACGGGCGTGAGACCGTCGACGTCCCGGTGAGCGGTCGCCACTTCGACTCGGTGCGCATCGGCTCGGCTGCTGTGCATGCGGATGCGATGGTCGTGGTGACGCATGTGAAGGGTCATGAGGCTACAGGCTTCGGCGGCGCGCTCAAGAACGTAGGCATGGGCCTGGGTTCCCGCTCGGCCAAACAGCGTATGCACGCCGACTTCCGTCCGGAGGTGACGCCGGATGGTTGCACGGCGTGCGGGCGTTGCGTCCGGTGGTGCCCGGTGGACGCTATCACGATCGGTCCGGATTCGTACGCCGTTGTCGACCACTCGGTGTGCTACGGCTGTGGCGAGTGCGTCGCGGCGTGTCCGTACGGGGCGATCGCGACCCAGTGGAAGACCGACGCCACGAGCATCCAGGAGAAGATAGTCGAGCATGTGGCCGGCGCTCTGGATGGCAAGGACGGCAAGGTCGTCTACGTGTCGTTCGTCACGCTCGTCACCCCCGACTGCGACTGCTTCGAGTTCTCCGATGCGCCCGTGGTGCCCGACATAGGTATCCTCGCCTCTACGGACATCGTGGCGATCGAGCAGGCCGCGTACGATCTGGTCACCGAAGCGACCGGGCTCGCCGGCTCGCGTGGCGAAGGTCTTGCAGCGGGTGACGACAAGTTCGTGGCGATCACCGGCGTGGACGGCACCCACGCGATACGATATGCAGAAGAGATGGGGCTCGGTACGCGCGAGTACGAACTGGTGCGCGTCGATTAGGCATCACCGACAAGAGACGGACAGGATCTCGACGTGGACTATTTCGACCTGCTGAAGCGTGCTTGGAACATCACCTGGCGCTACAAGGCGCTCTGGATACTGGGTCTCTTCGCCGGCGCGATGGGCGGAGGCGGGAGTTCGGGAGGCAGCAGCTACCAGACAGGCTCCGATGACTTCAGCCATACGGGTGACCAGTTCGGCCGCTGGCTCGAGGCGAACTTTGGGCTCGTCCTCATCCTCGTCGGCACTCTTGTCATCGTGGGCATCGCGCTGTGGGTCCTTGCGATAGCGGCCCAGGGAGGTATCGCTCACGGCACCAACGAAGCCGCCGAGGGCCGGTCACCGGCGCTTGGAGACGCGTGGTCGGCAGGGTTCGCCAAGTGGGGCAGGACCTTCATGGTCCAGTTCGTCCTCGGACTCCCGCTGCTTGCGGTACTGCTCGTGTTCTCTGCAGTTGCGTTCGCCTCGACTGCCGGCGGACTCGCCTCCGACAACTCGTTCGGTGTGGCGACCGGCAGCGTGGGGCTCTGCTTTGTCGTTCCGCTGCTCATCGTCGTGCTCATCGCAGCGGCCCTGATGATCGGCATCATCTCGCCCGTCGCAATCCGCTACGGCGTGCTACGCGACATGACCTTCGGCGTGGCGATCAAGCAGGCGTGGAACGACCTGTGGGCGAAGAAGGGGCTGTTCGTCTTCTGGCTCGTGATGCTGTTGCCGGGGCTCGCCTACGGCGTTGCTATCGCCATCATCGTGGTTCCGGTGGCCATCGCCATCGTGTTCCTCGCGATCGGCGAGCAGTTCGCACTCGCCGCCCTGGTGGCGCTGCTGCTCATACTCGTACTGATGGTGCCCAACGCGATCTACGCGACGTTCGTGCACTCGGCCTGGACGCTGTTCTTCCGTAAGCTGGCCGGCCTGGAGCCGGTCACGGCGACTGCTGCATCCGCATATGCGCCGCCCGCGTATGCGCCCCCGACGGCGGAGACCTTGCCTGCGCAATCGGATCCGCAGCCGCAGCAGCCGGATGTGCCGCCCGGCGATGAGTGAAGGAGCACAGGGACGCCTGCTCGTCTGCGCCACGCCCATCGGCAACCTGGGCGATGTGACGCTCCGCGTCCTTGACGCGCTTCGTACCGCGGATGTGATCGCCGCCGAGGACACGCGGGTGACCCGCAAGATGCTTTCGCGATACGACATCCACACGCCCCTTGAGGCGTACCACGAGCACAACCGCATGGCGAAGACGCCGGAGCTGGTGGACCGCATGGAGCGAGGCGAGCGCATCGCGCTCGTGTCTGATGCGGGCATGCCGGGTATCTCGGATCCTGGCGAAGACCTCGTGGACGGCTGCCTGGAGGCCGGAGTGCCCGTGGAGGTGCTGCCGGGCGCGTCCGCCATCCTCACCGCGCTCGTTGCCAGCGGACTGCCCGCGCACGCGTTCTACTTCGGCGGCTTCCTCCCGCGGAAGGCGGGCGAGCGTTCAAGGGCGCTCGAGAGACTGATCGACCTTGACGCCACGCTCGTCTTCTACGAGTCTCCCGGTCGCGCGGCCGCCACGCTTGCTTCTCTGGCGGAGGCGTTCCCCGGGCGCGCGGCGGCGCTCGCCAGGGAGCTGACGAAGCTCCATGAGGAGGTTGCGCGTGCCGAGATCGGCGAGCTCGCAGGGCTGTTCGCCGAGCGGCAACTCAAGGGCGAGGTGGTCATCCTCGTGGGTCCTCCACGGGCTCCCGCGCAGCTGGCGATCGACGAGGAGGCGGTGGCAGATCGGCTGCGCGAGCTCGAGTCGACGGGCCTCTCGCGTCGCGATGCCGTGAGGGCGGCCGCCAGCGAGTTCGGCCTGCCCCGCAACGATGTGTACCGTATCTCTCTCGGCTAAAAGCCCGCACGCCTAGCGTCGCTTGATATCGGCGATGCAGGCTGCGCACACGGGACGGTCCTTCACGGTTCTCACGTCGTCCTCGCTGCCGCATATCACGCACGATTCGCGGTATCGCTCGAGGATGATGCGTTCACCGTCCACGGATATCGAGATCGGGTCTTTCACGTGGATACCCAGCGTCCGTCGCAGCTCCATCGGTATGACGATGCGGCCGAGGTCGTCCACCCGGCGCACTATCCCGGTGTCGTTCATCGGACCATCTCCCTCTGTCGAGAGCTCGCACCATACGGTGCGGTATGATGTGAGACTGTCTGCAGGATATGAAGTCGCTTCCATAAATACCCATACCGGAGATGAGGTAACAACCGGTGAGCAAGGCGCCATTCTACGTCACCACGCCCATCTACTACGTCAACGCCGAACCGCACCTCGGTACCGCGTATACCACGGTCGCCGCCGACGCGATCGCGCGCTACCGGCGGATGACCGGCCACGACGTCCGTTTCCTCACAGGACTCGATGAGCATGGTCAGAAGATCGCACAGGCTGCCGAGGAGCACGGCGTGTCGCCCCAGGAGTGGGTCGATTCGATCGCGCCCAAGTTCATCGAGGCGTGGCGGATGCTCCACATCTCGTACGACGATTTCATCCGCACCACAGAGGAGCGGCACAAGCGTGGCGTGCAGGCCTTCTGGCAGAAGCTGCACGACGACGGCTACCTCTACCAGGGCCACTACGAAGGCTGGTACTGCGTGCCAGACGAGACGTACTGGACCGAGGACCAGCTCGAGGAGCCGGGCATCTGTCCCCAATGCGGGCGCGAGGTCAGGTTCATCCGGGAGGACAACTGGTTCTTCAAGCTCTCCGAGTTCCAGCAGCCGCTCCTGGACTTCTACGCGGCCAACCCGGCGTTCGTGCAGCCCGAGACGCGCCGCAACGAGGTCGTTTCGTTCGTGCAGGGTGGCCTGAAGGACCTCTCCATCTCCCGCACCACGTTCACCTGGGGAGTTCCGATCCCCTTCGCCGAAGGGCACGTCACCTACGTGTGGATCGACGCGCTCCTCAACTACATCACGGCGCTTGGCTATGGCAGCGATGACCCCGCCGACATCGAGCGCTTCGAGCGGTACTGGCCGGCCGACTACAACTTCGTAGGCAAGGACATCATCCGCTTCCACTGCGTGATCTGGCCCGCGATGCTCATGGCGGCCGGCATCGAGCCTCCCAAGAGCGTCTTCGCTCACGGGTTCCTGCTCACCAAGGGCGAGAAGATGAGCAAGTCCAAGGGGAACGCGCAGACACCCGCCTCGCTCGTGGAGCGGTTCGGCGTGGATGCGTACCGCTACTACTTCCTGCGGGATGTCTCGTTCGGCCATGACGGATCCATCTCGATGGAAAGCATGGTCCAGCGCTACAACGGTGACCTCGCCAACGACTGGGGCAACCTGTGCTCGCGCCTCTTCAACATGACCGAGAAGTACTTCGACGGCTTCGCGCCCGCCGCGCCCGACCTCTCACGAGAGACCGACGAGGATGCGACGATGCGCGCGATCGCCGGCAAGCTGCCCGAGACGTACGAGGACCACATGTCGCGCCTGGACTACTCGGCAGCGCTCGAGAGCGCCTGGGAGCTGATCAAGTACGCGAACCGCTATATCGAGAACAGCGCTCCCTGGACTCTGGCTAAGGAGGGTGATACCGAGCGGCTGGCCGCGGTGCTGTACAACGCCCTTGAGGCGGTGCGTATCTCCGCGCTGTTCACGGCCCCGGTGATGCCCGCGACGTCCGCGGAGGTGTGGCGTCGCCTCGGCCTCGGGGATATCACAGCAGTGGACGATATCCTTCAGGCAGCCGAATGGGGAGGCTTGTCCGAGGGCTCGCCCGTCACCAAGGGCGAGTCCCTGTTCCCGCGTATCTACGACGAGGTATAGCCGCAAAGGACCGGAAGGGAAGAACCGTGGTCGAATCGCTGCCCGTCCTGCCCAACCTCGGCGCCCCCTCGGTGGACGCTCATGCGCACCTCGCGATGCTCGACGATCCGGTGGCGGCGCTCGTGCGCGCCGCTCACGCGCGTATCGCGCTTGTGGCAACGGTAGTGGATCTTACCGAGGAGCCTGAGAGCACCCTTGGCGGGCTCGAGGGATGGGTGTGTGACGCGCAGAGACACCTCGATACGGACGGGCTGTCCGTGCCGGACGTGCGGCTCATCGTGGGATGGCATCCGCACAACGCTAAGGAGGGCGACGACGCGCTGCTCGTACGCCTGCGCGAGATGGCCGACGATCCGCGGGTGGGCGCGTTCGGCGAGCTCGGCCTCGACTTCCATTACGACCACTCCCCGAGAGACACGCAGCGCGCGTGGTTCCGCGCGCACCTGGCTCTGGCGCGTGAGGTGGGGCTTCCGGTGGAGATACATCTGCGCGAGGCTCACGAGGAGGGACTCGCGATCATCGAGGAGGTCGGGCCTCCACCCGCGGGGTGCATCATCCACTGCTTCACCGAAGGGCTCGAGCTCGCGCGGCGCTTCCTCGATCTCGGCTGCTTCATCTCGTTCGCGGGACCCGTGACGTTCAAGAAGGCGGATGCCGTGCGCGAGGCGGCCCGCATCGTCCCGCTCGACCGCCTGCTGGTTGAGACCGACTGCCCGTTCCTCGCGCCGCATCCATATCGGGGTCGGCCCAACGAGCCGGCTTTCGCGGTGCTCAATGCGGCGGCCGTGGCCGACGCGAAGGATCTTCCGCATGCTGAGGTGGCGCGATCCGCGCTGGCGAACGCTCGCCAGCTGTTCAGCCGGGCGCATGTCCTATGAGCGCCAACGCGCACGATACCGGTCAGGCCCCGCAGACGGCGCAGCCGCTCGTGCTGGGCATCGCGGGCAGTCCGCGGCGCGGGGGCAACAGCGACACGCTCCTGAAGGCGGCGCTTGAAGGCGCTGCGATCGCCGGCGCGCGAACGCAGACGCTCGTCGCGGCCGACGCCGGCCTCGCCCCATGCCGGGGCTGCAACGACTGCTCGGAGACGGGGGAGTGCATACTGGCGGACGGGTGGCAGGACGTGTTCGCCGCGCTCGACTCGGCCGACGCGATCGTCGTCGCTTCCCCGGTGTACTTCGCAACCGTGCCAGCCACCCTCAAGATCCTCTACGATCGGATGCAGCCCTACTGGGCGCGTACGCACGTGCTCGACCATCCACGGCCCCCGCGGCGCCCCGGAGCGGTCCTGCTGGCACGCAGCGGCGGCGATCCGTACGGGTTCGAAGCTGCCGAGGCGACCACTCGCAGCGTGATGGCGGTGCTCGGCGTCGACGTGCTCGATGTGATGAAGGCGTCCGGGGTCGACGCCCCCGGTGACATCGCACATCGGCTCCACGCACTCGAAGGAGCGCGCATCCTGGGTTCCGCGGTAGCGCCCGAGGCCGCTCGTCGCAGACAGGCGGAGTGATCCGACCGCCCATCGCCACTGGGCGCTCGTGCCGCCCCGCGTCCACACCGCCGTTCGTCGCGTCCAGCGTTCGGCCCCGTGGCCCGGAGCGGCGGGGTTGGGCTATACTCCGAAGGTCGCGTGCAGACAGGGCACTGTAACCAGTCGAAAGGCTGCTATGCGTACGCCGGCTCAACCGGCCCGCCTGTTGAAGAACCACCACGTCGCAGTAGTCGCACTAGCCATCGTAGTCGCAGCAAGCGCAGCATACGGGTTCGCCAGGGCCAAGAAGGGCGTCACAGTCGTCGTCGACGGCAAGGTCGCCTATCACAAGACAGACGCCGCCACCGTGGCGGACGTTCTCCAGGAGGTGGAGATCGTCCTCGACGAGGGCGATCTCGTTAGTCCGCTGCCTGAGCAGCCGGTCGCCGATGGCGCGGAGATCGTCGTCAGACAGGCGGTCCCGGTGACGATCGATTGTGGCGGCACGCCCGTGGACGTGAAGGTCATCGGCAGCACCGTCGCCGACGCGCTGGTCGCCGTGGGGCTCGACCCCACAGGAGGAATCGCCGTCACGCCCTCGATCGACGCCCCCCTTACGGAGGGGATGGTCATCACGGCCGCCGAGGTGTACACGCGGATCGTCAAGGAAGAAGTCGACGTCGCGTTCGACACGGTGGAGGAGCCCGATCCGGGTCTGCTCGTGGGCGCGAGCTCCACCGCGCGCGAAGGCGTGCAAGGCCGCGCAGTTCGCGTGTTCCAGGTGCTCATGCAGGGCGATGTCGAGGTCGGGCGGGTCGTCAAGGCCGAGGAGATCCTCGAGGAGCCCATCCCTGCCGTCGTGAAGGTGGGGACGAGGGAGCCCCCTCCACCTGTGAACGTCGAGATGGTGGCGTCCGGCGCCAAGCCGCCCGGTGTCCGGTCGGGCGCGGATGCGCCGGAGTCGGGACGGGCGCTCAGGGTCACGGCCACCGCGTACACACCCTGGGATCCCGGATGCGGGGGGTTGCCCATCATCGAGAACAGAATCTCCTACTATGGCATCCCGGCCGGATGGGGCGTGGTCGCGGTGGATTCTTCGGTCATCCCGCTGGGGACGAAGCTCTACGTGCCAGGCTACGGGTATGCGGTCGCTGCTGATACGGGCGGGGCGATCAAGGGCACCACCATCGATGTCTGCTACTGGTTGGGCGGCCCGTCTGCCGCGGTTGCCGATGCTCGCGCATGGGGCCGGCGGAGCGTGGCCATCACCATCCTCGCCGACTAGCCCGGAGGCCCGCGCCACATGCCGCACTCCAGGTTGGCCACTCCGTCGGCCACGATCGGCGTTCTCAAGCGACACGGGCTGTACACCCGCAAGGCGCTCGGCCAGCACTTCCTCGTGGACGACAACATCGTCGGTCGCATCGTCGATAGCGCTGCGCTTCGACCCGGAGAGCGTGTCCTCGAGATCGGACCCGGTATCGGTACGCTCACCGATGCGCTGCTTGCCGCCGGCGCCCATGTCACTGCCGTCGAGTACGACGCACGCCTCATCCCCGTCCTCGCAGAGCTGGCCGACGAGAGCCGGGGTCTGCGGGTCGTGCACGCCGACGCGGTGACCGTTCCGGTCGACCTGCTCGGCACCGGGGATGACGCGCCGCGAGCGCTTGTGGCCAACCTGCCGTACGCGGTCGCCGCGACCGTCGTGCTACGCTTCTTCGAGGAGATGCCGTCACTGCAGCGGGCTGTGGTGATGGTCCAGGCCGAGGTGGCCGACCGGATGGCGGCTATGCCGGGGACGAAGGCGTATGGAGCCTACACGGTGAAGCTGGCTCTGAGGGCACGGGTGACCGGCCGCTTCCCCGTCTCCCGCACGTGTTTCCTGCCTCCACCACGGGTCGATTCGTCTGTGATCTGCCTGGAGCGCGCGGAGCGTGCTTCCGTGGAACGCATAGCGGTTGCGCGGCGGATCGCGGACGCCGCGTTCTCCCAGAGGCGCAAGGCGGTGCGGAACTCGTTGGCCGCGGGCCTGGGGGTCGACGCGGCAACGGCATCGTCGATCCTCGGCCGTGCGGGGATCGACGGCACGCTTCGCGCGGAGAACCTCGACGTGGAGCAGTTCCTGGCCCTTGGCGCAGCCGCTGAGGGGTCCGGCGGAGTTGTGTTCTGACACAATCTTCTGTATACTAGCTTTCTTCGAGGAGGTTGATACATGGATACTCTGAATCAGGTCCAGGTCGTCGGCCGTATACGTGCCGACCTCGAGTCCATGATGGGCGAGCGCATGAAGCTCAAGGCGAACATGGGCCGCTCAAAGGTTCTTGAACGCGAAGGTGTTCTGGAGCAGACGCATCCGAGTCTGTTCGTTCTCAAGATCGACGAGAAGCGGGGCCGCACCGCGCGCGTCTCATACAGCTACGTCGACATCCTCACCGGAACGGTCGAGCTGACCGATTGCGACACCGGCGAATGCATCTTCGGCTGGCTCAACTAAGGGCAGGTCACGGCAGATAATGACGACACGCGGGGCTCCGATGCCCCGCGTGTCGTGTGTCCGGGGAGGAACGATGCTCCGCATCCACGCGCCGGCGAAGGTCAACCTCTATCTCGCGGTCGGACCGGTCCGGCAGGACGGTTATCATCCCGTGGACACGGTGCTCCACGCGCTTGAGTTCGGCGACGAGGTGACCGTGGGCCCGGCAGAGCGCTTGCGCTTCTCGTGCGTGCCCGACCTCGGGTTGGCGGACGACGACAATCTTGCGTACAAAGCCGTGCTGGCCATGGCCGAGCGCTTCGACCGGGAGCCTCTCGTCTCGGTGACCGTTCGTAAGCGTGTACCGGCAGGCGCGGGGCTCGGCGGGGCGAGCTCCGACGCCGCAGCCGTGATCGTCGGCCTGGCGACGCTCTGGGGTGCCTCAGAGCGCGGTGAGGACCTCCACAGCATCGCCCGTTCTCTTGGCGCGGATGTCCCGTTCTTCCTCGATGGAGGGGCGGCGCGCTTCACGGGCCGCGGGGATGTCTTGCTGCGTCGTCTTCCGGCGCTGGACGTCCCGGTGGTGTTGGTCCGGCCTGCGGAGCCTGTGGCCACTGCCGAGGCGTACCGGGCGTTCGACGACATACCGCATGAGGCTGCGCCACCGGTGGAGCCGCTGGAGCGCGCACTCGTCGGGGGGGATGCCCAACGCGTGGCCGCGCTGTTGTTCAACGCCATGACTCCTTCCTCGGCTCGTCTGGTCCCGTCGGTAGGCCACACGCTCGATCTGGTCCGGTCGCACCCCGGGGTGCTCGGGGCGGCGATGGCGGGCAGCGGTTCGGCGGTGTTCGGCATCTGCGACGCCAGCGGCTCTGCCGAGGCATGTGCGGCCCACGCGGCGGAGGCAGGTTACTGGAGCGCCGCCACGCGGACGTGCGGCCGAGCGTGTGCGGACGAACGAGACTGACCCTTCGGCGCGTTTCCTTACGTTTCCTTGAGTGCAGGGATGGCGGTAGGGGCGTCGAAGAACTCAGCAGGGGCAAACGAGGACCTGCAGGGGGCACGGGATATGGACATAACCAAAGTCACGCTCAGGCCGGTGGCGATGAACAAGGTGTGCGCGATCGCGAGCATCGTGATCGACGACATGTTCGTCATCCATGACCTCCGGGTCGTGAACGGCGACAAGGGTCTGTTCGTGGCCATGCCATCACGCAAGCTTCCCAGCGGCGAGTTCCGCGACATCTGCCATCCCATCAACGCCGATGCGCGCCAGAGGATCCAGGATGCGGTACTGAGCGAGTTCGAGGCCGAGGGAGGCGTCAACGCCTTCACCGAGGCGGCTGAGTCCGTCGGCTCGCTTCACTAGTTGTAGTTCCCACGGACGTTGTTGTCAGCCGAGCCGCGTGATCGGTGGCCGGCCTCCGATGCCTCCGTGTGGACGGAACAGATTGTACTCCCTCAGAAACGGGCCGAGCATCTCGGCCCGTTCTTCGT